>Ga0187849_1000857_pt1 | contig 37577 bp, 30 predicted proteins | sample June2016WEW_4_10_2_FD_132412 | JGI IMG/M metagenome (GOLD analysis project Ga0187849, IMG submission 132412) | Peatland microbial communities from SPRUCE experiment site at the Marcell Experimental Forest, Minnesota, USA - June2016WEW_4_100 | ecosystem: Environmental > Terrestrial > Soil >...
AAGCCGGCCCCGGCATCGTCGACCGCGAGACGAACCGACGGCGCCAGCGCCTCCACGGCGTGGTGAAACGCGTCGTAGTCGGCGATCGCGGTGTGTTCGGTGATCTCGAGGACCAACCGCCGCCGGACTCCCTTGAGGACCGATCGAATCGCTTGCCCTTCCAGCACCAGGGCCGGGGACACGTTGAGGTTGAGGAGCATGCCCGGCCCGAGGCGACTGGCTGCCGCGATGGCGACGCGAAGCGTCACAACCTCGAGCGCGAGACCGAGGCCTACAGCCTCCGCTGCGGCGAACTGTTCGTCGGGGGCTGTGCCGTCCTCGAACCGGGTCAGCGCCTCGTAGCCGACGACCCGATCGCGCTTGAGATCCACGATCGGCTGGAAGACCGGGTGGAAGGCGAGGCGATCGAGAACGTCGACGATGCGCTCTTGTGCGTCCGTCGACCTGGCCTTCCCCGCGAGATCCGGGCCGATCAAGGCTCCCGCGAGGGCGGCGAACTCAACGAGAGCGGGCACGCTCTCGGCCAGCCCGACCGCGGCCGATGCCTCGGGGGACCCGACTGCGAGCAGGCCGACGAGCGTGCCCGCGTGGTGGATCGGCGCGTAGACGTGGGCGCGCACGCCGACCTCGTTGAGCGTCTTGTTGTACGGGTGCCACGGGCGATGGATCCAGGCCTCGATCCAGGCGCCCTCCGCAGCTCGCTGACGGAGGTGCCGGCTGCGCTGGTACGGAATGGGCCGGAGCTCCGGCGACCCACCGTCCGCGAGCGCGAAGCCCATCGGCCACGCGCGATCGTCGTGGGCGAATCGCATGATCGAGGCGCTCACAGCACCCGGCAGGCTCACGACCTGGCGGCAGATCATCTGGGCGGTGGCCTCGGACGTGGCCTGCGCGGGGAGGTGCGCGAGCGTGTCGGCGATCAGTGCCCGCTGATGAGCATGGCGGGCAGCCACCACCGCGAGGGCTCGTTCAGCGGTGATGTCGAGCCCGATGCCCCCAAGAAGCACGCCCTGCAGGGTGTAGATCGGGAACTTCGTGACCAGGAACGGGACGTACGCCTCGCCGATCGGTATGAGCTCGGTGGTCTGAACGGGAACATCGGCCGCCAGGGCTGCCACGTCACTCGCGCGCAAGAGTGCGGCGATGTCGGCCGGCCAGACGTCGGCATCGGTCTTGCCGAACCAGTGGGAGTCGAAGTGGTCGCCGAACTGCTCAAGGAACTGCCGGTTCACGTACCGGTAGCGGCCGGCCGAGTCCTTGACGAACGCGACCGCAGGCATGGCCGCCATGAAGTCATCGAAGACCGCCGCAGCGCTTTCGGCCGACCAAACCTGGCCCCGTGATAGACGCTCGGCGGCGTTGATCCGCTGCGGAGCGGCCCGGCGAGACGGCCTCGTGTCGAGCAGGGTCATGGCTGCGTCGATCGCACGGCGGGACAACCCAAATCCCTGAGTGACGCGCGCTTGGCGCCGATCCTCGCCGCGGACTTGTGCGGCCCGATCACACCGGCCATGGAACGATCCTGCGCTTCGCGGGGCGCCGGCGAACCTAACTGGAAGTCATATGGTGCTGTACTTGGCCCCGTACCAGGGGCGGGCGCCGGTCCAGCTCTCGGCGATTGGCTGGTGACGCACGACCTCAAAGCGATCGAGCGCTTCGTCGCGGCCGAGCGCAAGGCAGGCGAGGTCTACCCACCAGACGAGCAGGTATTTGAAGCCCTTCGTCGAACCCCCTTCAAACGCGTCCGGGCGGTCATCCTGGGTCAGGATCCATATCCACGGCGTGGCCAGGCGCATGGACTCGCCTTCTCGACGGCCGATGGCTCCCTGCCGCCTTCGCTTCGCAACATCCTCGCCGAGCTCCGCGAGGACTGCGGCTCCGGCACTTTCAGCCCGACTGGCACGATGGCAACGGCCCGTACCGGCCAAACGGCCACGCTTCTCCCGAACGGCCGAGTTCTCATCGTTGGTGGCGCCGACGCCGACGACGACACCCTCGCCACCAACGTGCTTGCCTCTGCCGAACTCTACGACCCGGCGACAGGTAGCTTCAGCCCGGCCGGATCGATGGCAACGGGGCGTCAGTACCAATCAGCCACTCTCCTGCCCGATGGCCGAGTTCTCATCGCTGGCGGCGCCGACGGCCTCTCAGGCACTCCGCCCTTGATGGTGACGACTCTCGCGCTCGCCTCAGCGGAGCTATACCAGCCCTAGACACGTTGCCCTGTCGGAAGTCGCTCTGGAATGGAGCCTCCGACAGAACCTGCCGGATCGCCGTCAGACCTGCGAGGCGGATCGCCACGATGACCGATCGTGTGCTCAAATGGTCGGGGCGAGAGGATCGTCAGCTCAGCCTGACAGACAGGGATTCGCCGCCGACTGGCGGAGCGGCCGCTACTCTTTCTCAAAAGCATCTCCAGAGCGAGGCAGGGCTGGGAGGTATGTCAGGTGGCCATTACCGCCCCTTCTCTTGGCCAAGTACATCGCGTAGTCGGCGGCCCTCAGCAGTGTGTCTGTGTCCTCACCATTCTCCGGATAGAAGCTGATGCCGATACTGGCGGTGACCTTCAACCTCTGTCTCTCCAGGGTGAAGGGCCTGGCAAGAGCACGTTGGACTTTCAAGGCGACCTCGTCGGCCTCTGCGATCTTGTGAAGGTTTTCGAGAATGATCACGAACTCGTCGCCGCCGATACGGGCGACTGTATCGCTCTGACGCACGGTACTCGTGAGCCTCTTCGCAACCGCACGGAGCAAGAGATCCCCGAACTCGTGTCCGCGGGAGTCGTTGACGTCCTTGAAACGGTCGATGTCCATGAACAGGACGGCAAAGGCCGTGCTTGATCGTTTGGCCCGGGCCAGGAGCTGGCTCAACCGGTCGGCCATCAGGAAGCGATTCGGCAGATCGGTGAGCGCATCGTGCGTGGCGAGGTGCTGGAGGGCCAGCTCGGTCTCCCTGGTCTCGCTGATCTCGCGCGTCATGCCCAGGAGGCCTATGACATCGCCGGACTCGTCCTGGAGCGGCAGTTTGCTGGTCAGCGTCCAGTTCGTCCGGCCGTTGTCCAGCTGGCGGCTCTCGATCACACCGATGATGGGCCGGCCGGTCTCGATGACCTTGAGGTCGTCGAGCCGGGTTGCCTTGCCGAACGCCTCTCCAAAGAGATCGATGTCCGTCTTGCCGACCAGCTGTGCTGGATCCGAGAAGCCTAGGTCCCGAGCCATCTTTCGACTGACGCGCAGCAGACGGGACTGACGATCCTTGAAGTAGGTCGCGTCCGGCGTGGTCTCCATCAGGGCGCGGAAGAGAAACTCATCGCTCGGGGGATTGGGAGGTGACACGCTCACCGGCCTATCCATTGGACCGAAGATCGATCGTACTGACCACGCTCATCGGCGACTTCTCCGCCGGCGCTCGGCCGATCCGCTGGGCGTCCCTCGGTCGATGCTACCGGCGCGAACGATGCTACCGCGCGGGCGATCACACGGCGATGGTCCTTTCTGCTCGAACCCGAACCCGTCTGGCTGACGGGTGGCGATCTGAGCTGCGGCGACCTCAGGCCGCCGCAATCGGCGTCGCGGACCGTGTTCCAGTCGACGTGCCCGCGCAGTTGTGGCTGAAGGGCGGCGGCGTCTCGTGCTGCCCCAGGTTGCGACGCGACCGTGCGTGAACGGGTTTGTCGGGGCTCCACAGACGCGTCCGGCTCGAACTCTGGATCAGGGGACCTACTCATCCCGCCGAGTACCCCTCCCAAAGTGACCGCGGGTCTGCCGTCGAGCGAATCGAACAACGCGGGGCGTCGTTCGGCACGCGCTCGACCGCATCAGCCTCCGACTTGGCCTCGTTGGTTTGCCGGCGCGGCAGAATGGCGCGGCCGACGCAAAGCCCTTGTTGCGGACTGTGGAGAAGCATGGGCGGTCCACGTCTCAATCCGTTGGTGAACAATCTCAGATGCGCCGGCGCATCTCGGGAGTCGATGCGACAGGCAGTCGGGAACAGGGGACACCAGCTATCAGCCCATGTGCGCGACCCACCCAGCCTGCCTCAGAGCACCCGCACCAGATCGCTCAAGGGCCGCCTGGCCATCCCCGGCGCGGACTTCGGCTGTTTCGCGGCCTCGGTGGAGTGGCCGACCGAGATGATCGTGCGAACGAACTCGGGTGGCGTCAGGCCGAGGAACTCTGCGACTTGTGAGCGCGCCGGCCCTGTAGCCCAGCCGATACCCGCACCGAGTCCGAGCGCCGTCGCGGCAACGAGGATCCGCTCGGCCGCCCGGCCTTCGTCGTAGGCATCCCAATCGGCATTGTCGCCGCCCATGGCGATGGCGATGGCAACCGCGGCGCCGGCAACGTGCTTTGCATGTTGGGCGAGCTCGGCCAGCCGCGTCAGAGACGCCCTCTCACGTACGACGATGAAGATCCAGGGCTGGCGGTTTGTCGCGCTGCCGGACCAGCGGGCTACCTCGAGAATCCGCTCCAGATCTTCGTCGGACACGGGTTCGTCGGTGAACTGGCGGACCTGGCGCGTGCGGCGCAGAATCGTCAGGACGGCATCGGCGACGGTTCGGTCGAAGGGCTTTGTATCACTCACGACCGCAGTATAGGCGGCTGCCTAACAGGTACCCGATTCTCGGACGCCGGCCGATGGGCCGCCTGTGATTGGCAACACGAACCGCGCATGGTGTGCTGCCACCCTTGGGCGATTCAGCACGGAGCCAGGCGACGGGTCCGGGTCTACTCGAATTGACCAGCGCACACGCGCTACGTCTAGGGAATGCGGATGTTGTGGTGAGCCCCTGGCTGCGCGTCGACACCGCCCACAGCGCTCGGCGAGCCTTGGTTCGCGTAGCGATGGACGGATTTGAGCCGCCTAGGAATGCACATAGGCACGACTCCTACGGTCGAAGCGCTCACGTGGATCCGCCTGCTCCCAAGTTCGATGCGGAGTGCCGCGGTCGAGCTGGCTCGTTTCGGGGTTCGTGTCAATGCCGTCGCGCCCGGCTATGTAGACACGCCGATGACCGCGAGCTGGATCCACACTCCGGAGCACGAGGCGGAGTACCTGCCGCGAATACCGCTCGGACGATACGCGTTGGTCGACGACCTCAAGGGCGCGTTTGTCTACCTTGCCAGTCCCGCATCCGACTACATGACGGGCCAGATGCTGGTCCTCGACGGAGGTTGGACCATCTGGTTAGCTCTGCACCGCCTTCGGCACAGCCGAAATGGCCGGCGGTGTCGGTGCCAGGCCCAGCGAGCAGAGCCAGTTCAGGGTGTGCTCGTGTGCCAGATGCAGGTTGTCCTTTTGGCAGTGCTCTGTCCCGCCCAGAGGGCTGGGCTCGATGATGACCATCTTCTTTGACTTCGAGCCCGCCTCCTCGTACAGGCGCTGTAGGTGGAGGCTGAGCGGATTCTCCATTAACTTCTCTTCGGTCCCCTGGATCAAGAGCAGCGGGCACTCAATCTTGTTCAACACTCCGCTGAGCGAGTAGGTGAACCGCGGGCCACCGGCGAGGAACTCTTCGACGCTCTTTGCGCCGTACACCGCCAGCACATAGGGCGCAAGGGCCTTGTCGAGCCTGCCGTCGAAGAGCGTGCGCACGGCGACCTCATACGCCGGTGAGTACGCGACCGCAGCCGCGAGCCGCTTCTCGAAGGCTACCGCGCGGGGAACGAGATAGCCGGCCAGACTCTCACCGATGAGGATCAGGCGCTTTGGATCGACATCAGACCGCGTCAGCAAGTAGTCGACCGCCGGGCTGACGAAGACTTCGGCGTCAGCACGAGTCGGAAGCTTCTTTCGGGCGAGGGTCAGACCGGCGCCTGGCTGGTCGAAGACCATGAAGTTGTAGCCCGCCTCGGTGAAGGTCCGGCCGACCGTGAAATACACCTCGCTCGATAGCGAATCCGCACCATTGACATAGAGGAAGGTGGGAGCACGTTTGTCACGTCGACCGAGCGCAGGGAAGAAGTAGCCCGGCAACATGTCACCCTGATAGTCGATCGAGATACGCTCAGGCGGGACCTCGAAGTAGCGGGTGGCCTTCTGGAAGACCTCATCCAGCTTCTCGAGGAGGCGGATCTTCTCCTCTCCGAACGGATCTAGCAGCAACTGAGCCGCCCGGTAGTAGTTGCAGGCGCGCTGGTAGGCGTTACGGGCCGTTATCCAGTTGCCGACAGCCTCGGCCTGCCGGCCATGCTCCTCGACGGCTTCCGCCGTGCGGAGCCACTCGCGGTGCCAGCTCTGTAAGTCTTTCGTGTCGATCCGATCACACGTTCCCCAGATCTCTGTGAAGTCCGCCCCGCCGAAGTCGACGATACCCAAGAGCCGGGTAACGTTAAAGGATAGGAAGTTGTTGTCAGGCCAGCGGTGAGTCGCGATCGTCATGAAAGTTCTCCCTTCTGGACGCAAAAGCAGCCCTTGCCGGCAGGTTCGACCCGGGCCATAGGCTGAGGTCGGCTATCGTCATCGAAGCCTCCTTCGTGCGACGGCTGACCTAGACCCAACGGGACTGCCGTTTAACGACAGTCCCGTTGGCACGCTCACGTTGCGATTCGCAACAGCGCTGCGCTCGTCTACTTCGGGAACCGCCCGATGTCAGATCAGGCGGTCACCGGAGTTTCGGACGCCCACTTTGGCGGTGTGGGGGCCACGCCGAGCGAGTAGAGCCAATTGAGGGTGTGGGCCTGGGCGAGATGGAGGTTGTCTTTCTGGCAGTGCTGTGTCCCGCCCATACGGGTCATCTCGATGATGACCATCTTCTTTGACTTCGTGCCCGCTTCCTCATAGATGCGCTGCATGTCATTGAGCGTATGGTCCAGCAATGTTGTGTCTTCTGTCCCCTGGACCAGAAGCAGTGGGCACTTGATCTTGTCTAGAACGCCTTTGAGCGAGTAAGTGAAACGGGGGTTGCTACCGGTGAGCATCTCTTCGATGTTCTTGGCACCAAACAAATGCAGGAAGTGCTTCTGGAACCCCGGCGAGGCAACGGCATACGGCTTGGCGAACTCTAGCGCGTACAACGGCGAGTAGGCGACTGCTGCGGCAAGGCGGTGCTCGAAGGCAATTGCACGGGGGATCAGAATGCCAGCCAAGCTCTCGCCGGCGAGGACGATCCCCTTGGGATCGACGTCGGGTCTGGTGAGCAGGTAGTCGACGGCCGGACTGACGAACACCTCGGCATCGGCTCGCGTGCCAAGCATCAGCTTGTTGAGAGTCAGCCCAACCCCTGGCTGATCATAGACGAAGAAATTGTAGCCGGCCTCGATGAAGGTCCGCCCGAGCGTAAAGTAAGCCTCGGTCGAGAGCGAGTCGCCACCGTTGAGATAGAAGAGGGTCGGCGCGCGCTTATCGCGGTTCCCGAGCGCGGGGAAGAAGTAGCCCGGCAGCTTCTGGCCTTCGTAGGTGATCGCGATCCGCTCTGGCGCCGGGTCGAAGTAGCGGGCCGCCCTCTGGAAGAGCTCCTCGAGCTTCTCGAGGAGGCGAATCTTCTCCTCGGTGACAGGAGGAACCAGGAACTGAGCCGCTCGGTAGTAGTTGCAGGCGCGCTGATAGGCGTTGCGGGCGGTCAGCCAGTTGCCGGCCGCCTCAGCCTCCTGCCCAAGCTCTTCGACGGCCTCGGCGGTGGTGAGCCACTCACGGTGCCAGCTCTCGCCGTCCTTGGGATCGATCCGGTTGCTGGTCTCGTAGACTTCGGTGAAGTCGGCCCCGCCGAAGTCGGCAATGCCCATAAGTCTCGTAATCTGGAAGGATTCGAAAGGCCGTTCGGGCCACCGACTATTCGCGATGGTCATGTTGCATTCCTCCTGTGGAATTAGCTGAGTTGGGCAATAACCGTGGCTAGACCCGCTGATGCCGCTCCTTTCGTGAGGGCCCTTCGCTGGCGGCACCCTCCCGCCCTAGCGGCTATTGTACATTATCCACCATGGATCACCGCGGTTAAAGCCTGAGGCATCACGGACCTGGCGAGCGGCTGTAGAGGGAATGGGCCGCCGCGCGCCGTGAGTTCCGAAGGCGCCTCTGGGCACCACGACCCACACACAAGTCGGTCATGAATCGTCGGGTCGCCGGCATCGACTCCTCGCCGTGCGCTAGGTGGCAAAGGGCGCTTCCATCTCCCGCAGCGCGGCGGGAACAGAGGGCCTCTGGGTGCGCCCAAGAGAGGGTCTCGGACGCACCCAAAGGGTGTGGAGCTGGCAGCGATGGGGGCCCGTCATCTGACCTCATTCCGGAGACAGGACCTAATCGCCGCGGTTGATCATGCTGCGGCTGCTCCCTTGGACACGACCTCGAGCGAAACCTGCGCTGTTTCCTGCTTGATGAAGAAGATAAGCACTCCACCGACGAGCGTTACGGTGCCCATCAGCAGCCAAAGGCCGGAGACGTTGCTCCAGCCAAGTACGTAACCAACCACCGTTGGCGCGCATGCTCCCCCGATGCGCCCAAATGCACCTACCCATGCGCAACCTGTGGCCCGGATGCGAGCGGGATACAGCTCGGCGGCATAGACTTGAGTAGGCAAGAGGACGAAATCCAGGAGTCCCGCGTAGAGCGCCGCGAGTATAACCAGACTGGACTCAGTCGTGGCGTACTGCAGAGCGTAGGCGCATATTCCGGCAGTGACGGCGCCGAAGAGCATCAACGGCTTTCGCCCGACTCTGTCAATGATTGTCACCGTGATGGCGCGGCTCACGAGCATTGCGCACGCGATCAGAATCGTGTAGTTGAGCGTTGTCAGGAGCGAGATGTGGTAGACCTGCACATATATAGTCGGCAGGAAGACGTTGAATCCCCACCCGGCAAACGAGAACAGAAACCACGCAGAGAAGAGTAGCAAAGTCGTCCGCCGGAACTCCGGCGCGAGTAGGTCCGACAGCTTGCCGGCCGGTGGGACCTGTGCGGCTGGCAACTTGGCAGATTCTGTCGCGGCTACGTCGATCGCGCTGTCCGAGATCCCCAAGCTCCTGAGCTGAACGCGTGCTCTATCGGGATCGGGGCGGAACTTCGCGACCAGCCATCGCGGTGACTCGGGAAGCGTCAACTGCGCAAGAATTGCGAACGCGATCGGAATGGCCCCAATGGCGAACAGCCAGCGCCATCCGAAGTTCGGGACGATCCATCGTCCGAGCAAGGCCGCGAAAAGGATCCCGACCGGGGCCGCCCATCCAACGATCGCGACAGCGCTACCGCGGACCCGCGTCGGCGTGGTCTCGGCGATGAAGGCGGAACCGATCGGGGTCATGCCGCCGATGCCTAAGCCTGCTAGGAAACGGGCGCCCAAGAGGAAAGCTACGGAGGCCGCGATGCCCGTCAGGCCGGTCAGGAGGCCGAAGAGCAACACAGCAAGCACTAGCGCAAGCCGACGGCCCCACCGGTCCGCCAGCCAGCCCCAGATGAACGAGCCGAATGCCGCCCCCCAAAGGGTCGCGGAACCTATCCACCCGATATCGGACAGGGTGAGTTTGAACTCCTTCGCAATTGCGGGGAGAGCGTAGGAAAGGCTCGAGGCGTCGAAGACGTCCCACAGGGCGAGTACCCCAACCATCCCGATGAGGTACCAGAAACGAGGCGATATGCGCGCTGAGTCGAGGGCTTCGCCCACGGCGGTCTGGTTGAGAGGGCCGCCGGGTGACTCGGATACATGCGGAGTTAACACAGGCGTTGAACCTCCACTTCCGGTTGTCGTGCAGCCACCGAAATCGATAACCAGGGTTGCTGGGCGACTATCAAGAGCCTTTCGGCCCAGGACTTGACACACTACTCAGGTGGTTTGACACACAGGGAGCCAGAACATGACGGCAGAAGGGGCAAGCGGAGCGGATCCGGTCGCCGCCGGAGCCTCCAAGCACAGCGCTCGGTGAGCCTCGCGTAGCGATGGACGGATTTGAGCCGCCTACGCAAGGCACATAGGCACCACTCCTACGGTCTCCACCCACTCGAGCCCAACGGTTGGCCCAATCCACAATGGATTATGCGTCATCGGTCAACCCCCCACCGTCGGCAATGGCAGCCTGGATCAACGCGCCCCTCGGACGATTGCCATCGCCGTAACGCAGCGCCGCCGCGATCGGCCTGTCGTCGGGACCTCTGACGGCGTGTTGACGCACTCAGCGGTCTAGACGGCGGCTGCTGAATGGCTCGGTGCCGGATCGCTACACTTAGCGGGCAGTCGGGCGCTGCGCTCATGGTCGTGGACCTGAGGTGGGCCGCTAGGCGCAGGACGCAGCTCCCTCAACGTGCGCCTGCTGCCTCGGGGCTGGCCGGAATCGGAACGGCGGCGAGACTCCCTGGTCCTGCTACGGGCAGGTCGGCACCACGATGACCTCGCCTCCAACACCACCGCCTTGGTGGCCGGGCCGGCGCTCCCTGCCGCGAGGCATTACGACCGGCAAGCGGATCCCGATGGGAGCCCCGTGGCAGCCGGATCGACTTACCGCGTACTTCAGCAACTGGATCGGTCGGGATGGTCGTCCTGTCACGGTCTTCGCGGAGAGGGCAGGCCGTGGCATCGCTTGGTGTTGCCCCGATCAAGGTTTGGAGACTCTCTTCGTGGTACAGTAAGACGATCCATGATGGATTCTACGAAGGGAGGGCTGCCTGACACCAATTCAGCGTCTGGCGAGGATGACTCTCATAGGATGTGGTCGCTTCCGGGGCTGCAAGGCACATCAACAGCAGAGTCGGCTGCGGCGAGGGCGCAACATCCACCACGACGCGCCGCATGCCACCCGCGCCGTCAACCCTGGTTTGTCACGCCGGCGAGGTCGCGGGGCGTGGTTGACACGATTCGTACAACTTGGTGGTTAGGAACGGCCAGAGTGAACGGCCAGCAGACAGGAGCGCCTGAATTGCCGCGGAAGCCCAGGGTCGCGATCCTCTTTACAGGCGGCACGATAAGCAGCGTTGTAGATGATCAGAGTGGCGGCGCCGTTCCAACCCTCAGTGGCATCGAGATAGCAGCCCGAACGCCGGGTCTCGACCGCCTTGCTGACATCATCACGGTGGACCATTCCCAGGTGCCGTCGGTGCATCTTTCGTTTGAGGATCTCTTTCGGATCCACGCCACCTTGATGGAGCTGCTCGCCGATAGCCAGACGACCGGCGCTGTGCTCGTTCAGGGCACAGACACGCTGGAGGAGTCCGCGTTCTTCATTGATCTGCTCTATGACGGGGAGAAACCGATCGTCGTGACTGGCGCCATGCGAACAGCCGATGCCGCTGACTTCGACGGCGCGAGGAACCTTCAGGACGCTGTGATCTGCGCCGCAACCCCAAGTCTTCGAGGGCAAGGTGTGATTGTCGTTATGGCAGGCGCGATCGAGCCGGCAGACGATGTGGTGAAGACTCACTCAACTTCTTTGACGGCGTTTCGCAGCCCAAATCTCAGGCCCCTCGGTCGAATGAGTGCGGGCAAGGTCGATATCCGTCGTGCTCACCCCAGGCGTAGACACGTCGACAGCCATGTTGCAGCAGAACCCATTCCGCTCATCGAAGCCGCCATTTGCGTGGACGGCGGAATCGTTCGCGCTACGCACCAGATGCGACCCCGCGGAATTGTTGTAGAGGCGACTGGAAGTGGCAACACGCATCCGGATCTTCTCGAAGCATGCGCAGAGTACATGCGCGAGGGGGTGCCTGTCGTTCTGACGACGCGGGCCTGCGGCGGGCGCGTGACGACGACGTACTCGTTCGCTGGTGGTGGAGCCATGTGGATAAAAGCCGGTGCCCTAACAGCTGGCTACCTGAATGGGCCCAAGGCGAGGATCGCGCTGGCACTGGGAGTGGGGGCCGACCTGAGTCCGTCCAGACTGGCCAGCCTTCTCGCCGGCCCGGAGTACGTTGAGGGGCACACGCGGTAACGACTCCTCCTGCGAGCCATGCTGCTGCCGGCGGTGTGCGGCGTCCGGACCGAAGCCAACTGCGTGGAGACGTGTTTGAACCCGTGACGGTCGTGCCGCGCGGCGGCTTATCGTCTGATAAGGCAGTAAGACCTCGCGCCAGGTAAATGACTGCGGGGGGCGTGTAGCCCTCCAGTCAGCTGCTTGGGCCAGAATGAGCCGAACCGACGGCGCTCTGATGGCGCAGTTCTTGTACGTGCGAGAGGGATTGACCTTCGGGAGGCGCCAAACCCAGAGCCGCTAGCGTCGAGATCAGATGCTGCCTTGCAAGCTCGGCCGCTGCATCAACGTCCCCACTACACACGCGAGCGAGGATCTCCAAATGCTCCGATTCGCTTTCCCTCATACGATTTGGCGCCTGCAAGGAGGCGCTGACGTAGAGGGCTCCGATGCGGCGCAGGGTGCGAAGGACATCTGCCAGGTGCTTTGAGCCAGAGGCTACAGTCAGCCGATCATGAAACTCGGAGTTCAGAATGCTCCACTGACCTACGTCGTCGGCGACCAGCGCCATTTGCTGCAGAACCTCTTCCGGGCCTGCCGCGTCACGGCGTGTGAATTGTGCGGCGGCCCTGCGCATGGCAAGTGGCTCGAGGATCAGGAGCAGTTCGTATACGTCTTCGATCTCGTCCGCAGTAGGAATCGCGACAGTCACGCTCGTGTTGGGCGCGATCCGCAACAGACCCTCACTGGCAAGCTGGCGAACCGCTTCACGCACGGGGGAGGTTGACGCCGCCATCCTCTCAGCCAGCTGATTCTGCGTGAGCCGCGTACCCGGCGGGAACTCGCCAGACAGGATCGCGCGGCGAAGCAATGCGACGACCCGTTCTTGAGAAGTCCTGAAGTGAGTGCCTTCCCAATCGGACACGGTAACCCTTACAGCTGCTTAGCCTGTCGTGGATCATACACTGTCCACAACGGCCGGCTACTTAGGTGCCGGGTGTTCCCGGTGCGGGTTCGAGGCCTCGGCTACTCGAACCCGCACCGGAGAGAGGGTGCCGGTCCGTCACAACCTGCACTCGGCTCAAGTTGCCGGCCGCCGCGGCGGCCGGCAACGTCACATGTCTGGGGGCAGCGCACCGCGAGCGCCCTTCGTGGACACGGCCCGCGCCCGGGCTAGACGTCAACTGTACCGGCCGACGAGCCGCTACGACTCCCAGGCGGCCCCAGTGCCAGTCGGGCACTTGACGCACCGCGTATGATCCATGATACATAATGGATGACCAACCGACTGAGGGCTTTGTGTCGCTCTCGGGTGAGTGGGTCGCGGATGTTACGCCGGAGGCGCAAGTCGGTGAGGACGCTGGAGGGCTCGTCCGGAGCTCGTTATCGCGGCGGGAGTGGAGCACACGGACGAGGGCTGTGATATGTGCTAACGGCAGCCTGACTTGAGCGATCAATGACGAACAGCAGAGGTCGGCGATCCGGACGAGGACGGTAGCATGCCACGAGTATCAGAACGGTTCGCCGCGACGCCTTTCTCGGCCATTCGCGAGTTCGGTGAGCTAGCCCGAAGGCGGCCGGGTGCACTAAGGCTCGAAATCGGGGACCCCGACTTCGCGACCGCGTCGCATATCACGGAAGCCGCTGCGGCCGCCGCGCGCGCCGGCATGACCCACTACGCTCCCTCAGCCGGTCTGCCCTCTTTGCGATCACTCATCGTCGCGAAAGTCGACGAGCACAACGGTATCCAGTGCGGGCCAGATGAAGTGGTCGTGACGGCGGGGGCTTGTGGCGGGCTCTTCACGACATTCCTCACGCTTCTCGATGCAGGCGACGAGGTCCTCGTTCCAGATCCAGGGTGGCCGAACTACCTCGCGATCCTTCACAACGTGGGCGCGAGCGCCGTGCCGTACCGGCTCGACCCGGCCACCGATTTCAGGCCGGACATCGACTCCATCGCGTCGGGCATCACTCCGCGGACACGAGCGATCATCGTCAATTCGCCGAGCAACCCAACGGGCGCGGTTCTCGACGAAGACGCGCTGCACTCTATACTCCGCCTCGCGGAGCAGTACGACCTGTGGGTCATCTCGGACGAATGCTACGAGGATATCGTCTTCGATGGCCGCCACGTCAGCCTAGGCTCGCTGCCTTCGGCCTCGGATCGCGTAATCAGCGTCTTCTCATTCTCGAAGAGCTACGCAATGACGGGCTGGCGGGTCGGGTACGTGGTCGCCCCAACAAGGGTCGCCCGCCTCATCGGCAAGGCGCAGGAGCCTGTCCATTCGTGCGTTTCTCCTGTCACGCAGAAGGCGGCGGAGGCTGCACTCGGTGGCCCGCAGGTTGCCATCAGTGAGATGCGGGAAGCGTACCGCCGTCGGCGCGATTCGGCTGTCGAGGCGTTGACGTCCGCGCTTGTCCCTTGCGCCCGGCCGGCGGGAGCCTTCTATCTGATGGTCGGCACCCCCAAAGGTGAGAACTCCATGTCGTTCGCCATGCGGCTGCTGGACGACTGGGATGTAGCCGCGGTGCCTGGACGCGCCTTCGGCGAGCAGGGGGAAGGTTGGCTGAGGATTGCACTGTGTGTCGCGGATGATGTGCTCGCGGAGGGTATTCACCGGATCGTAAACGCTTCGCAGGGGTCCGCGCCTACGCGGATCCCCACCAGCCCATCGCGCGCCTCGCCAGCCACCGGCGGAATCCCACCATGAGTGTCGTTGGGTCGCGTATTCCAACCCGACGCCGCACCCTCTCGGGATTACGTGGCGAACAGGGCTGGGCATCTTCGGCGGTGACTCCAGTTCACAGAAAGAGGACGCACACATGGCGGAGATCGCTCGCACGGACAAGAAGGCCGATCTGGCCGGCCCCGGCATCGGCAACTACACGGATCTCGAGAAGATCCTGCCGAACGACTACGAGTCCGCGCTCAACCGCGCGGAGACCCAGGAAGCCATCTACCTCATCAAGGACTACATCGAGAGTGGTCTCTGCCGGGAGCTGAATCTGCACATGGTGCAGGTGCCCCTCATCGTCGACGTGGAGTCGGGCGTCAACGACATGCTCGACCGTGACGGTCAGCGCGGACCGATCGGGTTCCACATCTCCAACGACTACGACCAGCACCCGATCGACGCTCAGGTAGTCCAGGCGGCGACGAAGTGGAAGCGGCCTGCACTGCGCCAATTCGGTTACGCAGTCCACGAGGGGCTCTGCACCGACATGCGGGCCGTCCGCAAGGACTACTTCCTCGACCACGATCACAGCGTCTATGTGGACCAGTGGGACTGGGAGCAGCGCATCACCGCCGAGGATCGCAACCTCGAGTACCTGAAGGCCGTCGTCCGCAAGATCTGGAAGGTCCTGAAGGGCGCCGAGCAGGAGGCGCTTGAGCGGTTCCCCAAGCTGCGTGCGGACAAGTACCCCGAGCTCCCGGACGAGCTGACCTTCATGCACGCCGAGGACCTGCTGGCCCGCTATCCGAACCTGCCCCGTAAGCAGCGTGAGACGACGATCCTCCAGGAGATCCCAGCCGTCTTCATCATCGGAATCGGCTGGACCCTCGCCGACGGCTACCCGCACGAGATGCGGGCCGCCGACTACGATGACTGGGTCACGCCCACAAAGTCGGAAGACGGGCGGCCGATGCACGGCCTGAACGGCGACATCCTCGTCTGGAACCCGGTCACGCGCCGTCGCCACGAGCTCACCTCCATGGGCATCCGGGTGAACCCCGAGACTATGCGCCAGCAGCTCGAGATCACGGGCCAGCTCGACTGGCTCAACCTGCCCTACCACAAAGGGGTCGTAAGCGGCGAGACGCCACTGAGCATCGGCGGCGGGATCGGCCAGGGGCGAACCCAGATGCTGCTCCTGCACAAGGCGCACCTGGGCGAGGTCACGGTCACGGTCTGGCCGAAGATCCTCAAGGAGATTTGCGCCAAGAAGAACATCTTCGTGCTCGAATAGACGCCGACGGGCCCGGGCCACGTCGGAGACGTGGCCCGGGATTCCGGCCCCGCTCAGCCTCGTTCCGACTGTTCGTCAAGGCTTGCCGACGACAGCCAGTCAAACACCCGACTAGCCAAGCTGACCGCTCTGTCGCGGACAGGAGTCCCCTTTGTCGTGGCGACCCGATACCCATCGGCCGCCCCTACTCCCGCCCAGTCGGCTAACAACTCCGCGACAGGCTGGTCGGGGGCGACGCCGAGGCAAATGTCGCGCCGGCTGAAGCTGCGCTTTGCGCAGGTCGCCAAAGGAGGAAGGACCGGCCATATGGGTCTACATCTCGTGCTCGACGCGTGGGTGCAGGAAATGACGGCACTCTGCCAACCAGAGCTGGTCCACTGGTGCGACGGGTCCCAGGCCGAGTACCGTGAGATGCTTCGTCTGATGGTCCATTCCGGGACCGCGATCCCGCTCAACGACGACCTGCGGCCGGGCTGCGTACTCGTCCGCTCGGACCCGGCTGACGTGGCTCGCGTCGAGGATCGGACGTTCATCTGTTCGGTCGCGAAGGAGGACGCAGGCCCTACGAACAACTGGGCCGACCCGGCCGAGATGAAGAGGACGCTCATCAACCTCTTCGCGGGCTCGATGTGTGGCCGCACCCTTTACGTCATCCCATATTCGATGGGCCCGGTCGGATCGCGGATCGCAAACATCGGCGTCGAACTGACCGACTCTCCATACGTCGTCGCCAACATGCATGTAATGACCCGCGTCGGCACGCGCGTCCTCGAGGTGCTTGGCAGCGACGCCGAGTTCGTGCGCGGCGTGCATTCCGTAGGCGCGCCTCTGGGCCCAAACGATCCCGATTCAGCTTGGCCGAACAACCCTGCACACAAGTACATCTGCCACTTCCCAGAGACCCGCGAGATCTGGTCCTTCGGCTCCGGTTACGGCGGAAACGCCCTGCTTGGCAAGAAGTGCCACGCCCTGCGCATCGCGAGTGTCCAGGCCCGCGACGAAGGCTGGCTTGCCGAACACATGCTCATTCTCAAGCTCACCAGCCCGGACGGCCTCGTGCACTACGTAACCGGTGCGTTTCCGTCGGCGTGTGGCAAGACGAACCTGGCCATGCTCACGCCGACGATCCCCGGCTGGAAGGTGGAGACCGTCGGTGAGGATATCGCCTGGATGAAGCTCGGCGCGGACGGCCGTCTGCGGGCGATCAACCCGGAGGCAGGCTTCTTCGGAGTGGCCCCAGGCACGAGCATGGCGTCGAACCCCAACGCCATGCGTACTTTGAGTGACAACGCGATCTTTACCAACTGCGGCTTGACCGCCGACGGCGACGTCTGGTGGGAACAGATGACCGAGGTCGCGCCGGCCAACGTCACGGACTGGTTGCGCCGGCGATGGACGAACGGAGCCGGCCGCAAGGCCGCCCATCCGAATGCCCGCTTCACGGTGCCGGCTCGCCAATGCCCGGTTATCGCCCCGGAGTGGGAGGACCCCGAGGGTGTGCCGATCGATGCCATCCTCTTCGGAGGCCGCCGGACCACAACCGTGCCCCTGGTCACCGAGTCATTCGACTGGGCGCACGGAACGTTCCTCGGCGCGACCGCTGGCAGCGAGACGACCGCGGCGGCAGCCGGCGCGGTCGGGCAACTCCGCCGCGACCCTATGGCGATGCTACCGTTCTGTGGCTACAACATGGCCGACTACTGGGCCCACTGGCTCTCCTTTACGTCGCGCACGGATCCTGCGCTTCTGCCGCGCATCTATTTCGTCAACTGGTTCCGCAAGGATGCCGACGGGAGGTTTCTGTGGCCCGGCTACGGTGAGAACTGTCGCGTTCTCAAGTGGATCATCGAGCGGGTCGAGGGCACTGCCGCAGCGGTCGACACGCCGATCGGACGCGTGCCGGCCGACGGGGCCCTCGATCTCAATGGTCTCAGTATCTCAGCCGCGGCGATGCGTCAGCTACTCAGAGTCGACGTCGAGGAGTGGGCCGACGAGGCTATGCTCATCCGGGAGCACTTCGCGCGATTCGGCGATCGACTACCCACGAGGATGCGCGATGAATTTGGCCGCTTGGTGGATGGGCTCAAGGCGTCGCTCGATCGCTAGCGTTCCATCGAGTGCTGGGATTTGAGCAGACCGCCCGTTTTCGTCCGACATCGCGTTAGGGTACTGATAGCGTCCTCCGGTCGTCGGGGCTTCGAGCGGCGCGCAACACGGAAGTGCAAGGTCAGTTAGATGCTCGCCACCGCGAGGTGAAGGTAGGGTGATGTACGACATCGGGATCGAAGGCGGAACGCTCGTCACGCCCGTAGGCCGCGCGCGGCTTCATATCTACTTGGCCGGCGAACAAATCGCGGCTATCACGCCGGAACGGCAGCCAGTGCGGACCGTCGTGGACGCGTCCGGCTTACTCGTCATGCCTGGGATGGTAGATACCCACGTACACCTGATGGATCCAGCGCAAACCGAGCGAGAGGACTTCCCGCGGGGGACCGCAGCTGCGGCCCTCGCGGGTGTCACGACTGTGGTCGAACACACCCACGCCGGCCCTGTCCGGACGCCGGACGACCTGCGAGACAAGCACACGTATCTAGCTAACCGATCCCGGGTCGATTTCGGCCTCGCGGCCCACGTCTGGCCTGATCACATGGACCAAGTCGAACCCTTGTGGACCGCAGGGGCTACGTTTCTCAAGGTCTTCACCTGCACGACGCACGGTGTTCCCGGCTTCGATCCCGCCCATCTGCTTCAGCTCCTCCGGCAGACGTCGGCGATCGACGCGCCTTGCCTAATCCACTGTGAGGACGAAAGCATGACAGCTGAGGCAGAGCGCGCGCTGCGCGCGGAGGGGCGCATGGACGGCGGTGTGATCTCCGCATGGCGACATAGGGACGCGGAGCTCACCGCGATCTCTGTTACGTCGCTGCTCGCCCGAAGGACAGGCGCCCACGTCATCGTCGCCCATGTCAGCACCGTCGATGGGCTTGCATTGGTCGCGCAGGAACGCGCAAACGGTGCGCGGCTCGAGGCGGAGGGCTGCCCGCAGTACCTCGCCCTACTTGAAGACGAGATCCTCGCGCACGGCGCGCTGCGCAAGTTCACGCCGCCGGCGCGTGCGCGAAGCCGGGCTGACCAGGAGGCGATGTGGGCAGCGCTGATGGCGGGGCAGATCCACCACATCTCGACGGACCACGCGCCGTCGACGCTCGCCCAGAAGCAGGCAGGGTCTATCTGGGAAGCGCCGTTCGGGCTCCCCGGGCTCGACACCACCCTCCCAATCCTCCTCGATGCGGCCCACCGCGGGGCGCTGAGCTACGAGCGAGTCGTCGAATGCTACTCCGAGGCGCCGGCTCGCACGTTTCGTCTATTCCCGCGCAAGGGACGGCTCGGCCCGGGCGCCGACGCCGACATCATCCTGGTCGACCCAGAGCGGCGTTGGACCGTCAGTGACGACGACATCGTATCCGGTGCCGGTTGGTCCCCGTACGCAGGGCGCACGCTGGTCGGCGGCGCAGTCCGCACCTACATCCGCGGCACACTAGCGGCGGACGGAGGTCGGGTGCTCATTCAGCCGGGGCACGGTAGGTTCATTCCCGGTCCTGGCAGCAGGGGGTAGGAGGGACACACCTATGTCAGCCCGCACGCAACCCGACGAGCGGCGACGCATCCGAATATCGCGTTGAAGCGGGCCATGCTGCGACAGCATCCTCAACACCAGCCGACACGGCTTGCCCTCGGCCGCGCATGGCTCGTCGAGCCCAGCAGGCGCGGGCACCTGTAGTAAGAACCGCGCGGTTCGTGCCGGTTGGCGCTGTGGTTAGAGCCAAGATTGAAGGGTGAGGCAAATGACACTGGCACTTGGGCATATCGGGATCTGGAGCGGTCAGCTCCGTCGCGGCGATCGAGCACGTTCGCAGGCCGCAGTGATCGAGCTCGAGTCGCTGGGATACGGGACCGTGTGGATGCCAGGTGGCTCGGGGCCTGAGTTCTTCGCAATAGCGGAGGGGCTCCTCGCGACGACTCGCCGCATCGCTTTGGCTTGCGGCATCCTTAGCGTTTGGACCGAACCAGCAGCAGAGGTCAGCTCAGCCCGGGCGTCCCTTACCGCCCGGTTTCCAGGCCGGTTCCTGCTTGGTCTCGGCGTGAGTCACCCCCAGGTCGTGGAGCGCACCGGCAGGCGCTTCGAACATCCCGTGGCCGTGATGGCTCAGTATCTCGACCAACTGGCTCTGACGCCTATGGCGGGGCGCTCTGACGAGTTCGTCCTGGCGGCTCTCGGGCCGCGCATGCTCGCACTTGCGCGCGATTGCAGTTGGGGCGCCCACCCGTACCTGGTTACGCCCGATCACACGCGGCTCGCCCGTTTTGTGCTCGGCCCTGGGCGGCTGCTAGCCCCGGAGCAGGCCGTTGTGCTCGAGACCAATCCGGCGCGCGCCCGCGCGATCGCGCGCCGACACGTGGAGTCCTACCTACGCATGCCGAACTACGCAAACAACCTGATGCGCCTCGGGTTCAGCGAATTGGACCTGGCGGGCGGGGGCAGCGATCGGCTGGTCGACGCCCTTGTTGCATGGGGCGATCTCGCTGACATCCAACTCCGAATCGAACAGCATTTCGCCGCCGGGGCGGACCATGTCTGCCTTCAGGTGCTGGGCGCGGATGCCGAGTCGCTGCCTCTCGCGGAGTGGCGGGCCTTAGCAGCACTATTGGAGTCTTGATTACCTGAGGATTGTGACGCGACGAACGGGCGCCAGCGGGTTCCCTTCAGCGAATCGACCTCGTCGAGCCGCACGACCTCATCTACAACTGGTCCGGCCTGAAAGTGAAGTCAGTGCGCGAGTGAGGGTTCATTTGCGATCACTACTGAGGAGGCGGCTGCCCTTCCGGATGTACTCGTCTCGTGTGGACCGGCCGCGGCGCCTATCGCGAAGCGTGCGGCCGCCCATTGCGAGCATGCTGTTCCGCGAGCCTGGATTCGGATCGTAGGTGATGCATAATGGATTCGAACAGGGATTCCTCACGAGAAGCGTTTCCAAATGCCCTGGGCGAGTAGCCTCGCAATCGGACTGCCGGTCTGGGCCGCCAATCTGCAATGGCCTCGCTGCGCACGGGCAGCCGCGCACGCCGTGTTCGACATGTACATCGCCTCGGAGATTAGGTGCGTTGATGCCGAGGTAATCGGGGTGTATCCCTTCGTTCCCGCCTCCGTACGGCAAGTCGTCAGAGTTGTGCCGGACAGTGGCGGCGGTAACTACGACCACCAGCCATGGGAGATTCGGAGTCATGAGAGTAGAGCATGTGGTCGGTTTCGGCCCGGTAGTCACAGACGTTACGGCATGGCCGGAGTTCCGAAGGTTCTACGAGGATGCGCTCGGGCTGCCCTTTGCTGATGACGACGCGTACTCGCATACCGGAGACATCGACGGGATAAAGCACATCTCGTTTCGGCATCTGACGATGTTCGCCGACATGTGTTTCGGCACCGACACTTGGCCGATTGACGTCCCTCCCCCACGGGGTTGGATCGAAGTGGAGGTCGCCGACATTGAAGAAGCGATCGGCGCGCTCATGCGCTGGGGCTGTCGTCGGCTGGGCGAGCATCGGTGCGAGCAGTTGCGTTGCGTCAGTTTCATGCTATCGCCGGACGGCTTCCTAGTGGCGATCACGCACGCGAACCCGTCGGTGATTCAACAGCGGTGGCGGCAGGAAGCATCCCCGTCGTGATGCGCAATGCGGACCGGGTCGAGTGAGTCCACACGGCTGCTCTCGCTCCTTTCCGGTCGACAGCCGGACCGCGGAGCAGAAACATTCGGGCGCTCACCCGGAGTGCCGGAATGTGTCTGCAGGGCGTGATTTTCACGGGCGAGGTGGATGTGGCGCCAAGGGTCACCCGACGTCGCTCGATCCCGGCGCTACCGCCCCTCGTCAGGCAGGCTGGGCTCGCGGCCCGGCGGGACCTTGGCGGGACGGACATCCTTCCCGCGATCGATGAGAGGCTTGGGTATCTAGGGAATGGCCTGCCGCAATGAGCCGCAATCGGCAACGCCGGACGACTCAGCCCGCCACCAGCCCTGCTCGCGCCAAGGCATCGGCGGCCCGGACACCGAGGGCCTCGGGTGTTTGCTGGGCATAGCGACGGGTCGGCATTGTGGAGGAATGGCCGAGATACCGGCTCACTTCCTCGAGCGGCATTCCGTTGTTGACCAGCAGTGTCGCTGTGGCATGGCGGATGCGATGTGAGCCGAAGCAGCGCAGGCTCCCACCGCCGGCGTGGTAGCGGCGGGTCAGCATCAGGCTGAGGGCGTTCATCGTGAGTGGTCGAGGCATACCGCCCGCGTGCGACAGGAACAGCCAGCCTGGATCGTCAGCCGGGGTAGGGGAGGCAGAAAGGAAGGCGGCTCGACCGCGCTCGAGGTAGGCCAGAAGTGCCGAGGCGGTCCCTGGCTGCAGGGCGAGCTCCAATGTCTTGCCACCCTTGGCTCGGCGGAAGCGGATGACCGCTCGCTCGAAATCGACATCGTCCAGGCGCAACAGCCGCACACTGGAGTTACGAGCTGCGGTCGTGACCAGGATCGAGACGATAGCCCGATCGCGTAGGTCGAGAGGCCCCTCGCCGGCGCAACCACGTTCGAGAGCCCGGAGGTCGTCGAGCGTCGCGCTCTTGGTCGGAGTCTCTTCCGATGGCAGTAGGGGATTGAGCGCCGCTCGACGCCGAGACCGCCGGAACGGATTGAGCGCGAGCAGACCCTCATCGACGAGCCAGATGGCAAGTGAGCGCAACGGCCGCACATACGCATTGACGCTGTTCGCAGACAGGGTCTGTACAGGACCGGCCTGCAAGGTTCGCACGAGGGCATTTGGGGACCCGCGCCAGACGCCACATATCTTGGGGCGTGACCGAAGGTCGGTCACGTAGTCGACGAGGGTCATGAAGTCCAGCGATGCCGTGGTGACCGGCAAGTCGTGGGCTTCGAGCCAGTCGACCAGGCGGGCAAAGTCATCGGCGTGCTTACGTCGGGTCACTCTTGACCAGGTCGAGCCGAAGGTCGCGGTGTACTCGGCGATCAACGGCGCCAGCGGTAGAGCCGGGAGGGTATCGCGCTGGCTCGGGCGTCGGCCGAACGACTTGCGAGAGGGGGTCTCGACGCGGTCCTGCGTTCGCGCTAACATGACGCTATATTACGTCAGACTTGCGCTTCCAGCAACCATTGTTCGACCTCGATCGAGACCCTAGAGGACCCCGAAATGCCACCAGACGACGACGAGTTCCGAACAGCAATCCGCGATGTCCTCGAGCGATCCGGTCTCTCGATGCGGGCACTGTCAGCCGCCATGGGCCGCGATCCCGGATACATCGCGGTTCTGGTCGATCCGACGCGTCCGTCGCGAGCTCGGCCCACCCCGGCAGATCTTCTGGCGGCCTCGGATGCCACCGGAATCGCCTTCGTTGAGTTGCTCGAGAGCCTGTGGGGGATCGAGCGTGACCGCCTAACCGGCGAGCTTCGTGGGCTCGGGCAGATTGGTGGCCCCGATGAACCGATGCGTCGGCTGACTCGGGAGGAACGGGCCCTCGTGGCGGACTTCGTCGAGCTGCTCGTCGTCCGTCGGAGGGGTCGCCCAAGACGGGACTCCGCAACCGGATAATTCTGCCGCGAGTGGATACGACCTGGGCTTGCGCGAGCAGGCTTTGAAGGCGCCCTGCGGTGCCTAGATCGGCCCATACCCCGGGTCGACGCGATCGTCAGGCGCGGGTGGGTGCGGCCCGCCGCAGTGACGGAGGTTTCGAACTCAGCATTCCGACGGGTTGGCGGCCAGCCGCATAGCCGTCAACCACCGCGGCGCCTCAGGCCGCCCGGATTTGGCCCCCACTCCCGCGTCGACAGCGCGCTCGCGTCCCACGGCCCGCTCAGGTCCAGTCTGTGATGGCGGTGCGATCGGGCAATTCCTCGGGTTAGGCTCACCAGGCTGACCCTGGGCATGGGCGTGGCGACGGCTTGCGCCGTGCCGAGATCGGCGCCATATACCGCGGCGTCCACCTGGTCGTCATGGGCTCCGTTGGGAAAGGCGATGAGCTCGTCCTCAAAGTCGGCCAGCCCGGGCGCGGAGCGCAGGTGAAACACCTTGCCAGACTCGTAGCGCGCGGCCAGGGGGCGAGCCCGGGTTACCTTGTCACGGTCCGGGTGGACGGCCACCGCGGGCAGGTTGGTTCGGTTCAGGAGCTCGCGCAAGAAGGTGCTTTGGAACATCACCGACTCGATACAGAGCCGTGCCAGATGGCGCGGCGCCTTCGGGTAGCCACCAGCGCCGCCGAACCCGGGTCCCAACCTCTCGAGCGGCACAAGCAGGCGCGGGCCGTCGGGCTCGCCGTAGACCGGGGCCACGCCGTTCGCCATCGAGTCGGTCCGACCGGTCAGCCAGCGGCGATGGCCCTCGGAGAGCTGCTTACGGTAGGCACCCATGAAATAGAGGTTGTGGTCGGGGCCCTCGAGCCATTCGACGGCCGCGGTGTAGTCGGCTCGCTCGGACGAGCTGGCGTTGAGGTCCACTCCGACCCGCCGGGCACCGGGTGGAACCTCGTCCACATACTGGAACCACTCCCGGCGGATGATGTTGCCACCCATACCCGACGGGTCGTTCTGAAACTGGAGGTTGAAGAGCGGCGTGCCCATGAGGGTCCGGCGTTCGGCGAGCTCTTCGAGACTGAAGCGCTGCGGCCAGAGGGGCCGCCCGTCCTCGATCGCTTGGCGCATTAGACAGGGCCAGCCGATCCGCATGAGGTAGGCATAGATATCCTCCTCGTGCCAACGGGTGCCCCCGAACAGGATGGTCCCACCCGGCACAAGCATGGGATCGACCACCCCGAGATAGGTCTCGAGCACTTTCGCGCGGCCCGCGGCGGTGGCGTTCTCCTGTTGGCCCACCGGGTCGTCGGCGAGCAGGTAGTCGAGTCTTGGTCCGGCGCGGACCGAACCCAAGCTCATCGCGGTGCACGTGAAGTCTTTGCCTAGATCAACGCCTAGAACGGTCCATGCGGCATCGGTCCAGGGCCTACCCTCCACACCGCGGGCGGCCCAGGCAAATACCTCGGCGAACCTGGGCGACTCGACGATGGCCCGGATCGCTCGGGAGCGCGCTTCCGCGTCGGCATCGACCGCGGCCAGGATGCCGATGCGCCAGCGGCCCTCGCTTACTCCGACCAGGCGGGCGGCGCGATAGATGAAGATTGTAGTCTTGGCATGGCCCCGTGGCGCGAGCACCACCGACCGCTGATGGTTGTTCGCGAAACGACTGACTTGCCGCAGGTGCTCGGGGAAAACGAGACCGCTTACGTATTCGGCGAACGCGGCGTCGTCGGTGGCTGCTCGCTTCCTCAGCAGCAGGCGGTATGTGCTCGTCACAGCTGCCTCTCCATCTCGTCGGCCTCCGCCTCGCGGTCGGCGGCCATCTGGCGCAGGCGACGAGCTTCCTCGCGGGGGTCGAGGTGCTCGGCGGGATGGTCGGCCAGCGCGACGTCAAGCGCCAGCGCGACGCCGCCGGGACCACTCAGCTCGGTCCGGGTCGGAGCGTCGAGGCCGCGCAGGCGGACCCACTGATCCTGAGCCTTCAAGTACGTGTTTAGATAGGCTGCTCCAAGGTTCGATCGCGCGTTGAGGGTGGAGCGCCCCATGGCCGTGCGCATGACCTCCTCCAGGCGCGCCGCCGCCTTGGCCCGGTCTGCCTCGAGGGTCTCCGGGCTCGAGCGCGCCACCCATGACCGTTCGATGGCTCGCATGTGGGCGCGGGTCTGCCGAGCAGAAAGGATGATCGGGTTGGGGGACTCCGGTCCAGTCAGGGCGCGATGGATGGCCGTGGCGGACAGGCCCGCCAACATGAGCTGCTCGATCCTCTCGCGGAGCGCGGCCTGCTCGCGCTCGGGACGACGGCCGCGCGTCGGGCCGTGTGCACTGGATGACGATGGCGTGCTCGGGGTTGTGTGCCTTGTGCCCGCCATGTCAGTCCACCTTTCGGGGCGTCTGCCCGCGGAAGGAGCGCCAACGCTCGATCGCGACCTGGGCGTAGCGGGGGTCGAGCTCCAGCGCCAGACACGTGCGCTCTGCACGTTCGGCCGCGATCAGGGTCGTGCCCGAACCCACGAAGGGATCGAGGACCCGCTCGCCCGGAAGCGTGCTGTTGCGGATGGCCCGCTCCACGAGTTCGACCGGCTTCATGGTCGGGTGCACCTCACTGCGGGTCGGACGCGGGATCTCCCACACCGTGTCCTGGGTGCGATCGCCCCTGAAGAGATGTGGTCCGCCCTCGAGCCACCCATACAGGATCGGCTCATGACGATAGTGATAATCGCCGTGGCCGAGGACGAAGCTACTTTTGACCCAGATCAGCGTCTGGTGAAGTGTCAGCCCTGCATCGGCGAGGGCGAGCAGGAAGGAGATGTGGAGGGGACCTGCTGGGGCCATGACGTAGAAGGCTCCGCCAGGGCGGAGCGGTGCCAGACGCAGGGCGTCCGCGACGAGTGCCCGGGTGCCGTCCGCACCGAGGTCGTCGTTGGCAATCCTGAGGTGGGCCGCGGTCCCCCCGATGTAGCTGATGCCGTAGGGCGGATCAGTGAAGATCTCGTCGACCGGGCTATTAGCGGTGAGGCGGGCGACCGAGCCTGGGTCGGTTGCGTCACCGACGAGCAGGCGGTGCCGCCCGAGGGCCCAGAGATCGCCGGGCCGGACATAGACCTCCGGCTCGGGTGGCAGATCGGGCACGGCATCGGGGTCGCGATCATCGGACAGTCCAGCGGCTCGGAGAAGCGCGGCGACATCGTCGGGGTCGTAGCCGGTAGCCGCGAGGAGGTCGGCCGCTGCCAGCTCGCCCAGGATTGCCGCCAGCAGGCCGTCGTCATAGGAACCGAGGTCCGAGGTGCGGTTGTCCGCCAGCATGTACTTGGTTGCGGTGGCATCGTCGAGCTCGACGATGTTGGCGGCGATCTCGGCCCAGCCCAACTTGCGCGCGGCGCGCAGCAGGTGGTTGCCCGCAACGACCCAGCCGGTGCTCTTCTGGACCACGATCGGTTTCAGTTGCCCAAACCAGTCGAGGCTGGCGACGACGGCGTCGACATCGCCAATCCGAGCGTTGCGCGGGTGGAGCGTGACGCTCTCGATGGGCACGGCGAGCGCCTGCAGGGCCGGGGCGATGCGGGGGTGGTCCCCCTCGGCCTGCGGCGACTGCGCTGAGGGGTCGTCCTCGCCTCGGGCGCTGCGGGCGCGGGACGGACGGTGGGATGGGCGGGCAGATGCGGTCGTCATTGCGGAGTTCCCTATGTCTCGGCCTAGGCCGCGGCCGCAGCGTTGCCATCTACCACCATCTTCGCGCGGCAGTCAAACCAGCTCGATTGCCGCGCGGCGCAGCCGGTCCCAACTACCTTGTGGACGTCATTAGGGCGGCAGATAGCGGCCGCATCAGCTCCCGGTCGTTCCGGTGATTCGGAGGGCTAGCCCTCCGGGAATCGTCGGGACGGCGCGAAGGCTCCGGGACGGCCTGCCAAGGACGAGCCACATCGAGGCCATCACGGTTGGCGCCGAGGCACACAGTCTTGCACGCCAGGAGTCGCTGAGGATGGAGCGGAAGGCTGGTGGACGCTTCGCTTGGGAAGCAGACACTCTGCCATGCTGAGTTACTCCCGCTCGGAGCAGAGAGAGTTATAGCAGATCGGGCTTTAGGTGGAGAGAACGGCGACGCCGGCAGGTGCCAGGCATCCGCCGCCGCCCGCCGACGCCGTTCATGGCGTGGCGCGGTCCCCGTTTGTGCGGCCACGGCCGGTGAGTTGAGTCAGCGATGCCAACCAGGCCAGCGGGCCATCCTCGCCTTCCGAATCCAAGGTGGCGAAGCGTTCTTCGACGATCGAGTCGATCCGCCAGCCCTCGGAGAAAGTGCCTCGTATCTCCGCTTGGCTCACCCTGCGCGGACCCATCCTGCCGGGCTGGCGATCGCTGAAACAGAGCATGAAGTAGCGACCGCCCGGCCTTAGAACCTCATGCAGCCCGCGTTCGAATCGGATCCGGTGGGCGTCCGACAGGGTGTGGAAGAATCCAGAGTCGATGGCGACGTCGAAAGCCCAACCGATCCCCCCGAGATCGAGAGCATCGGCGATCAGGAAAGTGGCGCGGATCCCGCGCCCGGTGGCCTTGTCCCGAGCTTGGGCTATTGCCGTCGGCGCGGCGTCCAATCCGGTTAAGTCGAGTCCGCGCGAGGCCAGGTACAGGGCGATCTCGCCCGTTCCACAACCAACGTCGATCACCTGGCCTGCGATGGCGCCCCCTTCGGCGAGGCGCACAAACGCCGGCTGCGGCCTGCCGATATCCCACGGTGGCTGACCGCTCCGATATGCCCACTCAAAGCCCATAGCCGGCACGATAGCGAGATTGGCCTTCGCCCCGGGAGCGTACTGCCGACCGGGCCATTCCCTGGGACAGCGGTGTTCGGTTGGGCAGGTCCAGCACTCGACAACGGACCTGGTTGAGCGGGGGCTTAGTCCAGCCCGTGCGAGGTGGCGCACGATGAACCCGTTGCAGGTCAGCGAGCACATGTGCGCGGTCGATCGAGCGCTCGTCTCTAGAGGCTGTCGCGACGCAAGCTCCGAGCCTCCGCCTACCCTGCGCCACCCGCACCATCGCCCGATCGTGCCGTGATGGTCGCGGCGGGTCAAGCCAGCCGCGCAGATGCCGTGGCGTCGTAGCGATGCTGAAGGTTGGCCAATAGACGGAATAGTGTGTTGCCGCAATTCTCGCGACCGAGATATACGCGAAGCCCGCGGCGAGTAATGTCCATGCGGAACCGCTGTCCGATGTGCAAGTCGACCGCCTCTGCCTCGACGAAGTCCTCCGTCACTGGGCGTGGCACGGCCCAGAGACGGAAAGGATCGCGGCACGAGAACAGCCCGCTTAGGAACTGCTCCATGTTGGCGATTGGCCGCTCGAATTGGATTTCGATGACCCCACCGGTCAGGTCCATGCCGCGACCCTCCGTGACCTCCCATGCGATCCCGTAGGTCTGTTCAACAGCTCGGACCGCCTTCGCGTAGTCTCCGAGAGCCGCGGACACAAACGAGAGGTGGAGATCGAAAGAATCGCCTCGGCTCGAGAAGCTTCCTCTGTAGTGCGCGGCCTCCTCGACCTTGCCCAGACGCTCATCCACGAGCGTCAGTGCGAGCCCCGTAAGCGCCGTCGACGAGCTATACCCAGCGTTCCGAAGCACCTGCTGGAGCAGCTGCGGCTCGTCTCCCTCGAGTTGTACCTTCAGTCGGCGACCGCGCACGCCATCCGATGGCAACAGGTCGGCCCCTTTGAAGTCGGCCTTGAACCACCGCTCGTCACCTCTGGAGCGAAGGGCATGGAGCATGTCGCCCGTGAGCCAACACCAATCCACCCAAGGAGACCGCCAGACGATCCTCCCGAGGGTAGCACGCACCCAAGCCATCGGAGCGGTTGTATGGACCAGCCAGAAACGAGCGTCGAGACCGTCCACGATGAGCCCACCTTCGGCACCCCAAAGCAGCACGAGGCTCGAGTCGTGGGTAGCGGCCGTGGCGAGTTGCGCCGTGCCGGCGATCCACTCAGCGGTCTGTTGAAGGCCACCCTTGGGACTGTTGACCTCCAGAGCGAACGTCTTCACGCCGCCTCCCCGCAGAGCAAATGGGACGGCGTCCTTAGCACCATGCCCCATCATCGCCTGGGTCAGCAGCTCCGAGAGTAGAGGCCGATCGAGAGCGACATCGTTCATTGGTTATGTCTCCCCGATCTCAATGCCGAGCCCCAGGTCTTCAAAGAGTGTCTGTTGCCCGGGGGAAGGCTGCTTGGAGGGGCTGCGGCCGAGCGCCGTGGACGCTTGTCGCCGAAGCCGCTGCCATCCTTGGGTCTGGCCCCTCGGATCGAACTCACCCGGACGCGCCAGCACTCGTACAACTTCTCGATCTAGCTTAGGGCCAGTCGCCTCGAACGGGAAGTCGTTGGCGAAGTTCTTCTCGAATGCTCTGACCAGTGCATCACGGGCGCGCGACCGGAGCTGCTTCTTGGCGTCGACCCCGAACACATCCCAATAAGGGACCGCAGCGCTTAGGAGCGTATTCAGAGAGACAAACTCCTCGCCACGGCTGACCGTGGCAATCAACTCGGGCAGTAGAACCTCCAGGAATTCCTGGTCGTCGCTCAATGCATCGACGGCGATGTACCGCGGCGGTGGGCCCAGTGGCACGACCTCGTTGAAAGCGGCAACTTGGTCCCCCGCCTCCGCCTCAAGACGCACGCGGGCATCGCCGATCACGAGGAGCGGCGCATTGAGGCCAGCCTTGCCGAGTCCCAGCCGAACCCTGTCCCTGGACTCAAGCAGGCAGGCGTACAGAGGCTGGAGGATTGCGCTCTCATGGTTGAAGGGGAGACCCACGAACCTTGCGACATCCGTGCAAGTCATGGCCCCATAGCTCTTCGCTTGGCCGATGTCCACGTTGGCCCCGCTCTTGCATTCGGTGGCCAGCGCGACCCCTCCGACGTCTTTGACGGAGATGGCGTCGACCACCACCGTGCCTTCGGCCGTGCCGATAGGCGCCTCGAACCGATGGATCCGGAAACCCTGAATGCGAAGCGGCGCCGGCCAACCGGCCTCGCCTCGGTGGAGGGCGATCCACGCGTTGATCGGGATCAGGCGGCGCTCCATAAGCCTTCGGGGCCGTCTCCGTGCTCCTCAATAAGTGGCTCCATCCTAGCGTGTCCAAGCCACGGTGGTTCACGCCGCCCGTTTCCTCACCTCTCGGCGAGTCGGCTCGACACATGGGTGGACGATAGCCGCGAGCCCTGCCCTGCGGATCTCGGGTGGCCATGTAACGCTACTGAGCCACCCGAGACCATGGCTTGATCGTGCACAGGCTCGGCCGAGCTGAGTGGCGATTTGCGATGCCATCTGCCGGCCATAAGAGGTACCGGATCTCGACGCGACGGAGTGTCCGCTTGGTCAGCTCAAGCCACTCGAACTTGCCGTGGCGAGGCCTAGACGTGAGTCTGCTTCAAGCGCTCGTGGGTGTAATGCTCGAAGCCGCCGCCCGGCATCGCCAGCTCGAACGTTGACTCGATCTCGCCAGGGCCGACGAACGCAATCGTCTCGCGGGCGCGCATGCCCGGGGGACCGTTCTCCACCTGGTCGGCCTCAAATACCAGTCGGGAGTCGTCGGCCGTGGGCTCGAGGCAGCGGTACTCGTGGACAAGGCCCTCACTGTAGAAACCGCGCATGACCAACTGGCCTGACGCACGATCGAAGCTCAGGACCGAGAGATCCTCGTGCAGGTCACCGCTCGGCTGCTCCGCGTTCGGCTCCCAGCGCGTCTCGTCGGTGCCCAAGATGAACTGCCCGCGCAGGATGAGTTTGTACTCTCGGACCTGGTGGCCGATGCCAGGACGTCCGGTCGCGGGTCCCTCCCAGCGGCCAAGTAGCCGCTGCGCGTTCGCCCAAGGGTCGCTCATGGCGTTCCTCCGAATTCCGACGCGCCGGGCCGAAAGATGTGCGGGTTCTCACGGCCTCAATCCGAGGCACGATTCTAGGCCGATGCGTCCGCCTGAAAGGCCAACGTTCCCGAAGCCGGTGGTTCGTTCGCTGGCCAAACCAAGGGGAACAGGCGTAGCGCCGGAGGGCGTCCGCTTGACTCGGCGGTCGGCTCGCCGACATCGATTAGTCAGCAGAACACCATGACCACATCGTGTTGCGTGAGCCGACTGCGACCGGCCCAGTTCGAGTGGCAGGAGACGGAATCTGACGGGCCTACAGTGTTAGGGTTTCACCCGCCGTTAGGAGCCAAAGTGGCCGGCAAGAAGAAGGACAAGAAGGACAAGAAGGGCAAGTAGCCCTTCACTCCCGATGAGCACCGATGGCCCCTGACGACCGCCAGGGGCCATCACTCTTGGTGGCTGAATGCCCCAGGGGGGACCTGGCTGGTTTCGCGCGGAATGGTCCGACAGACCTAGACTGGATCAGGTCCGCGCTCGATTTGAACAGCCGAGCCTGGCGCAAGGACGGCGCCGGCGCGGGCTGACGCCGACAGGAGCGAATCGATGACGGAGTCAAGCCCGATCTCCCCCCAGGCGGACGCCTCGTTGACCCAGCTCGGCAGGAGATGGCACATCGCGGTGCGGACCTTCCGCAAGAACGGCGAGGGAGTCGACACCCCAGTCTGGTGCGTTGCCGACGGCGGCAGACTGCTGGTCATGACGAGCAGCCGTTCAGGCAAGGTCAAGCGCATCGCCCACACGCCGCGAGTTGAGGTGTGCGCCAGCGACATGCGCGGCCGCCCAAGGGGCCCATGGCTGGTGGGCGAGGCCCAGCTGGTCAGCGACCCCGGTGAGATCGAGCTAGCCGTCCGCGGTCTGCGGCATAAGTACGGCCTCCTGTTCACTCTGTTCAGTCGGCTAAACGGCGGCTCGCTCGGCTATGGGGACCGCGGCCGTGTGCCACTGGTTGGATCGCACTCGCGCCCGACACATCAGCAGGCGGCCGCAATCTCCTGGAGCCGTGGCGGACCGGAGCATCTGCTCGATCTCGGCCACGCACTGCTCGCATTCCTCATCAGTCGCCGCTCGGCTCGCGCGCTGGAACAGGTCGCGATAGCGAGCCTCGATGCTGCTGATCTCGTCCATTGCCTTACATGTCGGCAAGGTTTGGGGCGGCTGAACGAGGCGCAAGTACCGCCCGCCACCTGAACCCGCGCATGCAGGATAGCTCGGCCAATTGCGTCGAGCACGAGCGATCCAACGGAAATCGGGACCTGCTGCGGTGCACGGGGATCAGGGCGCCAACTCGCCCGAGCCCCTCCGGATTAGCCTGGTTGGTACGACCTGGCACACGGTAGGGGAGTCGTCGCCGTCCAGGCGGCGAAAGAGCAGTTCGGCCGCAATTCTGCCCATCAAGGCCGGGTCCTGGGCCACGACGGTGATCCCCGGCTCTACCATGTCCGCCAGGAGGATGTCGTCGAAGCCGATCAGCGCTACTCGACGCTGGAGTCCCATCTTGCGCAGGGCTCGATATGCTCCAATTGTGATCAAGTTCTGCCCGCAGAACAAAGCTGTCGGAGGTTGCGTCGTTGACAGCAGCTTCGTCGCCGCTGCTTCCGCCAAGTCAGCACCCCGCACGGCTAGTTGTACGAGTCTCTCGTCGAGGGGGATCGAATGCCTCTCCAGCTCTTCCCTGTAGCCCTCGTACCGAAGCGCCGCAGTGGCGATCGTCTGAAGGTCACCGAGGTAGCCGATCCTCCTGTGGCCGTTCATGATCAGCTGGCGGACGCCCCGGCGAACACCTCCGACGTTGTCTGCAACAACCGAGTCGGCGTCGAAGAAGCTCGGTTGACGGTCCACGAACACGATTGCCGTCCCCGCCTTGCGCTCGCTCATCAGGTAGCTGTGGTCGTGGCCGCCCGGAACTATCACCAGACCGTCGACTCTGCGTGAGGAGAATGCAGCCACGAGTTGCCGCTCGCGTCGCGCATCTTCGTCAGAGCTACCGGCGAGCACCAGGACGCCGCGGCGTAGGGCGATGTCTTCGATTGCACGCTGCAGGGCCGAAGAGAAGGGGTTGCCGGTGTCTTCGAGCACGAGGCCGATCGTCGCGCTTCTGCCATCCGACCGCCGGAGTCGGCTCGCGGTGAGGTCCGGACGGTAATCGAGCCGTTGTATCGCGGCGAGGACCCGGGCCGTGAGTGCAGGGGACGAACCGGGTAGGTCATTGACCACCCGGGAGACCGACTTAGCGCTTACGCCGGCCAGCGCCGCCACGTCACGGATGGTGGCGCGCGCGCCCGCCGGCCGGGTGTTTGTCAACGTTGTACCGCGTTCAATACTGCTCCCTTCAGGGCGAGTAGCCTACCCGCTCACGGTTCTCGGCCAACGTGCTGGCTCACAGATGACACGAAGTATTGGGTAGAACCGCCACATAATACCGCACCGTTTGTTCCCTATTCAAGCTTGTCCTGTAAGCAACTCGAGGGTCGTAGTCAACGTTGACAATCGCTCGAGACGCTGGCATACTGCGGCCGCTTTGACTCGATCTGCGCGGAACGCGCGTAGGTCGGGGCCGGATGGAGGCCGGATGAATGGAGGTAGCCGGGAGGATGGATGTCGTCAACCCGGGCACTGCGGGCCTGCGGCCGACGACGTTGGGAGCGGCGCCCAAGCCGGACGAAGGTCAGCCACCTGCGATCCTGAAGCTGTCTGGGATCGAAAAGCGTTTCGGGGGCATATACGCGCTTCGCGGCGTCGACTTCGAGCTTCGGCGCGGAGAGGTTCACGCGTTGCTGGGCGAAAACGGCGCCGGTAAGTCCACTCTGATGAACGTCATCGCCGGCGTGATCACGGAGTATGCCGGGTCGATCGTCCTCGATGGTCGTGAGGTCCGGTTCGGGTCGCCGGCTGCGGCCCAGTCGGCCGGGATCGCAATGATCTTCCAGGAGCTTGATCTGGTCCCTGGGCTGTCGATCGCCGAAAACCTGTTCATGGGCCGGGAGCCGGGCCGTTTGGGGTTCGTCAACCAGACCGAGATGAGGGCCCAAGGAGACCTGCTCTTGGACCAGGTTGGGCTTAGGGCCTCTTCCCGCCAGCTCGTAGAGTCGCTCCGAATCGGCGAGAGACAGCTCGTTGCGATCGCCAAGGCGTTGTCACTGCGGGCCAGGATCCTGGTCATGGATGAACCGACGGCGGCGCTCGCGTCATCGGAAGTGGCTCGTCTTTTTGGGGTCGTGCGGGAGCTGCGCGCCCAGGGCGTGAGCATCGTCTTCATCTCCCACCGACTGGAGGAGGTGCCCCTAGTTGCCGACCGGGTCACCGTCTTGCGCGACGGGGAGGTAGTGGGGACCGTAGATGCCAGCGCTCCCCAGTCCACTCTGGTCCAGATGCAAGTGGGCCGGCTAATGGCTGAGTTCTATCCGCCAAGGAGTCAGTCTACGCAGCGAGCGGACGTCCTTAGGCTGGAGCGCTTTGGTTTCAGTCCCCGCCTACGCCGCAGTGGCTACCAGCGCCCGATCGATCTCACCCTCACGGTGCGTGAGGGTGAGATCGTGGGCTTGGCCGGCCTTCTCGGGGCCGGTCGGACCGAGCTTCTAGAGCTTCTGTACGGCGCGGGTCCGGCTGGCGTATGGAGCGGCACGATGGAGATCGATGGACACTTTGCCCGGCCCCGGTCCGTGGACGCCGCACGCCGTTTGGGCATAGCCCTGGTGACGGACGACCGCCGAGCAAGCGGGTACGTTCCGCAACTGTCCGTCGGGCGCAACCTCGTCCTCAACTATCTGCGGAACTTGAGCCGGTTCGGCTTCGTCTTGCGCTCGCGGGAGCGACCCGTGGTGAGCCGGGTCATGCAGCAGTTCTCGATCCGTGCGTCCTCCCCCGATGCCCCGATCACGAGCCTGTCGGGCGGCAATCAGCAGAAGGTGGTCTTGGGTAAGAGCCTGGTTGGCAGCGCTCGCCTGCTCCTTCTTGACGAGCCGACCCGAGGCGTGGACGTTGGAGCAAAGGCCGAGATCTACCGGCTCCTGCGCGGCCTTGCAGCCGACGGCCTCGCGGTGTTGGTCACCTCGAGCGAGATACCTGAGCTAATCGGTCTCTGCGACCGCATCTACGTTCTTCGCGAAGGTCGCACCGTGGCGGAGCTCCCGAGCGGGGTCGACGAGGACGTCGTCCTGAGCTGGGCGGGGGTTCGACTACGGGAGCGAGTCCACCCCGTCCCGGGACGGGGCCCCGCGACTGGGTCGTCGCAATCGGGAGAGGAGGCTCGGTCGTGAACCAGAAGGTGTCGACAGCTTTGGATGCGTCCCCCGGGTCACTTCGATCAGCAGCCCCAGGGAGTGCCGGGGACGCCCGGACGTCTCGGCTCAGGTGGATCCAGGTGCTCCGGCTGATGGTGCGATTCCAGAGCATCCTCGGGCTGGTGATCGTCTTCGTCGCCGCCGTGATCGTTTCTCCCCGCGTCAACGGCCAACTGATCTTCCTGGAGCCACGCAACCTTGGGAACATCATCCAGGACATCTCGGAGTACGGCATCCTCGCGGTCGGCATGACCTTCGTCATCATTTCGGGTGGCATCGACCTGTCCGTAGGGCGGGCGTTGGGGCTAGCAACGGTCGTGATCGGCAGATTGATGATGGTGTCGGGTTGGGACGCGATTCCGGCTGTGCTTGGGACTCTCGCCGTCGGCCTGATCTTCGGGATGGTCCAAGGCGCGGTCTTGGTCCGGTTCAAGCTTCAGGCGTTCATCGTCACGCTGGCAGGGATGTGGATCGCGTACGGCCTTGCCCTCTCGTTGCTCCCCAACGGGCAGTTCATCGGGATCACGTTCGGGAACGGGCCAAATCATGCTCCAACCATCTTCCAGCACCTTGCCGACAGGTTTATGGGAGTGGTGCCGGTCGCGGCGCTGATCTTCCTTGGCGTGGGCCTGCTTGGGTTGATCATCCTGAATTTCACCCGCTTCGGTCGCCAGGTTTATGCGATAGGGGGTAACGAACGCGCCGCGAGATTGTCGGGGATCCCGGTGGCGCGAGTCCGCATCATCGTGTTCGGTATCGCTGGCCTAATGGCCGCCCTGGCCGGGATCGTTGACGCCGGCCAGTTCAACTTCGGCAATCCGGCCGAAGGCTTCGGTTATGAGTTGTGGGCCATCGCCTGCGTGGTGATCGGCGGGACTTCGCTCTTCGGTGGTCGCGGAAGCATGGTGGGAACCCTGGCGGGCGTCCTGATGCTGGGATGCATCAACAACATCCTGCTGCTGTGCAACATCGACAACAACGTCCATACGATCGTGACCGGCCTGATAGTCGTCGTGGCTGCGGCGCTCCAGACGGTCGTTGGAGGTTTCTCCAGCTCCGTCGAGGCGGACCAGCCAACCCGGCCGGCCGGGTTGGAGCCCGCGCAGCCGGGCCAAGAGGTTCCTAAGAGTGTGTGAGCGGGAGTCCCGCTCAAGGAGGGAGTGGCCCATGACCTAGGATCGCCGCGACTTTGTTGAGTGCGGCGGAGGTATCACCCATGGATGGATGGAGGACGGACGAATGATGAGCAAAGGATCCGTGTCGGCGAGGCTGCTCGCCTACCTTTCTGGAGCCGCCCTGATCGTCAGCGCGTGCTCCAGCTCGGCAACCCCCGCACCTACGCAGCCCCCAACGCAGCCAGCTACCCCGCAGGCCACCATGGTGGCTCCCACGGGGGGCGCCAGCCAGCCTGCCGCGCAGGCCAGCCCATGGTTTCCGGGGGATGTGATCGGCGGGTCCGGCAAGCCGATAGCCAAGACCTGCGGGCCCAACGGCTCCTACCAGATCGCCTACTCGCAGTCCAACTTCGCTGAGCCCTACCGCGCTGCGGCGGACGCACAGATGACGAAGCTCTTCGCCACCGTGCCTCAGTTCCACCTGACGATCACAGACGGTACAGGAGACTCGAACGTCCAGAATACCCAGCTCAACGACGACATCACCAAGGGGGTGGACCTGGTGATGACATCGCCGCAAGCTAGCACTCCGGGCACTCCGGCCGTCACCGCGATATACAACGCCGGGATCCCGGTCATTCTCCTGGATCGCGGGATCGACACTGATGCCTACACGGCCTTCATCGGCGGCGACAACGTGGCCATCGGTAAGATGGCTGGCGAGTACGTGGGCAAGAATCTTCTCCCCAGCGGCGGTGACGTTGCCATCGTCGAGGGCGATCAGACCACCCAGCCGGCGCTCGACCGACAGAATGGCTTCGAGGCGGGCGTCGCTGAGTTCCCCAA
>Ga0187849_1000859_pt1 | contig 37535 bp, 26 predicted proteins | sample June2016WEW_4_10_2_FD_132412 | JGI IMG/M metagenome (GOLD analysis project Ga0187849, IMG submission 132412) | Peatland microbial communities from SPRUCE experiment site at the Marcell Experimental Forest, Minnesota, USA - June2016WEW_4_100 | ecosystem: Environmental > Terrestrial > Soil >...
CTGCTCCAGCGGCAGCATCAGCAAGGCGGTTGGAGGCCTTCATGGCCTCAATCTTCGGTACGATTGGCATCACCTCAACCTCTTCTGCGGCATCCGGCATCGCCGTTTGTCTGGCCTAGGGGCAAGAACGTTTTCTCATCTATCCTTAACGTTTTTAGCACCCTTTATCTGCCGATTCAATAGAAATAATGACGAATTTCAATTTGGACCCATGGGTCCGATTCAGTGTACACCCAGCCGCCTTCCTTTGACCCTACAGTTTTTTCGGGATCCATTTTCGCCCCGAAAGGCGCAGTCGTCGCGCCGTTAGAAAAAGCAACAACTGTGAAATCCTACCTTTCCAATGCATTACACAAACGTCTCGCCAAACTCTCACCTCCTGGTCGCCTGATTTCGCTGCGCCATCGCCTACGCCTACCCGGCCAGGAGTGATCTTTACGGGAATCCTGTCTACTAAGTCGGGAGTCCTGTCTACTAGTCAGAGTTTCTGTCCACTAAGTCAGAAATACTGTCCACAAAGTAGGGGAATAGATCCTGTTTTTCGTATTTGCGTAGTCGACTTGTCCAGCAGAGTAACAGCGTCGCATCTACGCTCTTGAAAACACCTGCGAAATAAACGTGGCCGTTGGTAGTCTCTGGCTTAACGTACAGAATTTCCAATTTGGCCCCGACTACCCCAGTACCAGCGAAAGTATTTATAGTGTGATTGCTGTGATATTTGGTGGTATTATGCTTCGAAACAAGGTGCATTGCACCTTGTAGGTCCGATATGAAAGGTTATACAGTTGCGATTCTATTGATCATGACTGTGCTTCTGTTGATCCTAGGCACCATCATTTTGTCCGGTCAGACCGCGCAGGACGTCCCGCTCAGCATCGATTCGGATTGGACGTACCAGCATGTCATCTATCCGCACTCGAACAACCCTTCCGCGATGGCCAAGACACAAAGCGCTCCGCGCTACGTGCAGAATTGGTATCTCCACCATCCAGAGGTTTGGTGGCCGCAGCAGAAGCGCGGTGGCGAGATTCATCGCGATTGGAACATTCCGCTGGACGGAGGCGTGGGCAACCAGTCGATGGCCTCCAAATTCAATTTTGACGTTGCGGCCGCGCCCAACTGCACCAGCGGCTACGTGGTGACGGGAATCTCGATAGCGGGTTCGACGCCCCAAGTCGCGTCATCGCAGTTCTTGATTGCGGCCACCCGACGTTGGCGTTCCCAGGCTTGCTACTCCGAGAGCTTGCGGAGGGTAAGAGGAAGGAGAGCGTAAGTTCCAATGCCTAACAAACCCGAAGAAGTAACTATCCTCCTGGTAGAAGACGACGCGGCACACGCTCGTCTGATCGAGAAAAATCTTCGCCGCTCCGAGATTGCGAACGAGATTGTGAAGTGCACGGACGGACAGCAGGCTCTGGACTACATCTTTCACAATCAGATCTACGGCACGGGTCGCTACCTGATCCTGCTGGACCTCAATATGCCCGAAGTCAATGGATACCAGGTCCTCGAACGCATCAAAGCGGATTCGAAAACCAGAACCATCCCGATCATCGTCTTGACCACGACGGACGACGAGCATGAAGTGAAGCGGTGCTACGAACTGGGCTGCAATGTTTACATCACGAAGCCCGTAGACTATGAACACTTCGGGGAGGCGATCCGGCGGCTCAGACCTTTCTTGACCAATGTCAGCATGCCCGAAAAGGTACATCCGGGACACGACGCGGAAGAGGCCGCGACGACAGCGCGGTGATTCTCTCCGATGGGACCACGAATCCATAAGGTCTGGCGGCGACGGCTAATCATCACCCTCGTGCGTTGCCACTGAGTAGCCGAGCGCCTTGTAATCGCCAATCAGGGCCGCAAATCCATGCAGAGGCGCGGTCCGTCGCACGGCGTTATTAGCCATTATCGCTAGCTATCCGCCGGGTCTCGATCACGAGCGATTCGGTAGTGGGTCAATTTCCGAGTCGGCGGCCGCACGTCCCTTCATTGCAAGCCGTGACGTTTCAGAGAACCCGGCGGTTGTCAGCATCAAACGGCACCGAAACTGGCGAAGACGGGCAGAATAATCAACAAATCGGCGCCGAGGTGAAACAAGACCGATCCCCACAGGCTGCCGGTCTTCTGCATCAGCCATCCCCAAGCGATCGAGAACCCGAGGGTAACGAGCAGAAAATTCCATAAGTTCGGCGCATAGGCGACCTGCATGTGCGCCAGGGTGAAGTCCAGGGCTGTCGAAACAATGGCCAGCCATTTTCCGATCAGTGGCTCGTATCGTCCGAGAAACAATCCGCGGAAGAGAAGTTCCTCCATGTAGGCGTTAGGTACTACAAAGAGCAGTATCCCTGGGGCCAATGCCATGAGCTTGGCAGCGCCGATGGCCCTAATTGCAGGTTGCTGCAGGGTCAGAACTAGACATGCGGCAGCGGTAATCAAGCCCACGCTGAGGCCGAGAATCAAACTGCCTTCCCGGATGTATAGCGATGCGAGATTTTCACCGCAGAGCCTCGTCACGGCGAGAATTCCGATCACGATCAGCGACGCTTGTAAAAACTTCGCGACAGCCACTCCCATCGGCGTCTGCGTCGTGAGGCCCAAGAGCTTAACAGGCTGCTGAAATAGGCTCTGACAGGCCAGGAGGCCTGTCCCACTGGCTGTGTAAACTATTGATATTGCGTGGCGGGATAAGCGTCCTCGCCTGTCATTCGTGGGCGAAATAGCCTTTTTCAGCAGCCTGTTAAGCCCCTTGTCCGTGAAGTAGGCAAAATAAATCGGCCGAAAGCGGCTCAACCGGTGCCCATCGCGTGCGATCCGCCAAAGAGCGCCGAAGACGATAAGGAATCCGGCTCTTGCGGCGTAGTTTGCCCACACCGGTAAAATGGGGACAAATGTCATCGTGAGCGCGAAGACGAAGAAACCACAGATGGTGAGGATTACGAACAGTCCGAGTCGCATGGAACTCCTGCGCTGAACTCTAGGTCGTCAGGCAAGCCGAGTTTATCACCCGGTTTTCTCCGGCGCAACGGAAGTTAGTGAATTGCTCTCCCCCTTGGTGAAGGGGGGAATGCCGCGTGTGACGGCGCACAACGAGGCGACATAGAGGATTCTGGGAAATTGATTCACTGCGAACGATTCCGTCACGCCTCCGTCCGTGTCAACGAGTCAGAGCACAATGGAGACGCGCTGGTCCACTAACGCAGCGTGCGCTTCGAGGCGTTCCAATCGGTGCGAGATATTCCTAGCGGTCATGATCGTGATCTCCGATCCGTGTGTCGGCTTCGCTCGTTACCAACGCCCCGGCTTCCTCCGCTTTCCAGCGCGAACGCATGCGCCGACGCTTGCAGCAGACACCGCAACACCTCAAGCATGTGGCCGCCGCCCGGTTCCTGCGCATACACGGACTGGCGGATCATGTCCAGTTGCGCGGCCTGCCCAGGGCTGAGACCCGCTCTGCCTCAGGCGCCAGGGAGCAAGTTGAACAGGAAATCGCCCCGGCCACGCAGTTCCCGCGTGCTGCCACCGGCGAAGTGGAGAACCACCGGGTCCGCAATCAGTCCGGATTCCAGTGCCTGGATGCGTTTCTCAAGTCTCATCGTACTTAGGATGTTTTCTGGTCCGCTCCCATGGCTCGCTCCAGTTCCACCACGCGCGCTTCGATATCTTCGATCTCGATTGCCTTGGCCGCGTGATTGAAGATGGCCTCGGCTGCCCGTGCGCGGACGGACAGCGGCGTGTTCGGATCGATCATCGTCTTCAGCAGCGTGGTGGCTGCCGCCGAGGTTCCCTGCTGGAGCCGCGCGACGGCGTGGCCGAACGCGGCACGGCGAGCTTGGCGGAACGGAGCCTATTCGGCAGCGTGCTGGCTAAACCTCGCGGCGGGCGCACTCGGCAACCGGCAGGAAACGCTCGGTATAAGTTCGAAACGCCTCCCGAATCGTGCCCGCACTCAACCCGAAGTCCTCGGCGCTATATCGATGGCGCGCCCCTTTTCGCGATTCCCGATCGCGCGCGAGATAGCGGGTCAAGCAGTCTTCCCATTCCCGATCCGTTTGCCAGCCGAGGAATTCATAGATCCGCTGCGCCGCTCCCATCGGGTTGCGGGTCAGGTCGCTATAGTACACATCCAGGAATTGCTCTGGCCGGTGGCGTTGCCGCGCTTCCATGCCCTTCCTGACCAGCAAGAGCATCGCGTCCATCACTTTCAGTCCGAAGTCCTCCGTGATGCTCGCGTTGGTTCGCAGCGCACGGCCCATCATCCCGAGACTACACGCGGATGGGATGGCCTCCACGGGGTCCCGGTGCAGCCACAGAATCCTCGCATTGGGGAAAACGCGGAACAGTTCGTCGAGGCGCCTCATATGCTCTGGGTACTTGACCACTAGGCGCCCGGCGGGTTCGCTCGCGGTGAGAATCTGGAGTTGCCGGCGATAGTACCGGTAAGCGTCCGTGTGGTCCTGCTCCCGCAGCCAGAGAGTGTATTCCTCTCCGACTCCATGGATCGCGAAGATTCCGCAGCGGAAAGAATTCTGTAACAGCGGCCAGCATTCCTCCGGGTCGTCCGCCTCGGAGTGATGGATGGCTCTGGCAGTGCTTCGACCGTAAGACGACAACAACAGTTTCCGCCGCCACTCCATGCCACGGCGCATGAGGGCAAGCCGGGGATCGGGAGCGTTCCCGTCCCCCCAGCCTGGAGGCACAGGAGCGTACAGTTCCCATGTGCGTAAAGTCCGGGTTCGCGGGTCCTGCGCCAGGATGCGGTGAAGAAACGTGGTGCCCGAACGCGGAAGTCCCGCAATGACGATGGGATCGGGCACGGCCACGTTTCCGGTCCCAGGGTTTCTCCGGCAGTACTCCGCAATTCTCAAACGGTTCACCAGGCAGCGCAGTAATTCCCGCTGCGCAAGCACACGGCCCGTGAAATGGAGGCCCATTCCCCGGTCCATCGCGCGCGCCAGGATGCGGAACGGCTCCTCGAAATCGCCGCCGCCGAAATCGGCCAGATTGCAAAATTTCCGCGCCTTGTCCATCAGGAATTCCGGCTGGAAAGAGATCGCCCCCCGCAGCGGCGCGCCCACCGCGTTTGCCAGCCGCACCGCCGCGCTTTGTATTTTTAGCGGATGAAGCGGCGAGGTCATAAGGATTCCGTATGGCGGCGGACCGAGGCCAGCAAGTCCCCCATCGTCGCGATGCGGAGAACGTCCTTGGCCTCGAATTTGATCCTATAGAGGGCTTGAATGCGGGAAAGGACCCGCAACATATCCTGGGAATCGATCGGTATATCGTCGCCGAATGCGGTCTCTTCCGTTACCCTAACGGATGAAAGGTCCACGTACGAGCCGACGATTTCCGCCAGATCGCCAAGCGTTGGCTGCTTCATGCCGCACCTCCGGAGTACGCCGCGGCCCAGGCATAATCGTTCTCGGCGAATACGGCGCACCGGATTTCTCCACCGGGGTGGCGGAATACCGCGACTCCATATTCGTCCGCCTTGCGGATTTCGCGCAGATGGATTTCCCGAGCCGCCACCTGCCGGGCTCCGAGCGCCTTGCGGCACGCCTCCTTGGCTGCCCACAGCAGGGTAAGCGCTTCCGGCGAAGAGGGAAACACCGCGCCGAAGGCCTGCGCTTCTTCCCTGGTCCCGAACTCCGGCAGTAATTCCTCCGCCGTCCCGCTCACGGCCTCGACATCGACTCCGAACCCCGCCGGCTTGGATGCGAGGGCAACCGCCACGTCGCGACTATGGGCAATGCGGATGGAAGACGGAGACCCCTCCGGTTGCCCTTCGAACTCCGCCACCGGACACCGGTCGTCCGCGCTGTTGCGGATGCGTATCTTGTTCGCCGGAATATCGGGATCGAGCAGTATTCGCAGGGCGGTCTTGGCCGCGATTCTACCGCCCAACCATTCCCGCCTTCGTTTGCCATGTGCGAGGCTATTCCATTCCAGGCGCTCCTCGGGGCACAGAAACCTCTCCAGCACATCTTCCGCATTACCGGCCAGCGCGCTATCGAGCAACCGCAGATCCGCCTGCGCGAACTGGAGGCTGCCAGCCGGCAATCCCAAAAGCTCGCGGATACGAACCTGACCAGGATGTTCCCGCAGGGTCCGCCAAATCTGTCCGGTAAGCTGGGCGACCGGCACGGGATCCGCCGATGGAACGCTCTCGAATTCCATGCGAACGGCTACGCGCCCCTCGCGGTCGAGAATCTCGACGCTGGCGAGCACTATCGGTTCCGGACGCTCCCTTCTGTAGCGGCACAGCCAAAAATCCGCGCTTCCGCCACTACTGGCGTAGAAGCGCAAAGACCGAATCCCGGCTAGATAGAAGGGCCGCCGTTCGCCCACGTAGACCGCCCGGTACAGAGCACCGAACAAAGTGGCGGCGTCGAGTGCCACTGGATCGCCCAAATGCGGAGCAGGTCCAAGCTCGGGAATCCGATGACCTACGCAACGAGCCACGACACCGCGGGGCGTTATGGATTGAATATCGCCGATGTTTCGGAACATGCCCTTGCGGTTCGCGAAAACTTCCGTCTCCCAGATCGGCGTGGCGTCCACCGCGACGCTGCCAATGCCATTCGCGGGGAGGAACAGTTCCGGGGCGCCAGCCGGCTGCCGCTTCCCGAAGCGCATCCGGCAGCTTGCGTGAATGACCTCTTCCTGCGCCGAAGCACCGGGTGGCTGGAAGAGAGAGAAGGTTTCCACCGTTGCACAATCCAGTGCGTCCTCCCCGGCCAGGCGGGCGCGAGCGTAAATCGTGCGGGGCCGTTCGTTGGGAAAGCGCACGGCCCTTAGGAATTCCGCTCCCGTTACCTCGGTAAGTTCCAAAGATACTGGCGCGGAGACGGCCGTGCCTTCGCGCGAGTGGCTCAGCAAGGCATACGCGGTCTGAGCCATCATCTCGAGCTGAAGAATGCCGGCGAGCACACAGGTCTCCTCGTCAATCCGGTGCTCGCGCACGAACGCGTCCCGCCGGGGATCGAACGTGCGGTTTGCAACCGCAACCCCAGCTTGGGGAAATGCGACGCTTTCGAGAAACGGAGCTGGCACGTTAGAGGATGTGGTGGGCTTCCCGGCAGGACCGCCAAAGTAGGCAACGGAGACCCCGGGCCCATTCTCGATCTCATCGGCGAGAAAATTCGCTCCGTCGCCGCCGCGAATGAACGAGACGCGACGGTCGCCCAGCCGCTCCATGATGGAGTTGCGGGCGGTCATACCGATCTGCAGCCAGGGCCCGTAATAGACGTTCCACCAGCGGCCCGTTCGCGTCCGGCCGGCCGCGGCTACCGCGGCTGAGGCGATTTCGTGGCCCGCGGCGTACGCGGCGTGCCCCAGATTGCCCCAGCGCGCTCCGACGCTGGATAAATTCACGAAAGCTTGGACCGCGACGCCCTCCAGCGCGGCAAGCAGGTTCATCGTGGCGAGGGCTTTGGGCGCCATGCCTTCCACGAACTCCGCCCCGGAGAAATCCTGAATCGACTTTAATGGCAGTGCCCCGGAGCCTTGCAGGACCACGTCGACGCTCCGGCAGGTCCCGGAAATATGCTCGATCAACGCGGCCACCTGCCGCGGGTCTACCAAGTCGCACTGGCGATACTCGACGTGCTCCGTCAGGCTTCGGAGGCGCACCATGTTGTGTGCCCGTTCGGCGGCCCAGACCTCTTCCCAGGCCTGGCGGTCCAGTTCGGCGGGAGCGATTCCGCGATTCTCGCGGACAGCCCGTTCCAGGAGGGTTTTTCGCCTCTCGCCAAAATCCGTACTCTGCCCGGCCAGGGATGCGTCGGGTTCGGAGCTTTTGCCAATCACGATAAACCGTGCGCCACTCCGGCGTGCAAGCTCCTGTGCAATGAGGGCGGTGATGCCGCGCGCGCCGCCCACGGCCAGGACGACGCTGTCGCGGCCGAGCACAAGCGCCGGCGTAGCGAGGCGTTCGAGATCTTTCCTATCCCAAACGATTTTGAAACGGCCGCCATCGCGGTAGCCGATCTCACCCGGGCTTTGGCCGAGATTCAACTCCTGGACGATCGCGCTGGCGGCTCCGGCGTCCCAGAACGCGGAATCGAAATCGAGATAGACCCCCTCGACCTGCCCTGGATGTTCCAATGCGAGGATTCGCGCAACGGCTAGCCCCGTACCGGTGGCCACGCCGGGGCAGGGATCGCCACTGGCGCCCAACTCGCCACCCAGCCGGGAAATTACGGCCCAGCGCAGTTTCCGGTCCCGGTTGCGCCGCAGTGCTTCGATCGAGCGCTGGGCGGCATCCAGAATCCGGCCGGCCGCGGAGCCGGCCTGTAGCCACCAGTCGTTACACTCCGCCAGCGTTGGCAGGGAGCCGCTTTCGGCCGAGAGGAGATCGACCACGCAGTCCGCCTCTTCCAACGAACCGGTCAGGAGGGCGCCGGCTTCTTCCAGCTTCGCCGCCAGCGCTTTTTCGACGGCCGCCCCGCTTCCCAGGATCGCAACCCGCTTTCCAGTCAGAAAGCCACCGCTCGTGGCGGGAGGCAGCGCAACCAGCGACGAGCAAATGCGATAACAATCCGTCCGCAAGGCCGTTTGCTCCGGAGGAGTGCTCGCTTCACCCCTGCTGGGCGGAGCGGTGAGCGGCGATGGAACCGCGGGCGCATTCTCTTCATCGCCGGACGCTGCCGCGATTCTGTCAATCAATCCCCGGAGGGTGCCGATGTGGTACCCCGCGGTCCGGGTGTCGGAACCCAGATCCAGCTCCAACTCGCGGCTCAGTTCGCGTATGATCTCGACCTGTTTGATGGAGTCCAGACCGAGCTCCGCTTCCACGTCCAGATCCAGACCGATCAACTCGGCGGGATAGCCGGTCGAGCGCGCCACCAGATCCACCACCAGTTTTGCGATCCGGCCGCAGGAGGCTGGCGCAGCCGGTACGGCTACACTGGTTCCGGCCGGTGGGGCGGCTTGGGCGGAGTCGAAATGCGCGAAGTCCAACTCCACCATTTGACGAAGGAACTCTCCGCGTTGGGCGAGGTATCTGGCCACCGCGGCATCGTCCTTTCCCGCAAAGGCCGCTTCCACGGGCAGCAGCCGCGGAATTGGGAGCGGCGCGGACGACGCGCCAGGAACGAGCGAGTTTGCCGCCCGTGGAGCATGGCGCAGGAGCCGGTGTACGTGAAGGATTGGCTGGAAGCGTCTTAGATCGACCGGCAAGCCCAGGGCCGCGCAGCGCGCTACCGCGTGCAGTATCTGCGGAACGGGTTCCGAGCGCGCGATGTTCGTGGTCACGGCCCAATGGGGGCGGTCCGCCAGAATATTATCGACGAACGAGCAAAGCGTCGACCCCGGACCCACCTCGAGGAATACGCGCGCGCCCGCTTCGTACATCGACTCGACATTGCCGATGAAGTCCACCGGTTCGACCATGTGCCGGACCAGAAGCTCGCGTAGATCCCGCGCGAAACCGCCGCCGTTCGCGTAGGCTCTGCCGGTGACGTTGCATTGCACGGGCAGGTTTGGCGGACGCACCGGAAACGCGTCCAGTAGCAGGCGGAAGGACGCGACGGCCGGTTCGATCAGACTCGAATGGAATCCGCAGGCCACCTTCAGGCGCACGCAACGGACGTTCCCGGCGGAAAAGACATCCAGCAGCCGGTCCACGGCGGCTTCGTCACACGACACCACCGTCTGGGCGGGGCAGTTTTTGTTGGCGACCACGGCAAATCCCGCGACCCGTTCGAGGTACGGTTCCACCTCATGGGCCGGCAGCGCGACCGAGACCATCGCTCCTTGATTCATGCAGGAAGCCGCCATACCGGAGCCGCGCTGGGTGGTGACGCGGATGGACGATTCGACGTCGTAGACGCCCGCCACGTGCAGGGCGGCATACTCGCCGAGAGAGTGTCCCGCGACCATATCGGGACGGATCCCCGCGCGGCTGAGAATCCCGGACAGCGCCGTGCTGACCGCGAGCATCGTGGCGTGGTTGTAGTCGGGACGCTCCAGCAGCGCGGCCCGGCGCGCCCGCTCGGTATCGTCCTGAGGTTTCGAATACAGGAGGTCGAGAATCGAGCATCTGACGTGGCGCTGGACCGCCGTGTCGACTCGCTGGACCACCGGCTCGATATACGGAAACGCCTGCGCGAGACCGCGCATCATTCCCGGATACTGGGCGCCCTGTCCCGGAAATACGAAGGCGATTTTGGCGTTGCGATCGAGAGGAGTTTCTCTGAAGTAGATGCCCTGGGCCGCCGTGATTTCTTCCCGATTCGCGTCCCCGAGAAGTTCGATGGCCGTCTTCAAATGAGACGCGAGTTCGTCCTTGCCGCGGACCACCAGGGACAGGGTTGGCCCCGTTTCCGAGTTCGCCGAAAACGCTTCGAGCGCCAGCCCGCGCAGATCGCGAGCGCCGAGGGCCGGCAATCCGGCGGAAAATGCGCGCAACCGCGACAGGAGGCCCTCGCGCGAGGGAGCGCGAAACAAAAAGATTTCCGCCGCGCGAACCGCTTCTTCCCGCTCCGGCGCGGCCGTCATGGCCGGCGAAGTTACCGGCGGCTCTTCCAGAACCGCATGAAAGTTGATGCCGCCGAATCCAAAACTATTCACGCCGCCGCGTCTGGGATGCGCGCCCGCGCGCCACAACAATTGCTCGACGACCGGGTAGCAGGGAAATCGCTTCCAGTCGATGTCCTTCCGCGGCTGCTCGCAATGAAGCGTTGGGGGGAGCATCTTGGTGTGGAGCGCCATGGCCATCTTGATCAGCCCGGCTATGCTCGCCGCCGTCTTCAAATGGCCGATCATCGACTTGATCGAACCTAGGCCGATGCTGCCGGGCCTGGCTCCACGCTCCCCGAAGAAGCGGCCAATGGAGACAAGCTCGGCTTGATCGCCGACCCAGGTTCCCGTGCCATGGCCTTCGATGAGGCCCACCGTCGAGGGAGAGAAGGGGACCTGCCGGTACGTCCGTTCGAGAGCCCGGACCTGACCGTCCGGGTCGGGGGCGGTGATTCCCTTGACTCGTCCATCGCTGGACGCCCCGATCGCCCGGATCGTGGCGTATACGCGATCTCCGTCGCGAATCGCGTCTTCGAGGCGCTTGAGCACCATGATCCCGGCGCCTTCTCCGATCACGAATCCGTCGGCGCGCTCGTCGAACGGAAACGATCCTTTGGCCGAGAGCGCTCCCAGGCTGCAGAAAAAGGCGAACGTGGTCGCGTCGATACGCTGATCCGCTCCGCCGGCGAGCGCCACGTCGCACTCCCGGTCCCGCAGCGCGTGGACCGCCGCATCGACCGCCGCCATCGCGGAGGCACAGGCGGCGTCGCTTACGACCGCGCGTCCCTTGAGATCGAAGCAATTGGCGACGCGGCCGGCGACGAGGCTGCTGAAAACGCCGGCGCAGGTGTCCTCGTTGAATTCCGGCAGTTCCTGCTTGAAGGAGCCTTCGCTCACGGCCAGAATCCGGGCGCGCGTGTCCTCGGGGAGGGACGCAAACTCCGGCACATCGCGGAGTGCCCTGGCAAAACGTACCCAGTGGACCCGCAGCGCGTGTTCCTGCGCGAAGGTGCTCCCGGACCCATGTCCGATAAAGACCGCTGTCTCGGCTTTGGGGAGAGTCGATTCCGCCGGCGGCTTGGAATCCTCGAGGTAGCCGGCATCCACCAGAGCTTGATACGCGCATTCCAGCACGTAGAACTGAACGGTATCGATGTGCGGCGCGGCGCGGGGTGAAATGCGAAACTTGAGAGGATCCTTTCGGAATCCCTCGACGAAGCATCCGATCCTGGAATACGTGCGCCCCGTGGCCGAGCGGTCTTCGTCGTAGTACGGCCTCCAATCCCAGCACCGCTCCGGGACCTCGCGAATAAAATCGCGGCGTTGGAGGATGTTGTCCCAGAAGGTCGAAATGTCGGGCGCTCCCGGAAACACGCATCCCATGCCCAAAATCGCCACGGCGCCGGCGGGGAAATCCTCCTGGAACTCGGGCGAGGGACAATCTTTTGCCAATTCCTCCGCCGCCGCCGTGAGCCGTTCATGAAGCTGGAGGATGCTCCAGGTTTCCTTCTGGACCGCGACGCCCTGGCCGCAAACACAGGCGCGTTCCTCGCCGCCGCCGCGGCCGAGAGCATTTAGGAAGCGCGAAGTCCCCAGCCCTTCCACTTTTCGTTTCCGCTCCCGGAAATCGAGCCCTTCGCCTCCCACCTCGATTTCCTCGCGGAGCATGCCGCGCACCACCGGCGAATCGAGCCAGCGGTTCGGGAGATTGACCGACTTGCCCGTGAGGATGGTTTCCCCGCCTTCCAACAGCTCTCTCTGGTAGTGGCGAGAAACGACGCCGCATTCCACCGCATCCTCGGTCATCAGATACGCGGTACCCGCCTGCAGCCCCACCCCAATCTCCCGCTCGGCGAGCGGCGCCGCAAAAACGGCCGCGGCGAGGCTGGAACGCGCGTTTGCGATGCCACCGGCAAACAGAACGCGCATTCCGGCGGTTTCATCGGCCGGACGAGCGAGTATTTCGTTGACGGCAAGCTCCCACAAGACCAGCGATCCCAGCACGCCGACGTGTCCGCCGGCTTCGTGACCCTCGAGGATGAGCCCCCGCACGCGGTTGTCGAGGAAATCCCGAATCAGGGACTGGCTGGGGGCGTGGACGTAGGCGCGGATTCCAGCCTGCTCCAGGCGTGCCGCTTGGCTGGCATTTCCGCCCGCGATCATGACGAAATCGGGACGTGTGGACGAGTCTCCGAAAACGGCGTCGTCGGCGCCGTCCATGGGAAGAAAGCCAATAATTCCGAGACCGAATGGCTGGTTTCCGATGAGCGCCCGCGCGTCCCGCAAGAGCTCCCGGACCCGATCCGGCTTCAGCCCGGCCGTGGAACAGAAAGGCAATCCGCCGCCGTCGAGCACTGCGGGAGCGAGCCGGGGCGTATCGGTCACGATGGCCATGGGGCCCTGTACGATGGGGAACCGCACGCCGTGCTCTTTCGCCAGCCGCGATCCTTCGACAAACGGGAACGATTGCTTTACCTTCTGGATGGAACTGGCCAGCTCCGCGCGATACCGGTCGAGGATTCCGCCGAGATCCAGGCCTTCTACCGCGAACTGCTGTGCGAACGCGAGTCCCTGCCCCACCGGAAGGACCTGGTTTTCCTGGGATAGGCCGAGTTGCAGGAAAGGGAGCAGCGCGTTTTGAAAGGCCGCCGCCTTCCGGCTGGGCTCGTCGGCTCCCTCGGAAATCTGTCCTTCCCGCTCAGCCAGGCGTTGCGCCGCCTCTTTGCCGCCGCTCGAGAGGAAACGGAAGGGCCGGCCGGCGGTCTCTCCCAAGATTTCCGTGTCGGAGGCGGAGCGCTTGGCCAGATCCCGGCGCATTTCCGCGCTCAAGCCGTTGTCCTCGAGCAGGAGAAGCTGCGAATCCAGAATGATTCCCCGGGCGCCAAGCGTCCAGGCAGCGGCCGCTCCGCGAGGCCCCAGCCCTCCGCGAACGACGATCGGAAGGCCGGGATCGCACGCCGCAAGCTCCTGCAGGAGGATGAAGCTCGTCTTGGAAGAAACGGGTCCGGCGGCTTCGCTGCCGGTTACGACGAGGAAGTCCGCTCCCGCCCTCGCGGCGAAATCGGCCTGCTCCGGGCCGGGAACTTCGACGCCCACGACGACATGGCGATCTTTCAGCGAGGCGATGACGGAACCCGCGATTCCCTCTTCCCAAGGCGCGCAGAGAATCACTCGCATCTCGGGAGGCGGAGTTTCGAACAATGGTTCGAGAACTCCGGATTCCTCGAAAGGAACGCAGATGGTCAGGCCGGGGATCTCGCGTTTTTGAAGGGTCCGGACGATGCGGCCGCGGTATTCCTCGGTTCCATAGCGAAAATCCACCAGGGGTTCCGCCAAGACCGCGGCGTGAGTCAGGAATTCGAGGTTCTCGCCGGCAGGTGGCAGGGACGCCCATGTCAGGAAGGAACGGCCTTCAGCCACCAACCCCTCCTATGAAGGTCATTCGCTAATGGTACAACCAATCTCCCAGGGAATAGTGCCAGGCGGTCAAATTTAACTCGGTCTGGAGACCCTGCTGGCGTGGAACGACGATCAGGCTCATGTTCTTCCAGCGCGTGGCCCAGCTTCCGAACCCCGCCCGGAGCAGGGCGTGAGCCGCGGCGCCGGCCCGTGGAAACGACGCGGTCACCAGGCCAAGCCCCGCGCTCCGCATCTGCTCTCTAGCGGTGTGGAGCAACGCATCGAAGGTGGCAGGGTCGCCGTTGCGAGCGGCCATCTCGAGGATGTAGCCATCGCGGGTGATCTCGTCCGCGCGCCAGACTAGAAAGCCGGCTGGCTGCCCGTCCTGCAACGCGATCAGCCGGCGATAGCAGGCCCCTGGACGTTCCACGTAGCGCCAGTTGAGGTAGACGGAGTCCTTTCGGATGTATATGGCTGTTGGGGTGGCCGGGGATGGCCGGAGTTCATCGAGATTGCCGGTGAACTCGCTCGTTTCGCTAACTTCAATCCGGCCCCCATGCGGCCGGGTTCTCCATCCGAACAGCGCGCCAGACAGAGGTCCGGCGATGGCGCTGACCGGCGATGGGAATTTGCGGCCGCGCAACATCGCGGCGCCGTCAAGGACCGCGGCGAACACCGGCACCCGGCCGAGCACCGGGTGTCCCAACGACGCGTTAAGCCGGGCTGCCGCGGAAGTGGTAAAGCCGAACGAGAAGACCGGCTTCACGGCGGACTCGGCGCGAAGGGCCGCGGCCAGCAATCGCCGCAGATGAGTCCACTGGCGGAATTCAGGCGCCAGCGTGAGGCCTTGCATGAGATCGGCGGTCTGGGTCTGGCCGTCGATGGCCACACGCACCGGAATGCGTTCGAACCTGCCGACCGGCCGGTGCCCATCGAAGGCGGCGATCGCCACCGCGTCTCCAGCCGGGTTACGAAAATACAACCACGGCCAGAAATCGGGCGGAACCCGCCGCGCTCGAACGCTCCAATCCAGCGCGCAGAGACCGGCGGAGACGTCCGCTATGTTCGCCCTGCCGATGCGTTCAATTTGCAGTTGGGAAGTGGCCTTCAGATCGCCCATTCTCCGTTTCGTCATTTCCGGCAAGGCTCGAATGAAGAAGTCAAGTTATCATTATCCCGATTGGGACGCCATTTCGCTGGCCTTTAGGCGGCGGCGCAGACGATTGGAAGTCCGGTCCCAATAGCGTGACGCCTACAGCATCCCGATCGCATAGCCGACGGTGACAACAGTGCAGTATTCGCCGTGGAGGTTCGCAAGCGACAGGGCGTGAATTTCCCCGGCGGTGCGGAGGCGGCCGGTCCAATCCGGCATCGCGAACGTGAAACAGGCATCTTCGGCCAGCCAGGTTTCAAAGCCCATGTTTCCGGCAACTCTCACCGTCGTCTCGACCGAGTTATTCGTGATAACGCCGGCTATGACAAGACTGGTGTGCCCGGCGGCTCGTAATCGCCGCTCGAAATCCGTGCCGATGAACGCGCAGTTCGTTCTTTTGACGATTACCGGTTCCTCCGGCAGGGGCGCGGCTTCGGGCTTGAAATCGTTCCCCGGCTGTCCGGGCCGGTAGGGCGAATCGGGGAACGTGGAATCGTGGCGCACGTGATAAACGGGGAGGCGCCGTTGGCGCCAGGCGGCGAGCAAGCGCACCATCTCCCGCTCGGCATCGGGATGATTGCGGGGGCCATGCTGTTTCCATTTGGGATGGTCGATCGCGTTCTGAACGTCGATCAGCACAAGCGCGGGCGTGGCGCAGGCATAGGAAGTCATGAATTCAGGATGGCACGCGCGAGGATTGGGCGCAGGTATGCGCGACCCGCTAGCGGCTGGCTTCGCCTTGCACGCGGCGCTCGGCGCGGCAGCGGATCTCGCGCACGGCGTAGATGCGGCGGCCCTGGCTTTCAAAGTACGTGCGAATGAGAATTTCGCCGAGGAAGCCCGTGCAGAACAGCATCAGGCCGGCCAGCAGGAATAACGCGCCGGCGACCATCAGCGGTCCGTGCTCGATCAGGATATCGTGGCCGGAAAGGAGCTTGTGAACGGCCAGGTAGCCGAGCACGCCGCCGCCGAGCGCGCCGCTCGCCAGACCAAACTTGCCAAAAAAGTGCATCGGCCGCGTGAAGTAATGCAGCAGAAACCTGACGGTCACGATATCGAACATCACGTGCAGCGTTCGCCCCAGCCCGTAATGCGAGCCTCCGTTCGGCCGCACGATGTTCTGAATCGGCACCTCGGCGACCCGCGCGCCGTAGAAGCTCGCCAGCGCCGGAATAAAACGGTGCAGTTCGCCGTAGAGATTGATGTCTTTCAAAATCTCGGCCCGGTACGCTTTGAAGGTCGTGCCGAAATCGTGTAGTTCCAGTCCCGAGGCTTTGGCCATCAGCCAATTGGCGATGCGCGACGGCAGCTTGCGCGTGAGCGCGTTATCGACGCGCACTTTGCGCCAACCGCTGGCGATGTCATATCCCTCGTCGATCTTGGCCAGCAGCGCGGGAATATCTTCGGGTGCGTGTTGCAAGTCGCCGTCGAGAGAGACGACGACCTCTCCCTGCGCCTCGTGGAAACCGGCCGAGAGCGCGGCCGTCTGGCCGAAGTTGCGGCGCAGACGCATCACCTTGAGGTGCGGGTCGGTTTCCGCCAAGTTGGCGAGCAACTCGAAGCCGCGGTCGGTCGAGGCATCGTCGACGAAGACGATTTCGTAGGGCCGGGCGAGTTGCAGCATTACCGCCGTCAAACGGTCATAAAGCGGCAGCAGGGAAGGCTCTTCATTATGAACGGGGATGACTACGGAAAGCATCGTCATCCACAGTGTAGCAACAAACTAAATCCACTCTATGGACTCAAATGGGGTTGTCGAATCGAGCCACGGGAGGGGTAGAGAAGTCTTTGTGCACACTGCCCGGCGCAGCGCGATGCATGCGGAATGGGACGCCTCCATGCAAAGCGACAGGCTGCGCGAGCGGCGCGGCCGCGCCGGCACGGCATTAACAAGCTGCTGAAAAAGGTTATTTCAATCACGACAGCCAGGCGAAACCGCTTGTCCCACAACGTAGCATCAATAGTTTGTGCAGCCAGTAGGACAGGCCTCCTGGCCTGTCCAAGCCTTTTTCAGCAGCCTGTTAAACGCCCTGCGCGCAAGCGGTGAAACGAGGCCATCGGCAAGCGCCGCTCTTCAAAGAAAAAGTGCCTTCTTCGTCAACGCCTTTCTGGTAAAATAATAGTTCAAATTGGAATGATCGAGTAGGGCGAATACAAGGCGAATAAGCCTCGCCCGCCCCAGGAGTCAGATTGGCCGATCAAGAACATCCCGATGCCCCGCAGAATCCGCCGGTCCCACCGGCTGGCACGCCGCCGCAACTGCCATTAGGCGGAGCGGGCGGCGGCGGCAAGAACCTTGTCCCGATCAATATCGAAGACGAGATGCGCCGGTCGTATTTGGATTACGCGATGAGCGTGATCATCGGCCGCGCGCTGCCCGACGTGAGAGACGGTTTGAAACCCGTGCATCGCCGCATACTCTATGGCATGCACGAGATGGGGCTCCTCCACAACCGCCCGACGCGGAAGTGCGCCAAGATCGTCGGCGAAGTGCTCGGGAAATTCCATCCGCACGGCGATAGCGCGGTCTACGACGCGTTGGTGCGCATGGCGCAATCGTTCTCGATGCGTTACCCGCTCATCGACGGCCAGGGGAATTTCGGCTCGGTCGATGGCGATCCGCCGGCCGCTTATCGATATACGGAAGCCCGGCTGGCCCGCATCGCCTCGACGCTGCTCGCCGATATCGATAAGGAAACCGTCGATTTCAAACCGAACTTCGACGGCGAGGAAATGGAGCCGGAAGTGCTCCCGGCGCGCGTGCCGAACCTGCTGATCAACGGCTCCTCGGGCATCGCGGTCGGCATGGCGACGAATATTCCGCCGCACAACCTCAACGAAGTCGTCAATGCCGCCATCGCGCTGATTCAGAACCCGCACACGCCGCTCGGGAAAATTCTCGATATGGTGCCGGGGCCGGACTTCCCCACCGGCGGCTACATTCTCGGGCGGCAGGGCATCATCGACGCCTATACGAAGGGCCGCGGCATGTTGAAGCTGCGGGCGCGCGCGGCCATCGAGCACGTCGGCAAGGACCGCGATCACATCGTCGTCACCGAGATCCCGTACCAGGTAAACAAGGCGCGGTTGATCGAACATGCGGCCGAACTGGTCAACGACAAGAAGATCGAAGGAATTTCCGAGATTCGCGACGAGAGCGACCGCGACGGCATGCGGATCGTTTTCGAGTTGAAGCGCGGCGAGCAGGCTGAAGTTGTGCTGAACAATCTGTACAAGCACACGCAGATGCAGACGGGCTTCGGCATCATTATGCTGTCGATCGTCAACGGACAGCCGCGCGAACTCGGCCTCATCTCCTGCATCAAGCGCTTCATCGACCACCGCGTGGACGTAGTGCGCCGCCGCACCGAATTCGAGCTGCGCAAAGCGCGCGACCGCGAGCACATTTTAGCCGGCTTCAAAAAAGCGCTCGATAACCTCGACCTGGTAATCGAAACCATCCGCGCCTCCCGCAATCCGAAGGAAGCGCGGGAACATTTGATGGGCACGCTCCCCATTCCGGACGCGGTAACGCGCGAGGTGCTGATCCCGGAAGGCTTCGTCTTCGATTTCAGCGAGCGCCAGGCGCAAGCGATCATCGAGTTGCAGCTCCAGCGCCTGACCGGCATGGAGCAGCAGAAGATCGCCGACGAGCTGGCCGACATCCAGCGGCGCATCGCCGAATACCTGGAAATTCTCGGCTCCGAAATCGTGCTGCGCAATCTCATCATCAAGGAACTGAAGGAAGTTCAGAAGGATTACGGGGACGATCGCCGGACGGAGTTTATCGAGGATACCGGCGAGATCCGCCTCGAAGACCTGGTAGCCGTCGAAGACATGGCCGTCACCGTCACGCACGGCGGGTATATGAAGCGGACGGCCGTCGATACCTACCGGCGGCAATCGCGCGGCGGCAAGGGCCGCATCGGCATGGGCACGCGCACCGAGGATTTCATCCAGCATTTGATTATCGCCTCGACGCACGCCTACCTGCTGATCTTCACCAACAAAGGCCGCGTCTACTGGCTCAAAATTTACTCGATACCCGACGCCACCACCATCGGCAAGGGCAAGCACATTTCGAACCTCATCAATCTCCAGCCCGGCGAGGAGATCAAGGCGTTTCTGCCGGTGAAGGAATTTACCGGCGGCATGTTCATCGTGATGGTGACCAAGCGTGGCGTAATCAAGAAATCGGAGCTGACCGAGTTCGACAATCCCATGTCACGCGGCATCATCGCGCTGGGCCTGGACGAAGGCGACGAGTTGATTGCCGCGCGGCTGACTTCCGGCGAGAACTATATTTTCCTCGGCTCGCATGAAGGCAAGGCCATTCGTTTCCGCGAAAGCAACGTGCGGGCCATGGGCCGGCCGGCGCGCGGCGTCCGGGCGATGGCTATCGCGGACGACGATTACCTGGTCGGCATGGAGGTGGTCGAAGAGACCGGGCTGATTCTTTCGATCTCCGAGTTGGGCTTCGGCAAGCGCACGGCGCTCAAGCAATACCGGCTCACCGCGCGCGGCGGCAAGGGCGTCATCAATATGAAGACGACGGCCAAGGTCGGCAACGTGGTCTCGGTGATGGAGGTCAAAGAGGACTCCGACCTCATGATCATCAGCAAGGACGGCAAGATTATCCGCATCGAGGCGGGCGACATCCGGCAGGCCGGCCGCTCGACGCAAGGCGTGCGGCTGGTCAGAATGGAAGAAGGCGACCGCGTCGCGGCCGCGTGCGTGATTCCCGAGGAATCCGGCAACGGCAACGGAAGCGAAAACGGTCCCGGCACGCAGGAGAAACTTCCGCTCCAGTAGCGCGCGCCGTAGCAACGTAGTAGCCTGTGGTGAAAGTCCGCTTCGTATCAGGGCACGCCATCAGGCGTGCTGCAAGTACCGTGTTATGAATGCGCCTTTAGGCGCTGGTTTTTGGCGTTGGAGTTTCACCACAGGCTGTTAGGGAACCCCGACCGTAAGGGAGGGGCCTGCTAAGGATTTTCGGCTGCATGGTAGAAAGCGATTCCGGCACTTCGATGCCCAGCTTGATTTCCGTGGATAATCCGGCCGCGCCGCCCGATCCCGCGCGGCTCCGCGAAAAAGAAGCGCGCCTGTTTGCGATTCTCGCCGCCATGGAGCGCGCCATTGTCGCCTATTCCGGCGGCACCGATTCGGCATACCTGGCGTGGGCGGCGCAGCGCGTGCTCGGCGATAACGCCGTAGCGGTGACAGCCGATTCCGCTTCGATTCCCGAATCGCACAAACGCGACGCGGAAGCCTTCGCGCAACGGTTCGGCATCCGGCACGAGTACATCGAGACGCGCGAGTTCGATAATCCGGATTACGTCCGCAACGCCCCGGACCGCTGCTTCCACTGCAAGGACGAGCTATTTGCCTGCCTGGAGGAAGTGGGCCGCGAGCGCGCCATCGCCAACGTGATTTACGGGGTCAACGTGGACGATCTGAGCGATTACCGCCCCGGCCAAAACGCCGCCAAGCTGCACCAAGTGCGCGCCCCGCTGGCCGAGGCCGGGCTGCGCAAATCCGAGATCCGCGAACTGTCCCGGCTGGCCAGCCTGCCCACCTGGGACCGGCCCGCGTCCGCCTGCCTGAGTTCCCGCATTCCCTACGGCACTCCGGTCACGCCCGAAACCGTGAAGATCGTCGAGCAGGGCGAGGAAGCGCTGCGCGCCCTCGGCTTCCGGCAATTCCGCGTGCGCTACCACGACGAACTCGCGCGCATCGAGATCGCCCGCGACGAAATGGAAAAAGCTCTCACGCTGGAGATGGCCATCCGGCTCGCGGCAATTTTTAAGCCACTAGGCTTCCACTACGTGACGCTCGATCTCGAAGGCTACCGGCAAGGCTCTTTGAACGAGACGCTCGGCCTGAAGAAGCAGGGCTGAGCCAATACTTTTCCTTCCACTGTAGATTATTCCGCCGGATAGCGAGTGCAGGATGCAGGCGAGCGACTTGCCGGCGTGTAAAACTCGTCATGTGGACAATCTGAAAGAGCACCTTCAAATGGTCAGCCGGTATTGGGATTCGGTTGCCTTCCGATACCTGGAGCTTTTCCGAAATGAGCTTCAGGGCAAACCATATGACGTGGAGGTGTTGAAGATATTTGCCGCGGGCTTGGGGCCGGGCGCCGATGTCTGCGATGTTGGATGTGGCCCATGCGGCCACGTGACACGGCTTCTCGCGAGTTATGGTCTCAACGTCCGTGGAATCGATCTATCTTCTGAGTGCGTGGCGCTTGCACGCGCCGAACAACCGTCCCTCCGGTTTGACGTCATGGATATGGGCGACATGACCTTTGATCGTGGTGTTTTCGATGGTCTGGTTGCATACTACGCCTTGCACTATCAGCCCAGATCGACCTTGGAGCGAGTGTTCCGCGAGTTCTGGCGAGTGCTGCGGCCAGGCGGACACCTTCTGATCGTCTCAAAAGATGGAGATGGGGAGGGCCTCGTGTCCGATCCGCTCGGCAGCGGCCAGGAGGTGTTCTGGTGCTCACTACCTCAGGACGACTTGGCGGCGCTGCTTTCTTCGAGCGGTTTTCGGATTCTAAACCGTTCGGCACGGGAGCCTCTTCCCGATGAGATCCCCGTCAGGCGCATCTATATATGCGCGGAACGTCCGTTGACGATCACATAACCTTCACTCTGTAGGAGCGGAAAAGACGGCGATACTGAGGTGCGACCCACTATAGGGAAATAAAAAAACGGGGCAGCCAACACAACTGCCCCGTGAAGAATGAGCACCCCTGCTCTGACCCGGCTGCGGGATGCGGAGTCGATCTCCGAACTTCCCGCCATCGGATCGATTTCAGGATAGCGGCTCAATGTTGCAGGGCTGTTGCGTCCAAGTGAATTCCGGTTACAAAAACTGGCGGACGCGAAACGTGTTTGGCTTGTCATGAAATAATTTGACAGTTCAGCGAACCGCTTGCTGACGCGCGCGGCTCATTCCCGTAATGAGCCGCGACCGTAAGGGAGCGGTGCGAACAGGTTATTTCGTGACGGCTTTTTCCTGTCTACGCGATCCCGGCTACGGCTTGTAAATCTCGGGCACGAACGTTTGTTCCGTAATCGGCGGGCGAACGTAATTGCCTTTTTCGCGCTTCGGGAGTTCGATGGGTTCGGGCGTGAGATCCTTAAAGGGAATCTGCGATAGCAGATGATGAATGCAGTTCAGGCGCGCGGTCTTCTTGTCGTCCGCGTTCACCACGAACCACGGCGACTGCTTGATGTCGGTATAGCCGAACATTTCGTCCTTGGCCTTGGAATACTCGACCCAGCGGCGCCGCGATTCCAGATCCATCGGGCTGAGCTTCCACCGTTTGGCCGGATCTTTGAGGCGCTGCTGAAAACGCCGCTCCTGCTCCTCGTCGCTCACCGAAAACCAATATTTAATCAGGTGGATTCCGGAGCGTATAATCATGCGCTCGAATTCCGGGCAGGAATGCATGAACTCTTCGTACTCGGCGTCCGTGCAGAATCCCATTACCCGTTCGACGCCGGCGCGGTTGTACCAGCTCCGGTCGAATAGGACGATCTCCCCGGCCGCGGGCAGGTGCGCGGCGTAGCGCTGGAAATACCACTGCGTCTTTTCTTTCTCGGTGGGCGCGGCCAGCGCGACGACGCGGCAAACGCGGGGATTCAGCGGTTCGGTGATGCGCTTGATGACGCCGCCCTTGCCGGCCGCGTCCCGTCCCTCGAAGATCACCACGATTTTGAACCCTTCGTGATGCACCCATTCCTGCATCTTCACGAGTTCGACCTGCATGCGCGCGAGCTCTTTTTCGTACACATCGTCCGTAATACGGACCGGCTTCGAGCGCGTGTCCGCGCCGCTCCGCTCTTCGGCTTCCGCCATTTTCTTCGAGTGCTTCTTCATCGGTCGATCACCTCGCGGTGTTTCGTTTGACGCCCGCCTGCCGGGCCAGGTACAGCGTCCAGCGGCGTTCTTCACCCGGTTTATCGAACGTCTGCCGCCAGTATTTTCGCAACGCCGCAGAGCTTCGCTTCGCCCTCGCGTCGAGAAGACCGGCCAGCCTCCCGCGCTCTGGCGCGGTCTCCGGAAGAGCGCCGGCAATCGTATCCTTCGTCGTATCGCAATCGCTGATCGCGCCCAAATAATCCTGAATCCGGCGGAGCCCGGCAAGCGGCGTTTCGAGTCCCGGCCCGTAGAGAGGCCGGAAAAGTTCCAGCGTATACCGGACCCGTTTCGTGTCGAGCCGGAACTGGTGCAACGCCTTGGCGGAAGACTCTTCGGCCATGAGCTTGCGGCCCGTCTCGAAGTAGTCGCGCAGCATGGGCGGAAGCCGCAGCCTCGCGTTCTGAGCTGTGCTCGCCGATTCGTCCCACGCCTTCCGGCCGCGTTTCGCCATAGTATTAGGAATTCTGCAATTCGAGATCCGCGCGCCATTTCCGGAACTTGTGACGGCGGCTCCAACCGCGCAGGGCGATCCGGAGTCTTCGTTCAAATTCTTCCCGCATCCCCGCAATCGATGTCACAAGAACCGAATCGGGAGGGACTTCGGCTTTCGCGAGAAACGCCAGCGCGACGTCCCGGTTGCGTACCTCCGACGATAGCTCCATAAGATCTTTAAGATTCCGCCTGATCTTCTTTACCGCGGCGGGCGGCAGAAATTGGCTGAAAAGCTTGAGGCACAGCGAGAGGCGGCGAATCGCGACGCGCAAGTCGTGTACGCCGTCCGGGGCCACGGACTTGGCGCCCCGGTTGGCCGCGTACGCCAACCGGCGCAGCAGCGCGGCAGTCTGTTCCCTTACGTGTTTTTGCATGGCCTCATGTTCGCTCGCCGCGGTCATGATCTATACCGGCGCTCTCTCGATCAGAACCGGGCGGCCGTAAACCTGCCGGAAAATCTCCGCCGCGCCCTCCGCCGCCCACTGCTCCAGGTCGATGTTCGCGGCGGAAACGATCCGGATCAGAACCTGGCCATCCTGTAATTGGCACCTGATCGATTTTACGCGTTGCTCGTGGCCGCGGTCCAGCGCATAGGCCATGCGAAGAAGCGGGATCAGCAACGGCAGCGAGCGTTTTTCCTCGGAGGTGAGCGTCCGGAAATTATTATGCCCGGCGGACGGCATCGCTTTGCGATGGTAGCGGCAGAGGTTGGCGATGAACTCGCGCTCGCGATTCGTAAACCCGGGCATATCTGAGTTGGCGGCCAGGTAATAGGAATGCTTGTGATGGCTCGCGTCGCTCACGTAATGCCCGGTGTCGAGCAGGTATGCGGACGCTTCGAGCAGCTTCCCATACGCCGGCGGCAACTGGTGGAGCCCCTGGAGCGAATGAAACAAGATGCGCGCGATCGCCGCAACCTTTCGCGAATGTTTCAGGGGAATCGCGTAGTGCACGCTCATCCGCTCGACTTCCACGCGCTGGTCGTGGCTCAGTTCGGCCAGTTCGCGGCCGACGCCGCGCAGCGCCAGATCCGCGATAATCCCATCGCGCACGCCCGCCGCCGAGTAGTTCACGCTCGGAATCTTGAGATCTTCCAGCACGCGCAGCAGCACGCATACGCCCGGCAGGATGATTTCGGCGCGCCGCGGTCCGATGCCCGTAATCTTACGCCTGGCGTTCAGGTTCAGGCCGCTGAGCTTCTTATACAGCTTGCGGATCTGAGCCGTGGAAGCCCGGAAGCGGTCGGCGCTATCGCGGCGCGAGCGCGGAATCGAGGCCACGGCGCAGACGATGGCCGCAGCCGTCGCCGAGGTCGCGATCACGCGATCCCAGCGGGCGCGGCCGAACCGCTCGACGACGCTGGCCAACCGCTCTTCGACGAAATCGTGCAGCCGGCGCAGTTCGCGCTCCGACGGCGGATCGTTCCGCAACAGCAATTCGCGGAGCCGCACGGCGCCGAGCGGCTTCGATATGGCGTCGCGCATGTGGCCGTCTTCGCCCGCGATCGCTTCCATGCTGCCGCCCCCGATATCGACGATCAGCACCCGTTTGCCGGGATGAGGCCAGCGGCTCACGACTCCGAGGTGAATCAACCGCGCCTCCTCGCGGCCCGAGATGACTTCGACGGGCGTTCCGATCGCGGTCGACGCGCGTTCGACGAATTCCGCCTGGTTGCGGGCGTCGCGGACGCTGCTGGTGGCTACGGCGCGGACGCCCACCACGTCCAGCGCCTTGTACCGGGCCGCCATGCCCGCCAGAACGCCGCAGGTGAGTTCCATCGCCTGCGGGCTGACGTTGCCGGTCCGGAAGACGCTCTCGCCCAGGCGCGTGACCTGGCGCTCGGCGGCGAGGATTTTCGCCGGACTGCCCGGAGTTACGCTGGCGGCTAGCATCCGGATCGAGTTGCTGCCGATGTCGATGGCTGCGTAGCGGGGCATATAGCTATAATAGTTCGGGTACGTCCCTGGTATGAATCTCTTGGTCCCGAATCGCTACGCCGGGAAACTCATCGTCGTCGAAGGAATCGACGGCTCCGGCAAATCCACGCAACTATCGTTGCTGACCCATTGGCTGCGCTCGCAAGGTTACGCGGTGGCTTTCAGCGAATGGAACTCCTCGCCCCTGGTGCGTCAGACTACGCGCCGCGGAAAAAAGCGGGAACGCTTCACGCCCACCACGTTCAGCCTGATTCACGCAACCGATTTCGCCGACCGCACGGAGAGCTACATCGTCCCTCTGTTGAAGGGCGGCGCCGTCGTTTGCGCGGACCGTTACGCTTACACGGCGTATGCGCGCGACGTAGCCCGCGGCGTTGGCGCGCGTTGGGTACGCAACTTGTACCGCTTCGCCATCCGCCCCGACCTTGCGTTTTATTTTCGCGTCCCCATCGATGTCGCCGTCCAGCGCATCTTGGGCGGCCGCGACGCCCTGAAGTTTTACGAAGCGGGAATGGATCTGGGCCTGAGCCGCAACATCGAAGAGAGTTTCCGTATTTTCCAGGGACGCATTCTCGACGAATACGACGCCATGGCCAGGGAAATGGATTTCAAGGTGATCGATGCCACGCTCTCCATCGAGGAGCAGCAGCAAGAAATGCGGCGCATCGTCACCGCGGAACTGTCGGAACGTTTGAATAAGGGAGTCCTGCGGGCTCCGGCGGGAGGCGAAGATGATCGAGCGGGAACCGCTTCAGTTTTATAGCTCGCCGCTTGCCGGCGTAGACACCGCGCAATTGCAGGGGAAGTTGATCGTCATCGAGGGCCCCGACGCGGTCGGGCGCAGCACGCAGGTGGCGCGGCTCCGAAAATGGCTAGAGGAGGAAGGCCACGCCGTTTTGGATAGCGGCATGGCGCGCTCGGCGCTCGCCGGAAAGGGTATCCAGGAAGCCAAGCAGGGCAACACGCTCGGGCCCGTGACGATGACGTTGTTCTATACGACCGACTTCGCCGACCGCCTCGAAAACGAGATTATCCCCGCGCTGCGCGCCGGCTTCGTCGTGCTGATCGACCGGTACATTTTTTCGATCATGGCCCGCGCCATCGCCAGGGGCGAAGACCGCCGCTGGATCGAGCAGGCAGTGGGATTCGCGCTGGTTCCGCACGCCGTCTATTACCTGCGCGCGCAAGTGAAGGACCTGGTATCGCGCGTCGTCGTGGGCCGCGGCGCTTTCGATTATTGGGAGAGCGGAATGGACATGCGTTTCGGCCACGACATGTACGAGAGCTTCGTCCGCTACCAGGCCAAACTCATTCAAGCGTTCGATCGGATGTCGAAACGCTACAACTTCGTTCAAATCGACGCCGAGCAGCCGGCCGAGGTCATTTTCCAGGAATTGCAACGGAACATCGCCTCTCTGGATCTGCTGAAAGTGAACGCTCCCGCGGCGCGGAAATCGGGACGCTCCGCCAAGACCAGGGTGGGGTGAAGCCTCCGATGCAGATTTACATGCTGCGGCACGGCATAGCGGAAGACGCCCGCCCTGGAACATCGGACCGGGATCGCGCGCTGACGAAGGAGGGCGTCGAGAAACTGCGCAAGGTGCTCGCCGTCGCACGCCAAGCCGGGGTCTCGCCGGGGTTGATCCTGACCAGTCCGCTCCGCAGAGCCGTCGAAACCGCGCAGATTGCCGCCGAAGCGCTCGACTACAAGCAGCCCATCTTGCATACGGACGCGCTGACGCCATCCTCGTCGCCCGAGGCCGTCTGGGCTGAGATCCGTGCGCACCGGAGCGAAGCAGCCATCCTGCTGGCGGGCCACGAGCCGTTGATCGGCGAAACCGTCAGCTACCTGCTCGGCTCTTCGCGAGTGCTGGTCGAAATGAAGAAGGGCGCGCTCGTCCGCATCGATGTCGGCGAGTTCGGCGCCGCGCCCCGCGGCTCGCTCCAGTGGCTGCTCACCCCGAAATTAGCCACTGGCCGGCCATAGCCGACTGCCGAAAAGGCTCCGGACCACTCCGTTACTATTACTATCGTGGTTGCGTCTAGCCGGCTGCGGAAAAAGGCAATTTCACCCCCAAATGACAGGCGAGGACGCTTGTCCCCGCCACGCAATATCAATAGTTTGCACATCCAGTGGGACAGGCCAGGAGGCCTGTCCCACCTTTTCGGCAGCCTGTTAGACGCACCCCGTTCGTGCTCAAATTCCGTGAAGTCCGGCAAGCAAGTTGTGTGTGGACTATGTTTTAGCTCGATCCGCAAAGCACCGTTCGGCGCTGCCCATACCCGAGCCATCGCCGCTTGGAACCAAAACGGGAGCGGCGGCCGAGGCACCCCCCTTTTGAGTTTCGTTAGTTTCCAATGGCTTATAACGTTAAAATAACTGCTTCCACCCCTTGACAAGGCATTACCGCTTTCTCTACAATTGCCTGAAAAGGCTTAAGGTTCCGTTGGGGTCTATTGGTGGTAAGCACAACAAAAGAAAGGTATAACTATGCCTACATTATCGCGACGTTGTAGTCTCGCTCAAATTTCGGCAAATTCCTCACTCATAATGCGTGGGATCGTCTTTGCTCTCTTGTTTGCCGTCGTCCTGAGTCTCGCAATCCCTGCCCAGGCTCAGGAAGTGACAGCATCCATTACCGGCGTCGTAACCGACGCCTCCGGCGGCACGATGGTGGGCGCCAAGGTCACGGCCAAGGATTTGGACCGCGGCACCACGTATCCCACAACCACTAACGGCTCCGGCCAGTACAACCTGCCGCGACTGCCAATTGGCCAGTACGAAGTCCGGGCGGAACACCCTGGATTTCAGGCCGCCCTGCAGCCGAACGTTCTGCTGCAATTGAACCAAGTCGCGAAGATCGATTTCACTTTGCAGGTCGGCAGCGTGAATCAAACCATCGAGGTCACCACCGCGGCTCCGATTCTCCAGACCGAATCGACGCAGCTGGGCACGATCATCGATGCCCGCACCAATGAGCAGCTTCCGTTGGCCAACCGCAACTTCGTTCAGTTGACCCTGCTCTCGCCGGGCGCGGTCACCACCGATCCTAACGAGATCAATAGCCCTCAGTCTCCCAGTGCAATCTTGAATGGCGGCCGCCCCTACATCAACGGCAACCGTGAGCAAACCGACAATTTTCTTGTGGACGGAATGGATGCCAACCAGCTTTCGGAAAACGCGCTCGGCTACTCGCCCAGCGTGGACGCGATCCAGGAGTTCAACCTGATCAGCAACAACGCTTCGGCCGAATTCGGCAACTTCATGGGCGGCGTCATTAGTGTCAGCCTAAAATCCGGCACCAACACGTTTCACGGCGGGGCGTTCGAGTTCCTCCGCAACAACGATCTGAACGCCAACCAGTGGATGAATAATTGGGCCACCCCTGTTATTCCGCGCGCTCCGATGCGCTGGAACGAGTTCGGCGGCGACGCCGGCGGGCCCGTCATTAAGGACAAGTTGTTCTTCTTTGCCGATTACCAGGGCTCGCGCTTCGACCAGCCTGCGACCACCAGCTCCATCACCGTGCTCACTACGCAGGAGCGGGCTGGAAACTTTTCGCAAATTGGCGGCGGAACATACAGCGCTTGCGCTGCTGGAATACAGAGTTCCCCAACAGCGCCGTGCCTGAGTCCGGTCGCTTTGGCGATTGTGAATTCATCCCTCTATCCAACGCCCGTTAACGGCAATCTAACCAATAATGCCACCAACACCGAAAGCTCCCCCGTTAGCAGCAACCAGGGTGACGTCAAGATCGATTGGGCAGCCAGCGAGAAGGACCACATTTTCGGGCGTTATTCGCAAATGCTGATTACCAATCCGCAAACCAACAGCTTTGCGCTCTTTTACAACACAGCCAATAGCTTCCCCAGCCATAACGGCGTGGTGGATTACACCCGGACCTTTGGGCCGAGCTTGGTGAACGAGCTCCGCTTCGGCGTGAACTACACCCCAGTGCTTACCGGTTCCGTAACCGGATCCGGCATTGATCCGTCCATGATCGGAATAGCGGACGCTCCGGCCACCACCCTTCCAGCGTTTTTTTTCGCGGGAGGCAATATGGGCATCAACACTAATGGCATTGGCTTCGGTAACCCAGCGGTATTGCAAAACTTTGCCGACACGGTCATCCAGGCGGAAGACACGCTGGTCTGGACTAAGGGTACCCACACGATGAAGATGGGTTTCCAGGCCTTCCGCGAAAGAATAGATACCTACTATTCCGGGAATGCCGGAGCCGTCGGTCAATTCCATTTCAGCGGACAGTATACGGGCTCGCCTGAATCCGACTTCATGACCGGTTTGCCGTACGAAGTCCAGGAAGGGGTCACAGGCGGCACATGGGGACAGCGTTCTACTATTTTCGCGTCGTTCTTTCAGGACGATTGGAAAGTTAGCCGTAACCTCACCCTGAACCTGGGTCTCCGCTGGGAGCTCCACACACCTTGGGTGGAAGTGGACAACCGGCAGGCAAATTTCGGATTATTCAACGGCCAGGAAGAACTTCCGAACCAGAATGGGATGAACGCCGCCCTGTATAACCAGTACAACGGCATCACCAACTTCGAGCCGCGCATCGGCGTGGCGTGGACTCCGTTCGGAGGTAAGACTGTCATCCGCGCGTCGTACACGCTTTCCAGTTTCCTGGAAGGGACCGGAACGAACCTCCGGCTGACCATGAACCCGCCATTCAAGGCCACACATCAACTGGAGTACGCACCTACGGAAACCCCGTCCACTCTGAGCGATGGATTTGCCCCCCTCACTAGTGTCGATCCATTCACGAGCGCGGAATTGAGGCTTTGGGATCCCAACGTGCGTCCGGCTGTTTCCAACCAGTGGAACTTCTCGGTCCAGCACCAGCTCTCGAATTCCATGACGCTGCAGGTGGCCTACGTGGGCCAGCGCAACACCCACCTCATGGTGCCGATTCTGGCTTCCCAATTGGTGCTGAATACCAATGGAACCACGTCGCCGAGTCTCTACTTGGCGGGGAATCCAACCCTGCAACAAGAAATCGGCGCTGCGGTTCTCACGGCCTCCAATGGCAACCAGGACTACGACGCATTGCAGGTCAGCTTCCAGAAGCGGCTGGCCAACGGCCTGGAATTCCAGGCCAACTACACTTGGTCCAAGTGCATGACCAATTCCGGAGGATACTATGGCGGCGGTGGTCAGGGTGCCGGAGATTATTACTGGCAGGATACTTACAACGCCCGCCCGGATTGGGGCCCGTGCTATTACGACACCACGAATGCCTTTAATGGTTACATCACATATGATCTCCCGTTCGGCCGTGGCCGTGCCTTTGGCAAAGATATGAACGCGGTCGAGAACGCCATCCTGGGAGACTGGCAAGTTAATACCATAGTGAATTTGCACGGCGGCTTCCCGATCACGGTCCAGACCGGCATCGACAGCTCGAATACGGGCTCTCTCAGTGGCGCTATTCGCGCCGATTGTGTCGCTCCAGGTCACGTTAACGGCACCTCTCAGCCCTTGGCTACCGGTGGCTACCAGTGGTTCGACGCTTCCAACTCGATCTATGCCCAACCGGCGAACGGCACTTTCGGCAACTGCGGAGTCGGCACGGTTCGGGGCCCTGGGCTGCACACCATGGATCTGAGTCTTTCCAAGAAGTTCAACATCACGGAACGCCAGAACCTGGAATTCCGGGCCGAGGCCATCAACTTTACCAATACGCCCATTCTGAATATGAGCGATTGGGGCGGCAACGACTACCTCGGCAGCACATTGGGACAGGTCACGCAATCCCAGGGCGCGCGTAACATTCAGTTCGGTTTGAAGTACAACTTTTAGCGGCAGTCTCAAGTGTTCGCTTCATTTGCCCGGAAGGCCCTTCGGGGGTCTTCCGGGCGTTTTTTTGCGTCCCAAGGGGGACAGGCTTCCAGGCGTCCGCCCCAAAAAACACACGATTGCATTGAATTTATTGGGCAGGATACAGCCTGTCGAAAAGGTTTCGACAGGTTCCGAATGCGCCAGCCGCAAGTTCTAGGCCTGCTTCACCCTATTTAAGAAGGGGAACATCCGCCGTTGGGCTGATGGGGAAAAGATCCGCATCTGTCGAAATCTGTCTTTATGGAGTCAATTATCGCGCATGATCGGGCGGTCCGGGTCAAGAAAACCAATAACTTACCGATAAGTGAAAGAGCGGCGGCAGCGGGTTCCGCTTCGAGATAACTTTAGGTAACATCCCTGCGCTGCCGATGTTCAGTCTTGACATGAGACTGCATATAGTCCACGTTCGTAGTTCGGATTCGGAAGGTATAACTATGCGCATACATTCGTCGCGGGGTATGGAAATCCGGTGGTTTGGCCAAGCATTGCGTTGGCTGATCTTAGGCGCGGTCTGTGCCTGGCTTGTGCCGGGCGCCTTCGCGGCGGCGTTCGGGACGGTGGTTCCCGTCCGGGGCCTGCCGTCGGACATCGCTCTCGATGCGGCGCGCGGCGTCGTCTACGTCGCCAACATGTCCGCGCAGCAGGTCGACGTGGTTTCCACGCAGAGCCAAACCATCGTGAACAGCTTCCCAATAGGGGTTCCGTCCTCGCTGGCGCTCTCCCCGGACGGACGCTACCTGCTGGTTGCGCAGTATCCGAACTGGACGCCGCCGACCCCACCGTCGGGCACGGGTCCGTTTCAGCCTCCCGCCACGCCCTCTCCCACTCCGAATCCCAACGCCTCGCCATCGCCTTCGCCGAGTTGCAGCCCCTTGCCGAATCTGACTTCCATCGATCTGACGGGGGTTAAACCGCCGCAGCAGTGGATCGGCTGCCCGGGCTTGGGAGTAAGGTTCGGAAACGACGGGAAGGCGCTGCTGATCACCACGAACGATCTCGACATGGTCGATCCGGTGGCGGGAACCGAACAGTTTCTTGACTCGATTTACGGCCTGGTTTCGCTGCAGTTGCCGCAACTCGCGCCGCAGTTCCCTAAACAGTTCACCGAAGCCGGCATGGGGGTATCGGGCGACGGGAACCACATATTTGCCACGGTGTCGGCGGGCGGGAGTCAAACCATCGAGATCCAGTATTACGTGCCGCTCGGTTATATCCCCTTTGAGAACCCCTTGGCCTATTTTAGCTCTAGCACACCGCCGCCTGGTCCCCGCGTGGTCAGCGTAAATCAGGACGGCAGCCTGTACATGGAAGACTGGGTGTTGATTAGCCAGTCGGCCGGTCTGCAGGCTCAATTGCCGAATACGACCGGAACCTTCGCTTACGGCACGGGCCTGCTCGACCCCATCAGGAATCTGGTTTACGTTCAGGCGCAGTTGGCTACCCCGCAGGTGGGCGCGCAAACGACGCAGTCGATTCTTCAGGTTCTCGATGCCGACAACCTGACGCTGCGCGAGCAGTTGCAGTTGCCGGAAAACTTGATCGGCACCTCGGTTCTGGATGCGACCGGCAATATCATGTACGCGGCCTCCGATAGCGGATTGATGATCCTGCCGGTGGGTTCGTTGCTGCCGGCAACGCTGTTGCCGCAACCCTTGCCGAACTCCGTGGTATATCCGCAGCCGGCGGGCTCGCTGCCGCCGACTGCATCATCGCCATTGCCACGGCAACCCTTGCCGCAGGCCCCGCAGGTGTTCTCCAGCCAGGAAGACCTGTTTTTCGGCGGAACCTTTTGCAACCAGCACATGGTAACCGAAACGTTCAATATCACCGATACCAGCGGCGGCAATTCCGATTTCACGCTCGCGACGGCCATGACGGGCGTCACCATCAGCCCGCTCACCGGCACCACGCCGGCTACCGTCAGCGTGACCGTCGATATGAGCCAGTATGCCGCCACCATGGGAACGTCGCAGGGCCTGATCGCGATTACTTCGAACGCGGCCGTTAACGTGCCGCCGCCCGTGCGCATTCTGATCAACACGCCGCAGCCGGATCAGCGCGGGGGTATATTCGACGTTCCGGGAACGCTCGTCGATCTGCTGGCGGACCCGTTCCGGAACCGCTTCTACGTTACGCGCCAGGATAAGAACGAGGTGCTCGTATTCGACGGATCGAGTTACCAACTGACCAACATCTTGCGAACCGGCAACACGCCCATGCAACTGGCCATCAGCCCGGATGGGAAATATCTTCTCACCACGGCCGACAATTCCGGCGGCGCCAAACAGTTCGATCTCAACGCGCTGCAATTCGTGCAGTACATCGAGTTCTTCGATTCTATTGACGACCCGGGCGCGCACTACCCGCACTCGATCGCGTTCTCGAACGGCCAGATTCTGGCCGCCTCGCGCGTGGCCGGTGCCTGGAGCCAAATCGATTCGATCGATTTGGTCTCCGGCACGGCGCAGCCCTTTCCGAATCCGAGCAACTCGAGTCCGGGCACCACGAGCCTGGGCATTTGGAAGAACGACGTCTCATCGAACACCGTGCTAACGGCGTCGCCTTCCGGGAATTCGATTTTTGCGGCGGAGGACAACGGAGCGGTCCTGCTTTACGACGCGACCGCTAATACTTTCGTTTACGCGCGGCAGGATCTGACGGGATTGGCCGGCCCCTACGCCGCGCTTTCCGACAGCACCTTTGTGGTGGACAACTCCGTTCTGGATACCGGGCTTATCGTGCAGAACACACTGGAGAGCGCCTCCGGTTCGCCTTCCGGATTCTCCGCGTTCGCCCCGTTGACGCTGCGCACCACGACCCCTGGCTCGGCCTCGCCGGGCATTATCCAGAAATTCGATCCCGCCACGTGGGAATCGGATGGCCCGATCCGGATGGTGGAGTCGCCGCTGCTTGGGACCACGATTGCGACCTACACGACTCCAACCACGGCTTCCGCCTACCCCTTTACGCGCACGCTGGCGCCGCTGTTCTTTAACGGCAATGCCATTATCGCGCTCACAACTTCCGGCCTCACCGTTTTGCCGTGGACCTACGACCTGCAACCGGCCGCCCCGGTGATCAACCGGGTGGTGAATGCCGCGGACTTTACGAACGCAGTGGCACCGGGAAGCGTGATCGAGATCCGAGGCTCTAACCTGAGCGCCATTACGGCATCGGCCCCAAGCCTGCCGGCGTCTATGCCTACGGTGCTGGGTGGAAGCTGCGCGCTGGCCGACGGAATATTGATACCGATCAGCTTCGCCTCGCCGGGCCAGATTAACGGCCAGTGGCCGTTCGAGATCGACACGCCCGCGACCGTGGTGCTGTATACGCCGAATGGCGTCAGCAATGCGTTTCCGGTGAACGTCACGGCTCAGGCTCCGGCAGTCTTTTCGACTGCGATCCCAGGCTGGCAGGGACTCATTCCGAGCGTGGTCCGGTCGAGCAACGGCCTGACCTCCACGCTGTCGAACCCGATCCACGAGAACGACTGGATCACGATCTTCGTTACCGGCCTGGGCGATACGAGCCCATCGGTCGGAGATGGACAGCCTTCTCCGGCCAACCCGCTCGCCGAAGCCGTGCTGCCCACGGTAACGTTAGGGAACAGCGCGCTGGAAGTGACGTCGGCTACCCTGGTACCGGGGCAGGTTGGCGTGTACCAGATCGTTGCGCACGTGCCGATGAAGGGCGTGCAACTCGGAATGTCCGTACCGCTCACGATCGCGGCGGGCACCGTCTCGGCCACGGTGGATGTGCGGGTCGTTAACTGACGAGCACCTAAATCACGAAAGGATTCGATTGGAACTTATGAGAATTCGCCACACGGTCTATTTGCTTGCTCTTGCATTCGCCGCTACGGCGGCGGCCCAGACCTGGGAACTGGGCGCCAGTGGAGGCTACGGTCTCTATAAAAACGCTTCGGTTTCCGCTGGAGGAGCCACGGCTACGGCCGGCTTCGATAGCGGCCCCGCGTTGAGTGTGTTCGGAGTTCAGAACCTGTACAAGCACCTGAGCGGCGAGTTCCGCTACACATATCAGTTCGACGATCTGCTCGTCTCCTCCTCGGGCCAGAAAGTCACGTTTACGGGCGTCTCCCACACCATCAATTACGACCTGATGTATTTGTTCGGCTCGCCGGATTCCCCCCTGCGGCCTTATGTCGCCGGTGGCGGCGGCATCAAGTACTACCGGGGCACGGGGACGGAAACGCTGGCGCAACCGCTCAACCAGTTCGCCATCCTGAGCAAAACGAATCAGGTAGAGCCCGTAATCAGCGTCGGCGGCGGAGTGAAAATTAAGGCCGGCCGCCGCACCAACGTCTATGCCGAGTTCCGCGACTATATCGGACCGGTCCCGCAGAACGTGGTCGCGCCCGTGCCGACTGCGAAGATGAGCGGCTGGCTGCACGATATCGTGCCGATGATCGGTGTCACGTACAGCTTTTAACCGGTTGCCGAAAATGTTTTGACAGGCTAGCGGCCTGTCCCACTGGCGTTGTTTCTCCCGTGGATCGCGGGCCCGTTGCCTCCACCGGCCTGCGATCCACTCTCTCACGGGTTCCGTGTTATTATCCGCATAGCGCCACGGGAAAGCGGCGGCCAGTGGGGCCGCGCGCCATCCGGGTGCCGGATTTCCATGCCAATGTTACAGGAGCGATGCCGTGGCCGCCGTTGACGATTTGGGGCAACCGGTTGCGGAGGAAACGAGCGCGCCCGCGTTCGAGGGCCCGCCCGATTTCGACCTGCTGGCGTTCCGCTTCCAGTTCACGGCCCGCGAATCCGTTTACTTTCCCCCCGGAAAATCCGGCAACATCGTTCGCGGCGCCTTCGGCATGATCTTCCGCCAGATTGCTTGCATCGAGGAGTGCCATCACTCGCCTTCCTGCGAGCACCGCGCGGAATGTCTCTACGCCAAAATTTTCGAGCCGGTCGCCCCTAGTGCCGGGCCGAGCGGGTTGCACGACTGGCCGCGTCCGTTCGTCTTTCGCGCGGCGCACCTGGACGGCGCGACCATCGAACCCGGCCACCCGTTCCACTTCGACGTACACCTGTTCGACGTTAAGGAGCCCGGCATCGTCTACTTCGTGCTGGCGTTCGCGGAACTCGCCACGCAGGGACTGGGCCCGCGGCGCGGCAAGGCCAGCCTGATGCGCGTCGATCAACTCGATTCCGAGGACCTGCCAACCAGCCGCGTTTACGACGGGCAAACGTTCCTGGCGACCGAACTGCTAAAGCCAGTGCACATCGATCTGAGCCCTGGCGTGGAATCCGTTTCAAAAATCCTGGTCCGTTTTCTGACGCCGACCGAATTGAAGCACGGGGAACTGCTGGCGACCAAGCCGGAATTCGCGGCGCTATTCGGGCGCATCCGCGACCGCCTCAGCACGCTGCGCGCGCTCTACGGCTCGGGGCCGCTTCCCATCGATTTCAAAGCGCTCGCCGAACGCGCAGCGGAAATCAAGATGCCGAACCTCAACCTCCGCTTCAGCGAGGCTGAGCGCCGTTCGGCCAAGACCGGCCAGCGCCATCCGCTGGGCGGCTTCGTGGGCGAGGCGGAGTACGAGGGCGCGCTCGGCGAGTTCCTGCCCTACCTGCGCGCCGCCAAATGGATCGGAGTGGGCCGCCAGACCGTCTGGGGCAAAGGCATCATCGAAACCACGGTTTTAGCGTGACGGGGCGCAGCAAACCAGACCGAGCACAATTTATAACACACTCGCCTTAATTACTCTGGTGTCAATACCTGTGTTGCGGGCAGGTGGTCTGCACAAAACCGGTAGCCTTGCGACTATGTATGATAGTTGCGATGGCTACTCGGACACACAGACGTCTGATTTTTCTGGCGGCAATCGTGGTCTGTATCGCCGCTTTGTTTGCCTTTGCCGCGAATATATACCCCGATGTAGTGATGGCCACCTACTGTGAGACGAAGCGCTGGATCGCAGCGGTACATCCCGAGAAACTGCCTAGCCAACGGCCGAGGCTGGTCGATGTGGCACCCTGTCGTGGCACAGTGCAGACGGCGCAATCTGATATTCCAGATCGGTATTTCCCCTGGGGCGTGCTCGGATGTGATGAACGAGAAGACAGCTTCCTAACCGCTTGGTACTCGAATCAAGAGGATGCCCGTTAGTTCGTAGGAAGTAAGCGACTCTCAAACCTGGAGGCGTGAACGCCTCTGGGTGGTTTTTCTGCCAAGAAAAAAGGAGAGAGTCGCTATGAAGAAACGATACCAGATC
>Ga0187849_1000860_pt1 | contig 37471 bp, 24 predicted proteins | sample June2016WEW_4_10_2_FD_132412 | JGI IMG/M metagenome (GOLD analysis project Ga0187849, IMG submission 132412) | Peatland microbial communities from SPRUCE experiment site at the Marcell Experimental Forest, Minnesota, USA - June2016WEW_4_100 | ecosystem: Environmental > Terrestrial > Soil >...
CGAAGACCGTCCTGGCCAGTTGGAAACCGCAAGGCGCGACCATGTCCTCGATCAGGGTCCCCATGCTGTCGGAAATCTCGGCCAGGCGTTTATTGAAATCCTTGCGGTCCTTTTCGGCCTGCTGCCTTTCCTTTTCGGCCTGCTGCCTTTCCTTGTCGGCCTGCTGCCTTTCCTTGTCGGCCTGCTGCTGCATCTCCAATAGCTGCCGGTCGGTGCGGGCGTGGCCGGCACGGATTTCAGCGATGTCCTCGTGGATGGCTGCGACGATCAGGTCGGTATGTTCAATGAACCTGGCCAAGGTGGCTTCCAAGTTGATGACTCGATCTTCAGTTACCATGGGCGCAATGTACCGCCGCCGAGAGGAAAGGGCAATGTGTGAACTTACTTCGTCCAGTGGTCGGCCACCGGCCGATGGCGGGGTATCTCGGCTTTGAAATCACCCAGGCTGACCCATTGTGTGGCGCGGTTCAGGTCCACTTGGGCCACCGCGACCGTGCCCCATTCTTTGGCCTGTGCCACCGGTTGGCCGCTGTGGTCGAAAACGGCCGAGATCATCCAGTTGCGCGAGACATCCTCGTAAGTGCTGCTGACGAGATAGACGTGGTTCTCGCAAGCACGGGCCTGCGCCAGCAGCGGGTTGCAGCCCCAAACGGGCCAGGCGATGATCTCGGCGCCCCGATTGGATAGCTCCCGCGCGACCTCGGGAAAGAAACCGTCGTAGCAAACCATCAAGCCGACTTTGCCCAAGCGCGTCTCGAAGACTGGGTACTGGCTGCCCGGGCAGACGCCTTGCTCGATTTCCGTGCGCGGCAGGCAGGTCTTGCGGTATTTCCCCACCAGTTTGCCCTCCGGCCCCAGCAGGACCGCCACGTTATACACCAGGCTCCCTTCGCGCTCGTAGAGGCCGGCCACCAGGTAAAGACCGTGCCGCCGCGCCAGTGAGCCCAAGTAATCCGTCAGCGGGCCGGGGACCGGTTCCGCGACTTCGGCGGGCGACTTGGGAACGCCGACAATATCGATGGTTTCTCCCAGGACCACCAGGTCGGCCTTTTGGCGGGCAGCCTCCGCCAGCAGCGGTTCGTATTGCCGGCAGTTCTCCAATGGCGCTTTGGCGGTAGGGCGAAAATGCACCGCGGCCAGCCGCACGATGCGCGGCGGCGGCGTGGCGGACTCCGCCAGGGCGACATCGCTCCAGCGCACTTCCGCACCCGGGGCCCACTGCAAATGGAGTTCGACCACCGCCTGGGCCGCCCGGCTTGGGGTGCGATACGTCCCCGCAACCTCCGTCCAGCCGTTGCGTTGGCCCTGCTCTGCCGGGAATTCCGTTTCTGCCATGCCGACCGCCCCGCGCAAATAGCTGGCAACGGTAGGCTCGTCGAGCGGCACACTGTGGCCTTGGGCGTCCTGCCACTGCAGCTTCACCACGACGCTCCGCCGCGGCAAAGCCACCGCCCGGCATCGGTAGAGAGTGGAGAAACGGTAGTATTTCCCGCCCATAACGGGGAACGTCCGCGCCCACCATCCATCGAGGCCCTCGCGCCGGCCGGCGCGGATTACCAGGCTGCCCTTGCCGTCCGGCCCGCCTCGTGGATCGAAGGCGAAGGCCGGCCGGAGTTCCGCGCGCGGGGCCGCGGTCTGCCAACCCGGTGGCGTGCCTGGCGGGTTGGCGCAATCCTCTGAGTTGGGAGAGGCGGCCCGGACGGCGCACACACCCAGAGCCGTTGCCAGGAGCAGAGTGTTTCGAGCGGGAGTCATAGGCTTCGATTGGGTTTCAAGACGGCCAATTCATAACTCCGAAGCGGGTCTTTGGCGAGCAAAACCCATCATGGCCACAGCGAGGGGGCGCATTTCGCTCATTTGGCCAGCCGCTCCTAATCCTAATCCTAATCCTCCCTTGATACTCTCCTCCCCGGCTGGCACCATGCTTCGATGACCATGAGCAACCTGACAAGACTGAATCTCGGCGCTGGACGCCAGAAAATCCCGGGATGGACTTCCGTTGACTGGTTCGCCCCGGAAGCCGACGTGAGGGCAAATCTATTTGAGTTTCCCTGGCAATGGCCCGATGCATCGGTGGACGAGGCTGCGATGTTTCATTTCCTCGAGCACGTCCCGCAGCTTGAGAGGACAATCCTGGAAGTCCACCGCATTCTCAAGCCGGGCGGCACCTTTCACGTGGTTGTCCCTCACGCCAGAAATACCTGTGCCTACGATATTGACCACAAACACCGGTTCACGGCCGCGACATTCTACACCATGGCCTCTCAAACGTGGTATCACTTCGGTGGCAAGGGTCGAATATTCGAGACCGTATCGTTCCGAATGCCGCTCATTCAATATGGCTGGCTCCGGTGGACCCCCATGGATGAATTCACGCGGCGCTGGCCGATCCTCTACGAAAAGATCTGCCCCATCGCGCCAGCCGTTATTGACTGGGTGGGGAGAAGGGTTTAGCTCGGCGTGGAGCGTGGAGCGTGACAAGCGCTACGATTCCCTCACGCTCTACGCTCTACGCTCTCACGCTCCACGCACTGACGCTCCGACGCTCCGGACGCGATGCGAAGCATGGGCGCTTAGCGTTGCACTCGAGGGCTGGCGCCTTTGACCAGTGCCTCGACTTCTCTGAGCGACGCCATTGAAGTGTCCCCGGGCGTGGTCATCGCCAATGCCCCGTGCGCCGCCCCGTAGTCCACCGCCTTCTGCGGGTCGTTAAACCGCAGGAAACCGTAAATCAAGCCGCTGGCGAAGCTGTCACCCCCGCCCACGCGGTCAAGAACCTCCAAATCAGGACGCCAGGTTGCCTCGTAGAATTTGCCCTCCGCCCAGCAGATGGCGCCCCAATCATTGCGCGTCGCCGACTTCACGGCGCGCAACGTCGTGGCGACGACTTTAAAATTGGGGTAGGCAGCCACCGCTTTCTGAATCATCTTCTTGAAAGCCGTGACCTCGAGCCTTGAAAGGGATTCATCAACCCCTTCCACCTCGAAGCCCAGGCAGGCGGTGAAATCCTCTTCGTTGCCGATCATCACATCCACCTGCCTGGCAATCTCGCAGTTGACCTCTTGTGCGCGTTGCCGCCCGCCGATGCTTTTCCAGAGCGAGGGGCGATAGTTCAGGTCATAAGAAACAATCGCGCCGTATTTCCTGGCCGCCTGGATCGCTTCCAGGACCAGCCCGGGCGTGGTTTGGCTCAGCGCGGCAAAGATGCCGCCCGTGTGCAGCCAACGCGCGCCCAGGCGCCCAAAAATCCAGTCCCAGTCGAAATCACCCGCCTTGAGTTGGCTGGCGGCCGTGTGGCCGCGGTCGGGCATCCCTGCCGCCCCGCGCACTCCGAAGCCCCGTTCCGTGAAATTCAGGCCGTTGCGCGCCGTCCGGCCCACCCCATCGTAGGCAACCCACTTCACAAACTCCGTGTCCACTCCCCCTTGCAGAATGAAATCCTCCAGCAACCGCCCGACGTCGTTGTCTGCAAAAGCCGTGCATACCGCCGTCCTCAACCCGAAACAGCGCCGAAGCCCTCGCGCCACGTTGTACTCCCCGCCCCCCTCCCAAACCTTGAATTCCCGCGCCGTGCGCACGCGCCCTTCACCCGGGTCCAGCCGCAACATAATCTCACCCAGCGCGACCAGGTCGTACTTCCGCGCGCCGCCATTGTTGATTTCCAGGATGCTCATCGGTTGTCCGGGTCCTTATACCGGATTCCCGGCCTTTAGGGCAAGCGGCCATTCCCAGGGCTGATTCAAGCGGAACTTTCTTTCAGCGGGGTTGTCTAACCATTTTAGGACTGGCCAAACGGGCGCGAGTATTGCACTTTTTTGGCCGAGGCCATGAGCGAACTTCAAATCATCGAATCGGCGCTCTCAGGAGCGGCCCGCCGCCGCCGGTGGGCCAGGGCGTTGCGGGGGTTGTGGATTGGCCTGCTGGCCGGGGCGGTGGTTTCCCTGCTGCTGGACGGGGCGTATCATCTTCTGCCCCTGCCGTTTTGGACGCGGGTGGCCGTGGGCGTGGCGCCGTTTCCGTTTTTGCTGGCCGGGTTGATTCTCGGCGGTTGGCGCAGCCTGGGCCTGGCCGAAGCCGCCCGCTGGGTGGATGGGCGCGAGCACCTCAAAGAGCGGCTGAGCACCGCGCTGGAAGTGGCCGCCCAACCGAAGGCGGGCTCCTGGCGCGACCTGGTGATAGCCGACGCCGCGGCGCACGTCCGCCAACTGGACCCGCGCCGCATCGCGCCCTTCAGCCTGCCCAAAAAGATCACGCGTTGGGCCCTGGTGGTCCTCGCCCTGGGGGTGGGTCTGGGGTTTGTGCCCGAGTACCGCAGCAAGCGGTTTCTGCAAAAGCAAAACGAGCAGCAGATTATCCGGGAAGCCGGCCGGCAGCTTGCGGATTTGACCCGCCGCACCCTCCAGGCCCGCCAGCCCGCCATGGAGCCCAAGAGCGAGAAGGCGCTCGAATCGGTCAGCGAATTGGGGGATCGGCTCCACCGAGCCACGCTCACGCAGAGCGAGGCGCTCAAAGACCTGGCCAATGTCGCCGAAAAGCTCAAAGACGAGCTTCGGGAGTTGGGCAAAGACCCGGTCCTCAAGCGTCTGGAACAGGCCGCGCGCGCCTCGGGGGGCAGCGACTCCGGGAGCGCCGCCGGCCTGCAGAAACAAATCGAATCGCTGCAAAAGCAGCTCGGCGCTCCTATGGGCAATCCGCAAGCCCTCGAGAAGCTCAAGAAAGACCTCGAGAAACTGCAGGAAGCCGCCAAGGGGCTCAACGACAAGAACTCCGCGGGCACGGAGGCGCAGCGGGAGGACATCTCCAAGGCGCTGTCGGCGCTTTCGCGCCAGGCGCAGGAGATGGGCCTGCAAGTGCCGCAATTAGAGGATGCGATCAAGGCACTGGAGGCCAACCAGACCGAACTTTTCCTCAAAGACCTGCAGGCCTCGGTGACGGACCTCGAGAAGCTCAACGATATGGCCAAGGGCCTCCAGCAACTCCAGCAGCAAATGGAGAAGCTGGGCAAGGACCTGGCCGAGCAGCTCAAGAACGGCCAGCCCGAGGCCGCCCAGATGACCCTCGAGAAGATGGCCGCTCAATTGAGGGCTGCCAATCTCCCTCCCGGAGCGCTCGAAAAGATCGCCGCGGAGGTGGCCAAGGCCATCCAGCCTGCAGGCAATTACGGCACCTTGGCCGAGCACCTCAAGAAGGCCGGCAAACAGTTGGGGGCAAGCGACAAGCCTGGCGCTTCCCAGTCGTTGGCCGACGCCGCCAAAGAACTGGAACGGCTGGCCCAGCAGATGGGCGATGCCCAATCGCTGGCGGCCGAACTTAAAGCTCTTAACGAGGTCGCTGCCGCCATCGCCTCCGGCCAGTGTTGGCGCCCCGGCAACGTCCCCGGCCGTCCCCGCATGGGAAAGGGCGGCAGCACCGGCAGCGGCGTGGGCACCTGGGCCGATGAAAACGGCGAATGGAACGGCCAGTGGAGCGATCATTGGGACAACAGCGGCGTGGAACGTCCGGACGAAGACGCCCGTGGCCACACCGACCGGGGCGAGGGCGAGTTGAGCGACGCTCTCAGACCCACCAAAGTGCGCGGCCAATTCTCACCCGGCAACCAGATGCCCAGCGTGACCTTGAGAAACGTCAGCATCAAAGGCCAGAGCAAACTGGACTACGACACCGCCGCCGCCGCCGCGCAGTCCGACGCCCAAAGCGCCCTGAGCCACGAACAGGTTCCCCGCGCCTACCAGGGAGCCGTGAAGGATTACTTCGACGATTTGAAGAAATGAAGTTCACAGACCGCAGGGGCGAGTGTCGAGTGTCGAGTGTCGAGTGTCGAGGAGCGGCACCCGGCTCCCTCGTCCCTCGACCCTCGACCCTCGACCCTCCCTCCCAATGCAAACGCAACAAGCCATCGAATCCTTTCGGAACACCTACGCGAGCCTGCGCGCTGAACTGGGCAAGGTCATTGTCGGCCAGGACGCCGTTGTCGAGGGCACCCTCATTGCGCTCTTTGCCCACGGGCATGTGCTGCTGGAAGGCGTGCCCGGGCTGGGCAAGACCCTGCTGGTGCGGACGCTCAGCGAGGTGCTCGACCTTTCTTTCAATCGAATTCAGTTTACGCCCGACCTCATGCCCGCCGATATTCTCGGCACGAACATCGTCATGGAAGCCGCCGGCGGGCGGCGCCAGTTCGAGTTCCAGAGCGGCCCGATTTTCGCGCACCTGATCCTGGCCGACGAAATCAACCGCGCGACGCCCAAGACGCAGTCGGCGTTGCTGGAAGCGATGCAAGAGCACCAGGTCACTGCGGGCGGCCAACTGCGCAAGCTGGCCGAGCCGTTCTTCGTCATGGCGACGCAAAACCCGATCGACCAGGAAGGCACCTATCCGTTGCCGGAGGCCCAACTGGACCGCTTCTTTTTCAAGGTCCTGGTCGGCTATCCCTCGGGCCAGGAACTGGCCGAGGTCCTCTCCCGCACGACGACCGGCCAGCGCGTCAGCGTCCAGAAAGTCCTCACCGGCCAGACGTTGCGCGAATTGATGGAACTGGTCCGCGAGGTGCCCGTCGCTTCGCACGTGAAGGACTACGCGGTGCGGCTGGTGCTGGCCACCCATCCCAAGACCGAAACCGCCGCGCCCATCGCCTCCCAATACCTGCGTTTCGGCAGCAGCCCGCGCGGCGGCCAGACCCTGATACTGGCCGGCAAAGTCCGCGCGCTGATCGAAGGCCGCCTCAATGTCAGCTTCGATGACATCGAAGCCGTCGCCCCCTCCGCCCTGCGTCACCGGCTCATCCTCAATTTCGAGGCCGAAGCCGAGGGCATCACCAGTGACCACATCATCACTCAGATTTTGAAGGACGTGCCCAAGGACGCGCAGGTGGTCAATGCCTGACGGAGCCCATGTCCACCCCGCTCCTCACGCCCGAACTTCTGCGCCGGCTCGAGCAGTTTCAGCTTCTGGCCGCCCGCCGCGCCAAGAGCTCCGCCAAAGGCGAGCGCCGCAGCCGGGCGCGCGGCCAATCCGTCGAGTTTGCCGACTACCGCGACTACGTCCCGGGCGACGATTTCCGCTACCTGGATTGGAACCTCTATGGCCGCCTGGAACGGCTCTTCTTGAAGCTCTACGAGGAGGAGCGCGAGCTGCCGGTCCGCATCTTCCTGGATGCCAGCGAATCCATGACCTTCGGGGAGCCGCGCAAATTCGATTTCGCCCGCCAGGTCGCCGCGGCCGTGGGCTATGTTGCCCTGTCGGGTTTTGATCGTGTCAGCGTCATCCCGTTCCCCGAGCTGGCCGCTGACTCCCTGGCAGACCGGGCCGCCCGCCTGGCCGAGTTAGCTGCCCGAGGCGCGTTGCGCTCCGTGCGCGGCAAACGCTCGGCCATCCAGTTCTTCGCCAGTCTGAGCGCCCTGACTGCCGGCGGTTCGGCCGATCTGAACCAGGCCCTGCGGCGCGGCGCCCTCGAAGCCCGCCAGCCGGGCGTCGCCGTCGTGCTGAGCGACTTCCTGGACCCCGCCGGCTATGACTCCGGCCTGTCCGCCCTGGTCGGGCGCGGCTTCCAGGTCGACCTCGTCCAAATCCTGGCCCCCGACGAGTTGTCTCCCGTCACCTTTGGCGATCTGCGGCTGGTGGATTCGGAAACCGGCGCGATGCAGGAGGTGACCTTTGGCCGCTACCGGATGAAGGCCTATCAGCAAACGGTCCAGAACTTCATGCAGCGTCTCCGCGAGTTTTGCCGGGCCCGCGGCATCAACTTCTTCACCGCCAGCTCGAATACCGCCCTCGAAGAGTTGCTGCTCAAACAACTCAGAAAGGCGGAAGTTTGGGGATGACTGAGTGCGGGGTGCGGAGTGCGGAATGCGGAATGCCGAGTGCGGAATGCGGATAGGGGTTCGAGCATTTGCAATGAGAAAAGAACGAATCTTTATGGATTGTGAGAATTTGAAGCAGCGGACTAAGAAATTTGGGCTGAATATCATCAGGCTTGCTGAGACGCTGCCCGGGGATCCGACCAGCAGGATTCTTCTGGGACAGTTGGTCTGCGCGGGCACGTCAGTCGGCGCCAACTACCGCGCGGCGTGCCGGGCGAAATCGACAGCCGATTTTGTGTCGAAGCTGGGCACGGTGGAAGAGGAATCTGACGAATCGGGATTTTGGCTGGAAATGCTTGTGGATTCCGGAAAAGTCAAGCCGTCGGCTGCCGCTCCGCTCATCCGCGAGGCTGGGGAACTGACTGCGATCGCAGTCTCTTCGATAAATACTGCCCGCAAATCGGGCGGTCGCCCATGAAATTCGACATGACATATTCCGCATTCCGCACTCCGCACTCCGCATTCCGCACTTGAAAGATGCATTTCCTCGCTCCACTCGGCCTCGCCTTCGCCGCCTCCATTCCGGTGGTGGTGCTGTTTTATCTGCTCAAGCGCAAGCGGGTGGTCAAGCTGGTCTCGAGCACGATGCTCTGGCAGCGGTTCCTGTCCGAGACGCAGGCCAGCGCCCCGTTTCAAAGGCTGCGCAAGAACTGGCTGCTCATCCTTCAGATCATCCTGCTGGCCCTGGCCGTGTTCGCCCTGTCGCGGCCCTATTTTGCCGCCAAAGCCAAACCGGCCGAGTTGCGTGTGATTATCCTGGATGCTTCGGCCTCGATGCAGGCCACCGATGAATCGCCCTCCCGTTTCGAGAAGGCCCGCGCCGAGGCGCTCAAATGGGTCGACAGCCTGGCGGGCAGCGACCAAATGGTCATTCTCCTGGCCGGGGCCAATGCTGAGGTCAAACAATCGGCCACCAGCGAGAAGGCCTTGCTCCGCCGCGCCTTGCAGGCCTGCATCTGCTCGGATTCCCCCACCCGCCTGCTCTCCGCCCTGAGGATGGCCGAGTCCCTCGTCCGCGACCAGAAGAACGCCCAAGTCCATTTGTTCAGCGACGGCGCGGCCCCGGACCTCGGCGAGTTTGAAAGCAAGGACCGACCCTTGCCTTTGATCTATCATCGCGTGGGCAAAGATTCCAACAACCTCGGCATCACCGGCCTGGACGCCCGCGCCAATCCCGAGGACTCCCGGCAGCGGGCGGTGTATGCCAGTATCGGCAACTTCTCGACCAACAGCCTCCAGACCGAGGTGGAGTTGCTCTTTGATGATCGCCTTCTGGAGCGACGACCGCTGACCGTTGCCGGAGGCGAGGCCTCGCCCCAGGTCTTCCTGGCAAACCAGTCCCGCGACGGCGTTTTCACCGTCCGCTTGACCGCCAAGGACGACCTGGCGGCCGACAACCAGGCCTCGATTTTCAGCCTCTTGCCCAAACCGGTGAAAGTCCTGCTGGTCACGCGCGGCAACCGGTTTCTGGAAAAGGCCTTGCGCGCCTCCGCCAATGTGGAACTGGCGGTCACCGCCACGCTGAGCGACCCGGCTGCCGGCTTCGACTTTGTAGTGCTGGACGATGTGACGCCGGCGGCCTGGCCCCAGGGCAATGTCCTGGCCATCCATGTCCTCAACACCAACTGGGTCGAGAACGTCGCCAGCGTGGAAGGACCGCCCATCGTCGACTGGCGCACCTCCCATCCCCTCATGCGGTATGCCGGGTTCGACAATGTCCAGGTCAAGGAAAGCTACACCGCCAAGACGCCGGGTTGGGCTGTTTCCCTGGCCGATGCCCCGCAGGCTTCCCTTATTCTTGCGGGCGACCTTGGCCGGCAGCGCCTGGTCTGGATCGGTTTCGACATTCTTGAGAGCAATTGGCCTTTGCGGGTCTCTTTCCCCATATTCATGGCCAATGCCGCTGAGTGGCTCAACCCCGCCAACGCCAAGACCAGCCAGTTGCTGGTCAAGGCCGGCGAGGCCTTCCGCCTCGTTTTGGGGCGCCCGGAAACCAGCGCCCAAGTGAGCCTGCCGGGCGGCCAGACTCGCACCGTGCCCATAGACGCCAACGCCAGCGAATTTGTCTTCGGCGACACCTCCAAGCAGGGCGTCTATCGGGTTCGCATTGGCACGAATGACACCGTCTTCTGCGTCAACCTTCTGGACGCCGCCGAGAGCAACATCAAGCCCCGGGACGAACTCCAACTCGGCAAGTACACCAAAGTCCAGGCTACTTCGATGCAACGCGCGAACATGGAAGTCTGGCGTTCCTTCGCCGGCCTGGCCCTGCTGGTCCTCCTGGGCGAATGGTGGTTCTACCATCGGAGGACTGTGTGAGCTTTCTCGCACCATTCGCCCATGCATTCTGTCCCGAAGGGACATCTGACAATAGCCCAACGTTTCAACGTTGGGTTTGGTCGCCGGGAGGAATAAGTCCCGAAGGGACGGCTGAGACGGCGGGTGATTTCAGCCGTCCCTTCGGGACTCAGCCTTTGGGCGCGCTCATCCCAACGCTGAAACGTTGGGCTATTGTCGAAAGTCCCTTCGGGACAGGGCCCGGGCCGATGGCAGCAACCCGTTTACATCCCCGTCATTCCTCATGAACCTTAGCGTTGCCCAACTAGTCATCGCCCTCCTCTGCGCGGCGGCTTGGAGTTTGGACATTCTGCACGCCAACGGCGTGCTGGCACATCAGCCCAGGGCAACGCCCTGGGAAACCGGCCTCCGATGGCACAGCCCGCCCTGCAAGGGCGGAGGTAGCTTCCGTGGCCTGCGCCCTTTCAGGGCGCCGGAGTGTGGTGAGGGGCCGGCTTTCCCAGGGTGTTACCCTGGGCTGATATGCTGGCGCGCTTTCAGCGCGTGCTCCTGGGAGAATGGGCTCGAAGCAAGAATGTCCAAACTCCAGGCCCCCCTCCTCTGCACGGTGCCCGCCTCGGTCCTGGGCAAAGCCAAGGACTACGTTGTCGCCTATTGCGCCCAGGACGAGGATTTCGCCCTGCCTATCTTGAGGGACTTTGAAAAAGAGACCGGCCTCAAGGTCCGTGCCGTTTATGACAGCGAAGCCGTCAAGACTGTTGGCCTGGCTAACCGCCTGCTGGCCGAGCGGCGGCGCCCCCAGTGCGACGTGTTCTGGGGCAACGAAGAAATGCGCACCCGCCGCCTGGCCGCGCAAAACGTCTTTCGCCCGGCCAACGGCTGGGCTGCCTTCGGCTATCGCACGCGCCGTCTGGTCGTCAATACCAACAGCCTCTCGCTGCGCTCTGCTCCCCGCTCGCTGCTCGAGTTGACCAATGCCCGCTGGCGCGGCAAGGTCGCCCTGGCCATGCCCCAGTTCGGCACCACCTCGACCCATTTTCACGTCCTGCGCCAGTTCTGGGGCGAACAACGATGGCTCGCCTGGTGCCGGGGTTTGGCCGCCAATAAACCCTTCCTGGTGGACGGCAATTCGGTGGTGGTGCAACTGGTCGGCAGCGGCCAGGCCTGGCTGGGGCTGACCGATTCCGATGACATCGCCGCCGGCCAGCGCGAGGGTTTGCCTGTGGTGGCGATGCCGCTGTCCGAGGAGACCCTGCTGCTCCCCAATACCGTCGCCGTGACGCGCAACACGCCACACCCGGAAACCGCCCAGCGCCTCTTCGATTACCTCCAGCGGCCCGAGGTGGTGAAACGCCTGGTCGCGGCCCAGGCCCTCGAGGGCGTTTCATCCAGCGCCCTCTCGGGGCCTGCCTTGAAGGTGGACTGGGACAACCTGCTCCGCGACCTGGAAGCCACAACGGCCAAGCTCAACGAGGTTTTCCTGCGATGACCCTCCTCCTCAACAGCCTGCTCGTGAGCGGCCTTGCCACGCTGCTGGCGGTGGCGTTTGGCCTGGCGGCGGCGCTCTGCGTGGGGGGCCTGCCGGGACGCTGGCGGCACCGGTTGCTGGCCGTCGCGGTCATGGCCTTGGCGTTGCCGCCGTTCCTGGTCACCAATTGCTGGCTGCATTACCTGGGCCATAGTGGCGTCTGGCGCTCGTGGCTGCCGCTGAACATTGTTGGCTTGGGCGGCGCTATCTGGATTTTGAGCCTGCTGACCTGGCCGATCACGTTGCTGGCGGTTCGAGGGGCCTGGCAGCGACTCGAACCCGCTCAACTCGAGAGCGACCCTGCCGTGACGGGCGGGGCGCTCCTCGGCGGCCTGCTTCTGCCGCTGGCCCGAAACGCCCTGGCCCAGGCGGCGGTCCTAACGTTTGTGCTGGCGCTCAACAATTTTGCCGTGCCCGCAATTTTACAAGTCAAAGTCTTTCCGGTGGAGATGTGGGTGCGTTTCAGCACCAGCTTCGACACGCTGGGCGCCCTCGAGTTGAGTTGGCCGCTGGTGCTGGGCCCCTTGCTCCTGCTCTTGTGGTTCATCCGGCAGGATATTCCCTGGCCCAGGGCCGACGGCCCGGCATCCTCGGCACTCTTCCGCCGGCAGCTCGGGCGCGGGTGGTTTTGTTCCTGCGGCGCGCTCACCGTGTTTCTTTGCCTGGTGTCAGTGGGCCTGCCGCTGCTCCAACTGGTCTCCGAGAAACGGACCTGGCTCGAGTTGCCCGGCGTATTGGCGGCAGGCCGGGCCGCAATCGGCAATTCGGCTTGGTTCGCCGCGGTTTCGGCCACACTGGTGGTTGGCCTCGGCGTGTTGGGCAGTGTCCAGGGCCGAGGGCCGAGGGTCGAGGGCCGAGGGTCGAGGCAGCGAAATGCCGCCCCTCGCCCCTCGACCCTCGACCCTCGTCCCTCGACCCTCGACCCTCGCCTCCTGCGTCCGGATACCTTTGGGCCGCGGTCCAGGGCCCTTCTTGGCTGGTTCCTCTGGTTGCCTCTTCTAGTGCCCGGCGTGGTGCTGGGCATCGGCTGGATTGCCTTGTTCAATCGGGCCTGGACGTGGCTCTTCTACCAGAGCACCGGGATAGTGATCCTGGCCTTTGTCGTCCGCTACCTGGCGTTGGGCTGGAACACCGCCGCCCACGCGATGCAAGGCGTGGACGGAGACTTAACCGACGCCGCCCGGCTCGAAGGCGCCAACGGCTGGCAACTGTTCCGCTACGTCCACTGGCCCCAAATCGCCCCGCAACTCGGCGCGGCGTGGTATGTTGTTTTCCTGCTCTGTCTCTGGGATGTCGAGTCGATGATCCTGGTCGTGCCGCCCGGCGGAGAAACCGTGGCGCTTCGCGTATTCAACCTGCTGCACTATGGCCATAACGCCCAGGTCAACGCCTTGTGCTTAACGCTCCTGGCCTTGGCCGTGGCGCCCCTGGCGCTGTGGGGTGGGGCGTGCGTCGCGCGCGGCCTTTGGCCCAGCGGCGGTGAGCGGACGATGGCTCCGGAGAGCAACGGCGGGGCACAAATCTGTCCCGGAGGGACAAGACGCACACGCGGCGGCCAGGAATCCAGGGAGTTTTTCACTGGCCTCGTCTTGCTGGCGTTGAGCGGCTGCGCGCCGGGCCCGGCCGGCAACGAATCGCCCCTCGCCAGCCGGCTTTTCAGCCGCGCGCAAGTCATTGGCACCCGAGGTGTCGGCGTGGGTCAGTTCAACAAGCCGCGCTCGGTGGCGGTGGACAGGCAGGACAATCTCTACGTTGTGGATATGACGGGCCGGGTGCAGAAATTCTCCTCCCATGGGCTGTTTTTGCTCTCCTGGCAAATGCCGCAGACCGACCTGGGCAAACCCAAAGGCTTGTGCCGCGACCGCCAGGGCAATATTGTCGTGGTCGAGCCGCATTATCAGCGGGTAAACCATTTCTCCCCGGCAGGCCAATTGATGGCTCAGTGGGGCCGGCGTGGAACCAACACCGGCCAGTTCATGTTGCCCCGGGCGGTGGCCGTGAACTCTCAGAATGAAATCCTGGTCAGCGAATACGGCCCGGCCGAGCGGGTGCAGCGTTTCGGTCTGGGGGGACAGGAGACTGGCCTGGCCCCGGGGCAGCCTGCCGCCCAATCCAACACGAACCGCGCCCCGGCCCCGCTGTTCCTGGGTGCCATCGGCCACGCCGGCACCGGACCCGGCGAATTCAATCGGCCCGAAGGCCTGTGCGTGGACGCGCAAGACCGGATTTACGTGGCCGATTCCTGCAATCACCGCATCCAGGTTTTCTCGACGCAAGGCAGGCTGTTGCGGACTTATGGCAAAGCCGGCACCGGCCGGGGCGAACTGAGCTATCCCTACGATGTTTGCGTGGATGCCGCTGGGCGCCAGTACGTCTGCGAATTCGGCAACAGCCGCATTCAGGTTTTCGACGCCAACGGTCAGCCGCTCGAAATCATCGGCGGCCCGGGCGCCGCCCCCGGCCAGTTTAACAATCCCTGGGGCATTGCTCTTGATTCGGCGGGCAATCTCTACGTCGCCGATTCGCAGAACCACCGGGTGCAGAAACTGGTCCGAAAATGAACATCCAATTCACCCATCCTTACTACCTGCTGCTGCTGGCGCCGACGCTCGGATGGGTGTTTTGGTTTGGCTGGAAGAGCGACGTCCAGGTCAGCCAATGGCGGCGCTGGGTGGCCATGGCGATGCGTGTCCTGGTTCTCACGGCGCTGGTCTGCGCCATCGCCGGCCTCCAGATGCTCCGGCCCATCGAGGGCATGAATGTGTTCTTCGTGCTCGACCGTTCCGACAGCATTCCCTCCCCGCAGCAGGAGGCCGCAAAGGACTATGTCAACAAAATCGCCAAACAGAAGAAGAGCATGGACAAGGCGGGCGTGATCGTCTTCGGCAGCGAGGCCAGCATCGAGTCGTCTCCCAGCTCTGCGCTGGATTTGCAGAAGATCCAGGCGGTGGTCGGCACGGAGCGGACGGACCTGGCGGCGGCGGTCCGGCTGGGCACAGCGGCCTTTCCGGAGACGGGCCAGAAACGCCTGGTCTTGCTGACCGACGGCAACGAGAACGTGGGCGACGTCATGAGCGCAGTGTTGGGAGCCAACCAGCAGCTTGGGGTCACTGTGGACGTGGTGCCCATGGGTGTGTCGGTCGCCAATGACGTCTCGGTGCAGAAACTCCAGGTGCCTCCCAAGCTCAAGAAAGGCCAGGCCTTCGAGGTCAAAATCCACATCCAAGCCGACCAGGCCACCCCGGCCACCGTCCGGCTCTTTCGCAACGAACAGTTTCTCGGCGAAAAACGGGTCGAACTGACCGCCGGCAAAAACCTCTTCGCCTTCCCCCAGGCCCTGCCCGAGCCCGGCTACTACGGCTATGACGTGCAGGTGGACGTGAAAGGCGACCCGTTGCCGCAGAACAATCGCGCCTCCGGCTTTGCCATCGTCAGCGGCGACCCCCAAATCCTCATCGTCTCGGCTGATGTCGAAAAGGACAAACCGCTGGCCGCCGCCCTCGAGTCTTCGCATATCACCAACCGTCTCGTCGGCGTGGAGGCCTTCCCCGGCACGCTGGGCGAGATGCAGAATTACGACGCCATCTTCATCAGCAACGTCGAGGCCGGCGACGCCCACCTGGGCAATGATCGTCTCAAATTGCTCGAGAGCGCCGTGCGCGATTTTGGTGTCGGCCTGGTCTGCATCGGTGGCGACCAGACCTACGCGGCCGGCAGCTACCGCGGCACCCCGCTCGAGTCCACCCTGCCGGTGAGCATGGAACTGGACAGCAAGAAGGTCCTGCCCAGCGGGGCCGTCACACTCATCATGCACGGCATGGAGTTCAACAACGGCAACCAGGTCGCCCGCGATTGCGCCGAGGGGGTCCTGGCCGCTCTCGGGCCCGCCGATGAGATGGGCGTCCTGCTCTGGGATGGGACCGAGCGTTGGCTTTTCGAGCTCCAGAAAGTGGGCAACCGCAGGGACCTCGCCGCGCAAATCGCCGGCATGAACCAGGGCGATATGCCAGGCTTCGAAGGCCCCATCGAACGCGCGCATGAGGCCCTCAAGAAATCCACCGCCAACCTCAAGCACATCATCATCTTTAGCGACGGCGATCCCCAGGCCCCGAAAGAGGAGACGATGAAATCTGTCGTCGAGGACCGCATCACCGTCAGCACTATTCTCATCTCCGGCCATTCCAGCAGCGAGACCATGGAATGGATGGCCAGTCGCGGCAAAGGCCGCTTTTATGAAGTCAAGTCGCCCGACGACCTGCCCCAGGTGTTCATCAAGGAAACGGCGGTAATCCTCAAATCGGCCATTTACGAGGACCCCTTCACTCCCCAGGTCCGCTCGATGAGCGAGGTCGTGCGCGGCATCGGCCCGGCCGAGTACCCCAAGCTGCTCGGCTACGTGGCCACGACCCCCAAACCGCGCGCTGAAACCCCGCTCTGGACCGATAAGGGCGACCCACTCCTGGCCCACTGGCAATACGGCCTGGGCCGTGCCGTCGCCTTTACCTCCGATGCCAAGGCCAAATGGGGCAAGCTCTGGCTCAACTGGGCGAAATACCGCCAGTTTTGGTCCCAGATCGCCCAATGGAGCCTCCGGCGCCTGGACAACGCCGATTTCAGCACCGAGGTCACGGTCGATAAAGGACAGGGCGTCATCAATGTGGACGCCTCCGACGCCCAGGGCAATTACCGGAATTTCCTCAATCTTCAGGCTGTCGTCGCCAGTCCCAAAGGCCAGAGCCAGACCGTCCGCGTCGAACAGACCGGCCCGGGCCATTACGAAGCCCGTTTCCAGACCAAGGAGGTCGGCTCTTATGTCCTGAACATTCTGGAGGTCAAGGATGGCAAAGTTCGCGCCTCGCAACGGCTCGGGGCCAGCGTCAATTATTCTCCGGAGTTCAGCGCCATCGAACCCAATCTCAACCTGTTGCGCCGCATCGCCGAGGGCGGGAAAGGCAAAATCCTGGATCCGGCTGCCCCCGAGCTCAACCCCTTCTCCCATGACCGCCAGAAAACCTTTCAGCCGCGTGCCCTTTGGGAATCCTTGATCCGTTTTGCCATCCTGCTGTTCGTCCTGGACGTCGCCGTGCGCCGCATTCAGCTTGACCCGGACGAGATGCGCCGCGCCATGCGGAAACTGTGCGCCTGGCTCTTCTTCTGGCAGGGCGTGCCTCGCACCCCTGAAGCCGAGGAATCCCTGAGCGCGCTCCTGGCCCGCCGCCACGAGGTCCGTTCCCGGAAAACCGGCCCTGCCGCCGAACCCAGCCCCGAGTTGTTCCGTCCGGAAAGGATCCCCGCCCTTCCTGTCTCAGGACCGGAACCCGCCCAGGGCGCCGCCTCCGCTCCGGGCCCCGAACCGGCCGCCAAACCTGCCGGCGCGGCCGTCCAGGAGCCCGCCCCCGCAAGCACAACCAGCCGCCTCCTGGAAGCCAAGCGCCGCGCCCAACAGCGGAAGAGGTAGGCGGCGGCGGGAGGTATCAATCAGTGAATGGGCGCAAATCACTTCTGGTGTTTCGCGGCGGGTTGTGATATTCACCAGTGCCTTCCTCGTGAGGGCCTGAAAATATGTTTACCAAATCGAGCCTGACTGTTTCCGCCGTGTGCGCGGCCGTCCTCCTGGGTGTTCAACCTTCGCCCGCCGCCGAAATTCCACCCTTGAAGGCGCTGCTCATCGCGGGCGGTTGCTGCCATGATTACGCCAAACAAAAGGACATCCTCAAGCGCGGCCTCGAACAACGGGCCAATCTAAAGGTCGACATCATCTACGTCGACGATGGCAGCACCAGCCCGAAGCTGCCGATCCTTGGCAACCCGGATTACGCCCAGGGTTACGACGTGGTCATCCATGACGAATGCGGGTCGGACCTCAACCAGCAGGCGACCGTCGAGGCGGTCCTCAAGCCCCATCGCGACGGCATCCCGGGCGTGAATCTCCATTGCGCGGTCCACTCTTACCGCATCGGCGACCCGAGCAAACCGGCGACCAACGGCACGCCCCACGCCCTCTGGTTCGATTACCTCGGCGTCCAATCCAGCGGCCATGGCGCGCAACTGCCGATAGCCATCTCCTTTACGGACCACGACAGCCCGATCACCAGGGACCTGGCGGATTGGACCACCATCCACGAGGAGCTTTACAACAATGTCCGCGTGTTGCCCACGGCCCACGCCCTCGCGCACGGCAAGCAGGTCTCCAAGGACCGGAAGGGAACCGAGCACACCGACGACTACGTGGCCGTCTGGACCAATCAGTATCAGGGCAAGACCCGCGTTTTCACCACCAGCCTGGGCCACAACAACCAAACCGTCGATGACCCGCGCTATCTCGACCTGGTGACGCGCGGCCTGTTGTGGGCCTGCGACAAGCTTGGCGACGACGGCAAGCCGCTGCCCGGTTACGGGAAATAAGCGCCCGTCGGAGCGTGGAGCGTGAGAGCGTGGAGTGTGAGGGCATCGTAGAACTTGCCACACTCTCACGCTTCACGCTCCACGCCCTGACGCTCCACGCCCTGACGCTCTCACGCTTCACGCATGCGAATCGGTTCGCTCACATTGGCGTCCAACCTGTTTCTCTCGCCCCTGGCGGGCTACACCAACTTGCCGTTCCGCCTGGTTGCGCGGGAACTGGGCGGGGTGGGCCTGGCCACCACAGACCTCGTCAACGCCCGCTCGCTGCTGGAAAACAAATCCAAGGCCCTCAAGCTCATTGAAACCCGCCCTGCCGACGAGCCGCTGGCCGTCCAGTTGTTCGGCAGCGTTGCCGAGGAGATGCGGGAGGCGGCGGCGCGGCTCGAATCGTCCGGGGTTGCCTCGGTGGACATCAACATGGGTTGCCCGGCGCGCAAGGTCTGCCGCGTCGGCGGCGGCTCGGCCATGATGACCGAGTTGGACAAGACGGCCAGGCTCGTCCGGGGCGTGGTCGAGGCGGTAAAAATCCCCGTCACCGCCAAGATGCGCCTGGGCTGGGACGAGGAGAACATCACGGCCCCGGACCTGGCCCACGCCCTGGAAGGGGCCGGGGTGGCGGCGGTGTTCGTGCATGGACGGACGCGCCAACAGGGGTTCGGCGGCACCGTCAATCTCGGGGGCATCCGGGCCGTGGTCGAGGCGGTCAAGACCATCCCGGTCATCGGCAATGGCGACGTCACCACGCCGGAAGCGGCCAAAATGATGCTCGAACGGACGGGCTGTGCCGGGGTCAGCATCGGCCGGGGCGCGTTCTACAATCCATGGATTTTCAGCCACACGCTGCATTACCTTCAGACTGGGCAGCTTCCGCCTGAGCCGCGTTTCGATGAGCGGTTGCGGGTGCTGCGGCGTCACCTGGACCTGATGCTCGAGGTCTTTGGCGAGGAGCATGGCTGCCGCATGTTCCGCAAGGTTGCGCCCTGGCATGCCCGGCGCTTCGGCCCGGTCAGTCAATTCAACAAGAACATCGTCCGCATCGCCACCCGGGCCGGCCTCGAAGAGGTCCTTGCAGACTACCTGCGCTGGCGGCAGCAGTTCCTGGACGACCAGGGCGAACTCAAACCCAGGTTTCGTCCTCCGCCCCTGGTTGCCTCCTTCATGCAAGAAGTGCGGAGTGCGGAATGCGGAATGCGGAATGCGGAGCGCGGGACCCAGGACGCGGCCCCGGGCCCGGCGGTCCCGGTCCCCAAGGGCCCGGTGGAGATGTGGTGACCACTGCGTCACACCACCTCGATCGGGCACTTGGGCAGGGCCTCGACAAAGGCCTGGCCGTATTGCTTGGTCAGCAGGCGGTTATCCAGGACGACGATGATCCCGGTATCGCTCCGGGTGCGGATGAGCCGCCCGACCCCCTGGCGGAACTTGAGGATCGCCTCGGGCAGGGAAAACTCGCGGAAGGAATCGCCGCCGCGCGCCTCGATGGCCTCGATGCGCGCCTCGATGAGCGGATGGTCGGGCACCGCAAAGGGCAGGCGCGTGATGATGACGTTGGACAGCGCCGCCCCGGGCACGTCCACGCCCTGCCAGAAGCTGTCGGTGCCAAACAACACCGAATCAATGTCCGCCTTGAATTTCTCGAGCATCAGCGAGCGCGGCGTGCCGGTGCTCTGAACGAAACAGGCGATGCCCATTTCGTTGAAAAACGGCTCCATCAACTCCCCCACCTCGAGCATGAGCTTGGAGTTGGTGAACAGCACAAAGGCCTTGCCATTGGTCAACCTGACAAAATGCTCGATCCAATGGATGAGCGCGTCGCGGTATCCTTCCTCGCGCGGGTCGGGCATTTTGCCCGCCACGTAGAGCTTCATTTGGCGCTCGTAATCAAAGGGCGTGCCCACTTGCAGCAACGTGGCCGCCTCCGCGCCGACGCGCCGGGCGAAATAGAGCAGGGCTGGCGCTCCGGCCGCCCCCTTTTTGCCCAAGGCCGGCCTCGGGGCAGTTTGCCCCCCTGCGCCGGCCTCGGGGCCGGACCGGCGTGGCGCCTGCTCCGCTTTGGTCGCCAGCGTCGCGCTGGTCATAATGACCGAAGTCTCGCTGCCGAAGAGGCGCCGGCGCAGAAACTCGGCCACGTCCACCGGGGCGGCGTTCAGAGTCAAGCTCTTCTGGGCCCGTCCGCCGCGCTCGACCCAGTACACGTGGGCCTCGGCGCTCTGGTTGAGAAACATCGCGACCTCCTCGCGCAGCTCGCCCAGGCGCCGGTTGCATTCCATCAGCTCCAGCCCAATCTCCCGGTCCTCGCTCATCTTGATCAGCTCGCTCACCGCCTCGCGCAGCCGCTGGATGGGCAAGCTGACATTATCGTCCACCAACTCGGGCTTGCGAATCCGCAGCTCGGTCCAGTCCCGGCGGCGCAATTCCTTTTCCCCGCCGCCAAAACTCCGTGCTTTGGCCGACTTCTGCAGTTCCTCACAAGCCGCCTCGACTTTGCCAAAGAACTCCTCGGACTCCTTGAGGAGCGCCGCCACCAGCTTCACCGGCCCGCCCTGGCGCAGGGTGGCCAGCAAACCCCTCTCGGTCCGCGGGTTCCACAGCCGCTGCAAGGCGTAACGCACCTGCCCGCTCGAGACGCTCAGCCCAATGTGCCTGGAAGCCACCCGCTCCATCTGGTGGGCCTCGTCGAAAATGACAAAATCATTCCGAAACAGGATGCCCCCCTTCGGCTCCTCCTCCAGGCCGCCCAGCAGCGTGAAAAACAACGTGTGGTTCAGCACCAACACGTCCGAAGAGAGAATCCGCTGGCGCATCCGCTGGAAGAAACAGACCTCGTGCTGCCGGGCGAACTCGGACGGGTAGCCGCAGGTCTTGGGCGAGCATAACCCGCGCTCCGAGCAGACCTGCGCCCAGACCCTCGGGTCCGGCTCCACCTCGAAATCCGACAAGCTGCCGTCGGTGCTGCTCTTCGACCATTCGTAAATCCGCTCCAATTCTTTCCCCTCGGACGAAGTAAAGAGATTGCCCGACTGCTGCATGGCCTTGTGCAGCCGGCGCGTGCATAGGTAATTGGCCCGTCCCTTAAGCATCGCATACCTGAAGTCCACCCCCAGGACCTTCTCGAGTATCGGCAGGTCCTTGCCCATGAGCTGCTCCTGGAGGTTGATCGTATGGGTGCAAATAACCGCCTTCTTCTTATTGGCCTTGGCGTACAAGATCGCCGGCGCCAGGTAAGCCAGGCTCTTGCCCACACCCGTGCCCGCCTCCACCGCCAGGTGCTCCCGTTGTTCCAGCGCTCGCGCCACCGCCACCGCCATCTGCTGCTGTTGCGGACGGAACTCATAAACCGGGGACCGCGACAGCACTCCGGACGCGCAAAAAACCTCCGCGACCTGTCTTACCAGGTCCCCGCCGGCGCCTGTAGATTGGGGGTCAATGACGCTGATCATCGGATGCGGGATGGCCCCCGCGTGACGACCTCGATCGCCGCCTTGTTCTTCGCTATCTGGTTCGCCGCCAGGAAACCGCGCCAATTCGTATTGGGGTAGATGACGGCGCCCCGTCCGATGATGCTGCCCGGGTTCAGCACCGCGTTGCAACCCACCTCGCTATGGTCGCCCAGCAACGCGCCGAACTTGCGCAGACCCGTGTCGAAAGCACGGCCCTCCATTTCGACGGTGATGTTGCCGGGCGCCAGCTTGACATTGGAAATCTTCACCCCCGCCCCGAGGTGCGCTTCGTAACCCAGGACGGAGTCGCCGATATAATTGAAATGCGGCGCCACCGCCCCGTTGAACAGGAGCGAATTCTTCACCTCGCACGAATTGCCCAGCGTGCAGTTGTCCCCGATAATGACCCGCTCGCGAATGTAGGCATTGTGCCGAATCTCGCAGTTGCGGCCAATCATGGCTGGGCCCTTGATCATCACCCCGTCCTCGATGACCGTCCCCTCGCCGATGAAGACCTGTTCCCCAATATACGCGACCCCCTGGCAGCGGTTGTGCAGCCCGGGACGCAGGTGCCTCCCAAGATAATCCCCTAGCTTGTTCAGCGCCTCCCACGCATACTCGCACCCGTCAAAAACCTCAGCGTGCTCCGTCTGGCTCAAATCAAACAATTCGGCTGCTTTGAACATAGGGGGGAATGTAGCGCGTCCCCACCCAAATGGCGATACATTTGCCTTCCCCGGCAGGACCAGTGACAAGGTTCTCCACAAACCATTGTAGGGGACGACGTAAGGAGTCTCTGATCAATGGACTCCGAGGGGAGCAGTTTTTCGCGGGATTGCCCGAGGGCGTGTGCCGCGAGATCCACGCCTGCCTGCGCGAGCCTCAATTTGGCGAAAGGCTCGCCAATCTCCGGTCGGTGTGGCACCGGATTCAACACGAATTTGAAGGCCGCTTTGATCCCTCGGCTCACCTGCAGGCATGCGAAGATCACCTGGAGCAGGATTGGCATTATGGCGAGCCCTTGATCGCCGATGCGGTATCACGCCAGGATTTTGGCGCAGCCGAGAGATTCATTGAACTGACGTTGTCCAGTTTGCTCCGATGGTCCGCGGAGGAGTCGTGGCGCCCGGAGAAGCTGCTGGTGCCGGAATGCCGCTGTTATCGTCCGGCCGAGGAAAGCCAAGCGATGCTGCAACTGCTGGATCAATGGGAAGAAGTCGCGGCTCGGCGCGGGAAACCGGAGCGTGTCGCCAGCTTGCGCCTGCAACGCGCGGTGCTGAAATCGCCGGAGGACTGGACAGCAGTCCTGGAGGCGTTCCAGGAGTATCAGCGTCAACCTGTCAATCCGGCTGTGGCTCAGCGGTTGTTCGCCGAGTGGCGGCAGCGCATTGCCGATGCCTGCGCGCAGGCGGAGTCCCGGAACGAACACACGACCGATACCTGGACGCATCGATTAATCGAGGCGGAACGCGCTACGTTCCACTCCCACGTCCTGGTTCCGGCCTTGCAGGTCTCAGAGGACATGGAGAGGAGCCTGCGGCAGGCCCTGGCTTTATTGGGTGAAAAGGCAAATGGAATTAAAGTGACACAAGCTCGGGATTATTTAGCAACTGCGCGGCCGGCGCGAGCGCCTTGGCTGGCGACAGCGTTGTCCCGCAGTTGCCGCCGTGCACCGTCCAGACCGCAAAGCGGCACAGGAAATACTCGCCATCGCGCAGCGACATGCCGCCTGTTTTCGCTCTCCCGCAGAGGGAATGCTGCCGGTGCCATGGCGCGTAGAGGAGCAAGCGGTGCGGGCGCGCTCCCGGGGGCGCAGAGGAGCCGGGGCGTCGTTAACAGAATGATTGCCGCAGATAAGAGGCTTTTCATGCGAGCCAAATCACTTGTCACTCGATCCCCACTCGCACTTGTAATCGAGCCACCGCCCGAATGCCTTCGGCGCTGACGTGTTCCACGCTCACCAGGTAATGACCGGGCTTGGCATACACGTGCCGCGCCTCGGCGTAGCCGTCGGGTGCGTGGCGGTCCACATTGGCGTCCGATTTCACTCGGACCGCAGGCGTGCCGTCACCGAAGTCCCAGGTCTCCCCGCCCGCTTTGTCCCGGAAGGTGCGAACTTTGAAAACCACCGGATCACCGGGCCGGATTCCGAACGTCGGCGCAAAGTTGGCGTGAATCGTCGGCGGGGGCTGGTCCGGATGGGCCCGGTCGATCACCTGGACGGCCATGAAATCGTAGTCCACCCGGCCCGCCGCGTCCGTGACTTTGAGGGTTTCACAATAAGTGCCCGGACTCTCATAAATGCGCTCGACGCGCTCTCCGCTCGCGCTTCCCCCCTCGGTGAACGTCCACTCATAGCGCAGACCCTGTCCCCGGGAAAGCGAGCCGTCCAGCGTGACCTTCTGGCCCGCCCACACCAGCGCGTGGGGTCGGGCCACGGCGACCAGCTCGCGCGGATGTTCCTGCTCATACGCCTGCCAGAGAAAGGCATACCCCTCTTCGATGCCCCAGAGCCCGGAAGGCTGACGGGCTGAAATGTCGAAATGCAGATGGGACCAGCCGCCGCTACCCCCCTCCTTGCCCAGCACCCCGAGCTTCTGGCCCAGGGCAATCCGCGCGCCCGGCCGGACCGCCGGCTCGATGAATTTCAGGTGGCTGTACCGGCAATACCAGCCGCGGGCATCGCGGATATAAACGACGTCGTAGCGGCGTTCCGCCGGGACCTCCGGCGCCTGGCCGGGCAGCACCTCGTTCCCGGAGGAAGTAACCATTCCCTCGGTGGCTGACACCACATCGACCAGCCCTTCGGAACCCCCCATGTCCAGTCCATAGTGATAGTAGATCTCCTTTTTGGCCGGCAGGTCGCCTCCATCCACATAGACCGGTTCGTTGGCCATCTGCGTGTAGCTCGCGAACCACCGCTGCCTGGCGGGGTAAACAAAGGTGCCCGGGACGATCCACGGAGAACCCGCCGGCCACAGCCTCAGGCGCGCGTCCCTGAGCAGTCCCCAGGGGTTCTGTCCGCCGCTCTTCTCGAGGTACCCCTTCGTAATCGGGCAGTCGATCTGCACGCCGCCGAACGTCACCGGCAAATGGTAGGTTCCGCTCGTGAGGTTCGTGACCTGCGCGTCCACCTCGACTCGGACCACGGCCTGCCGGACGGCGCCATTTACCTCATCGTGGCGTTCCTGGAGGTCCAGGAGTTTGACATGAACCGTCTTTCCGTCGGAAAGCGTAACGTCCTGCGCCTCGCCGGCCTGGAGGTCGACAGTCCGATGAACGATTCGAGGAGCGGGAACCTGGCCAATGGACGCGGAGGCCACAATCAGAAGACAAGCGAACGTCGCAAGGAAGGAATTCATGGGAAGCTGCTTTTTCACGATGCACCAAGGATAACTGCTCGGCGGCCCTCCGGACAGAAAAATGGATCCGGGCTGGAATTCGTCAGCTCGCGCGAACTAATTCAACTACACGATCCAGATCAGCCCGCGCGGGGACCAGGCGCAGCGGGAGTTATCCAGGATAGTGCTTTGCCGGCGAATGGCTGCCGGCCAGCCGATCGGCGCGGCGAGCGTGGATGGAAAACCGGTAATGGCGTTCACCGACGCGGCCTTGATCATTCAGCGGCCGGCCAGAGGCCGGGAAATTCAGGTCACCGTGAAAACGCGGCTGGAGTGAAGAACTATTCGGTGAGCTGGGGTCCGTGTCACCACCACCATTGCACGCGGTCGTGAGGGTCGTAACGCATCTTCATGAACACGAACCTCACCCAGGCGCTGTGGCCGTCCACGTAGAAAGCGTTGCCGCCGGCGGGGTCCCGCCGCAGCATGTGCGGGTTATGGTGCCGGCCATCGGGCGTCAAGCCGCTGTTGGGGTTGAGGAAGTCCCGGGTGTTGGCCACCGACAAGAGGGGGTCCACAATGAGCTCGGCCAGCGAAGCGTTGGTGTTGCCGGTGAACCTCGAAATGAACTGCTTGCCCGGCAGCATATAGCTAGGCGAATTCTGCGTCGGTTCCGGCTTGCCGGCGGCATCGAGCCGCACCCCCAGCCAACCATACCCGATAATGTCCTGGTCCCACCAGTCGACCACAGGATCAAAAGCCTTAACCGAGGCACGAACGCTGGGACAGTAGAAGGTCTCCCTTCGCACCGCGGTATTCGTCAGGGCATCCCGGGTGGCCTGAGGCAAGTCCCACAACCACCAGCCGCCGATCGGGTGCTGCGGGACCATCTCGCGGTTGTCCTGCCCGTAGAGGATCGCAGCGAGGCCGAATTGCCGGGTGTTGCTCAAGCACTGGATTCGATTGGCTCGCTCTTTGGCGCTGGTCAGCGCCGGCAGCAAGAGCGAGGCCAGGATGGCGATGACGGCTATCACGACCAGCAATTCAATGAGGGAAAAAGCCCGAGGGGTCGTGCGAGACCGGGCTCGCGTGGACGACGGGTTGTTGCTCGGGTTCATCACTTTCAGATTATACGAGGCCAGACGGGGCGCGTCAAGCGACCGGACCGCTGGCCGGACTCGGCCATCCGCCGTTGAGAGAAACGCATCGAACCCGCTTTGCGCTTGTCCCCATACGCTCGGCAGCCTACGCTCAGGTTGTGCCATGAAACTCAGTCTCGCCACACGCAGCGCAACGTTGATGGAGATCTGGGACTTTCATTGCCACTTGAGCGGCGTCCCGGGGAACACTCCCGAGGCGCGACTCGGCAAGTTGCTCGAGTACGCCGATCGTCTGGGCATCACGCGGCTCTGCCTCTCCATGGGCCTGGAGTTCAGCTACGATCCTTCGCCGGAGCAGATGCGACAGGCGAACGACGAGGTGCTCCGGGCCGTCCGCGCGCATCCTGACCGCGCGTTTGGGCTGGTCTATCTCAATCCGAGGCACACGCAGGCCAGCCTCGACGAGTTAAATCGCTGTGTGCGCGACGGGCCGGTGGTCGGGGTTAAGCTCTGGGTCGCGCAGCACTGCAACGCCCCGGAACTGGACCCGATCATTGCGCGGGCGGCCGAACTCAAAGCGCCGGTGCTGCAGCACACATGGCTCAAGATCACCGGCAACTTGCCCGGCGAGTCGACGCCGATGGAGCTTGCCGAACTGGCCGCGCGCCATCCGGGAGCGACGCTGGTCTGCGGCCACACCGGCGGCGATTGGGAGGCGGGCATCCCCGCGATACGTCCGTTCCCCAACGTGTATGCGGATCTGGCGGGGGGCGATCCCACCGCGGGCTTCACCGAGATGGCGGTGCGCGAACTGGGCGCCGAGCGCGTGCTCTACGGCAGTGACGCCGGTGGACGGAGCTTCGCCTCACAACTCGCCAAGGTTTTTGGGGCGGATCTCCCGGAGCGCGCCCGGCGGCTGATCCTGGCGGGGAACCTGAAGCGGCTCCTGCGGCCGATTCTGAAGGAGAAAGGGATGACCGTGTGAACCCTGCGGCATCCACTGGGCCGCTCCGAGCGCGGGAGGCTTTGACGCGTCGCGAATTCCTGGGACTCGTCGCCGCCACGAGCGGCGCGGCAATGATCGCCCGCGAAACTCCGGCAGCCTTTGCGGGCGGGAAGGAAGACCATGAACTGGTCGACGTGAACGTCAACCTGGGTCGCTGGCCGGTGCGGCGGCTGCCCTGCGACGAGCCGGTGCAGTTGGCCGCCAAGCTTCGCTCGCACGGGGTTACCCAGGCCTGGGCCGGCAGTTTCGACGGGCTGCTGCACAAGGACCTTGGCGCTGTCAACGCTCGCCTTACCGAGGATTGCCACCGGCACGGACGCGGACTGCTGCTGCCGTTCGGGGCGATCAATACCAAACTGCCTGGCTGGGAGGAAGACTTCCAGCGCTGCGTCGAGGTCCACCACATGCGGGGCATTCGGCTGCACCCGAATTATCATGGCTATCGGCTCGATGACCCGGCCTTTGTCCGCCTCTTGATGCGGGCGGCCGAGCGCCGGCTTATCGTGCAAGTTGCTCTGGTCATGGAAGACGAACGGATGATGCACCCGTTGCTGCGAGTGGGAGCGGTGGATCCGGCGCCTCTAGCTGAGCTCGCCCGGCAAATACCCGGACTGCGGCTCGTGCTGATCAACGCCCTGGGCGCCCTGCACGGCGAATCCCTGCGAAGGCTCACCAGGGCAGGGAACATTTCCGTTGAGGTTTCGATGCTTGAAGGTGTTGGCGGTGTCGGCGGCCTAATGGCGCAAGTGCCCGCTCAACGCGTCCTGTTCGGCTCCCATGCGCCGCTGTTCTACTTCGAGGCCGCGGAGTTGAAGCTCAAGGAATCGCTCCTGACTCCGGAGCACCGCCGGGCCATTTGTCAAGACAACGCCAGACGCCTCCTCGCCTGAATCGAGCCTAAATATCGGATGGGCCGGGTGTGCCTCGGCTCGTTTCCACGAAAAGCACCTCGGGGACAGCGAACTGGCCCAACGGATGGTGCGGAGTGCGCGACAAGTCTTAAGACGAACGCAGGGAGCGTGGCGGGCAGCGTCCCTTCTCATCGCAGTAGCCCGGTTCGCTTGCGCCTCAACAGGATGGCGGTCTCCGCCACAGGCGCGCCTTGCCAATAGACCTTTCAAATTGAATCGCACACCTGCATATTCCTTTGCGCATGAAGATCCAGCCGTTGCAGGTCGCGTTTCTCGAATTGAGTCTTTCCATCACAGCCCTGGCGGGCGCGGCAGAGTTTTACGTGGCGCCTGACGGGTCGGATGCGGACCCTGGCACGGAGGCAAAGCCTTTTGCTTCGCTGCGAGCGGCTCAGAGCGCAGTGCGGGCTGCGCGCGCCGCCCAGCCTGAGGAAGCCGTGACCGTGACATTCAACGCCCGAACCTATGCGCTCGAGGAGCCGTTGGAGTTTACACCGGCGGATTCGGGCGCATCGGCGGAGCGGCCGGTGACCTATCGCGCGGCGCCAGGGGCGGAGGTGCTGTTCAGCGGGGGCAAACGGATCACGGGCTGGCAACCGGACCCGCAGCGTCCCGGGGTATGGAAGGCGCGGGTGGACCAGGGTGGGGCCTCAGGCTGGCGCTTCGAGCAACTCTGGGTCAATGGGCAGCGGGCAATCCGCGCGCGCACCCCGAATTATTGGGAATTCTATCTGCCGCTGGGAATCGTGGAAGACCCGGCCTCCGGGTCCAGCGGCCGGGTGCGACACACCTTTTCGGTGAAGCCCGAGACGCTCGCCACCTTGCGCGGCCTGGATGCCGCCGCGTTGCGGCAGGCCCAGGTGGTGGTGTTTCACAAGTGGGACACGACCCGCGAGTGGGTGGACTCGATCGATGCGGCCGCAGGCACATTCACCACGACGGGAGCGAAAATGCAGTCGTGGAATCCGATGTCGCGCGAGTCGCTGCTTTATTTCGAGAATTACCTGGAGGCATTGGATGCGCCCGGGGAATGGTTCCTGGCGCAGGATGGCTGGGTTTATTATTGGCCGCGCCCGGGGGAGGACCTGCCGAAGGCGGAGGTGGTCGCGCCCCGAATCGAGCAGTTCCTGGTCTTTCAGGGCGAACCCGGCAATGCCAGCAACTGGGTCAGGCATCTGCGCTTTGAAGGGCTGAGGTTCCGGCATGGCGAATTCCACATTCCGGCGGCGGGTCTGCCGCCGGCCCAGGCGGCGATGAACGCCACGCTGGCGGCCGTGCAGTTGGATGGCGCGGCGGATGTGGTGTTCCGGGATTGCGCCGTCGAGCACATTGGCGTGACCGCGTTCTGGTTCCGGAAGGCCTGCCGGGATTGCCGAGTGGAGAGCACGCGGATGTTCGACCTGGGGGTGGGCGGCGTCCGGATTGGGGAGCCGAATATCGTGCCCGAACCGCAGCGCACGGGGCGCATCACTGTGGACAACTGCATCATCCAGAGCGGTGGGCGCGTGATGCCGCACACGGTGGCGGTCTGGATCGGCCACAGCGCGGACAATGCGATCACGCATTGCGATATTGGGGATTTCTTCTATACGGCGGTGTCGGCAGGCTGGCGATGGGGCTATGCCGAGAGCGCCGCCAAGCGCAACCGGATCGAGTTCAATCACCTGCACCACCTGGGGTACCGTATCCTGAGCGATATGGGCGGCGTTTACACGCTTGGACCCTCGGAAGGCACACGCGTCTGCGACAACGTCATCCACGATGTGTACTCCACCCGCTACGGCGGCTGGGGCCTGTACCCGGATGAGGGCAGCACGGGAATCCTCTTCGAGAACAACCTCGTCTATCGCGTGCGCGACGGATGTGTGCACCAGCATTACGGAAAAGAAAACATCTTCCGAAACAACATCCTGGCTTTTAGCGAAGAAGGCCAGATAGCCATCACCAGGGCCGAGCCGCACCTGTCCTTCACCTTCGAGAACAATATCGTGTATTGGGATGAGGGCCGCCTGCTCGGGTACGGCGGCTGGCGCAATGGCGCCAGGGCGGTTCTGAGGAACGATCTTTATTGGCGCGCGGACGGCAAGCCGTTCGACTTCGATGGCAAGACCTGGGAGCAATGGCGTATGGCCGGGAACGATGAGGGTTCCCTGCGGGCGGACCCGATGTTCGTGAATCCGGAGGCGGGGGATTTCCGGCTGCGTCCCGGTTCGCCGGCGGCCAGAATCGGGTTCAAACCCTTCGATGCTTCGCAGGCGGGTGTTTATGGCGGCGCCGCCTGGAAGCGGCTGGCCCAGGCGGTTTCCTTTCCTAAACCCTACGTGGTGCCGGAGCCGGAGCCGCTCAATCTCCGGGACGATTTCGAGACAGGCGCGCGCACGCCGCTAATGAATGTGGCAACGCTCGAACAGGAAGGGCGGACAGACTTGATCACGCTCACGACGAACGTGGCCCTGAGCGGCAAGCGCAGCCTCAAGGTCCAGGACCGCCCCGACCTCAAGGCGGCGTATAATCCTCATTTTTATTGGGACCCGCACTATACCAAAGGCCAGGCGCACCTGAGCTATGCGATTCGCCTCGAGCCGGGCGCCCGAGTGGCGTGCGAATGGCGCAGCCAGGGAAGTCCCTATCGCGCCGGCCCGAGCGTGGAGTTTTGGGAGCGGGCGGTTTTTTGCCGCGGACAAAAGCTGGCCGAGATTCCCGAGAGTGAATGGGTGCGAGTGGAAATGCGTTCCTCCCTTGGCCGCGCGGACAGCCGGTGGGACCTGGCGCTGGTGCTGCCGGATGGCGTCCGGCGCGAGTTCAAAGGGCTGCCCTGCGACACGGATTGGAAGGAAGCCCGATGGGTCGGGTTCAGTTCAGTCGCCACAAACAACTCGGCATTCGAACTGGACGATGTGGAGATGGAAAATCGGTGACAGCCGTCACGATCGATTGCTAAAGCCGTAAATGCCGTATGCTGCCAGGGCAGGTTCGGCGAGAGCTGCCGGCACAAGGACGCGGGTCACAATGAGGAACATCCCACGTTTCATGGTTTGAGCTTTGGTGTGGGCTCAATGAGGGCAGGACCATTCAAGGCTTCGACTGGGAACTCATCCGTGCCGCGTGAGTTGATTTCCACCACCCGGCGCCCGTCAACCACCGCCTGGTAGTTCACTCCCGCTCGGCCCCGAATAACGGCGCGGTTGCTGCTCAGGGCAACCGGGAACGGAGCGACGACCCGATGGCCGTTGGCGATGGCGCAGCCCAGTGAATCCAACTGGCCTTCCAGCCGCAGCCGGAGGCTGACTATCGCGCACGGGTTGATAGCCGGTCCGTTCCGGTGCTGCTCAGCCAGGTTGAACGAATCCGGGACGCAGCCGGCGTATTGGCCGTCAGGGTATTGCATCTGCTCGGCGGCGAGGAGAATGCCGGTGGCGGCCTGCTTCCAGTCGAGGGAGTGGTCGTGCGGAGCGAGCAGCGCCAATGAGTAGGCGTAATCGTAGCCGCACCACTGCACCGGCAGGCCCATCCAGTTCGGGGCGCGCCATTCGGTCGCGCCATAGACGGCGATGGTCGCGTAAGCCATAGTCGGCCGGCAGCTCCATTGGTAGACAAAGGGCAGCCCAGTGATGGCCCAGGCGCGGGCGCGCTCGAGATATTCCGGTTTGCCCGTCAGTTCGTAGCCGAGCAGATAGGCATGAACCAGGTAGGCGCAGGCCAGGATGTCCGGCGTATGCAGGGGGCATTCCCAGGTTTGGGCCCCGCGCGGGTCACGGAAATCTCCCATGAATTCCAGCGCCTTGAGTCCGGCCCGCAGGCCCGCTTGGTTCCCGGTCAACCGGGCGCATTCCAGCAACTCAACTGCACGGGGTGCGCAGTATCCGCTGGCGGTGTCCTCGAAATGACCGCGCTGGTACTTGCCACGGTAGCGGAAGGAACCATCCGGCTGCTGCTCGGAAATAATGCCCTGGACCGATGCGGCCCGCATTTGCAGCCATTCCTTGGCGCGGCCAGTGAGGAAATAGGCGGCCTCATTGCGGATATGCGAGCCGCCCGCCACCAACCGCGGAAGCTCCGGCACCTGCCCGCTCAAGCGCCAAATCGTCGAGGCGTGGTCGGCATAAGGCTGGCGGCCCCACGACGGCTCCGCGCAATGGCCCCAACCGGCATCCGTCTTGAGCGGCGGACCGTTCAGCGCTTTCAAACAGAGGTCGAGTTGTGCCTGCGCGGCGCGCGGCGCCTGGGGCAGCGGCGGCAAACCGCGCTTGGTGACGGCCCAGAGTATGGCTTCCTCGATCGGTTCCGGAGGGCGGACTCGAATGGTGGCCGCGATGGTCTTGCCTCGCAATGCCGCGCGATGACCCTCGGCCCCGTCCAGGAAGTTGGGCGTAGCGAACACGGGCTGGAGCGACAGGTCCTGCCACGTCATGGCCGTCGAGGCGCGGTCGGTAACGAAGGCCATCAGCGGCATCGTGACTTTCATCGGGTCCGGGGCAAACCGGATATGTTCCTCGGTTTCGATGTCCAGGGTGGAGGAGGAGCGCTCGCCTTTGGCGAGATACTCCACGCCGGCGAACAGGCCCTGTTCGAGCGGCCCGAGTGCGCGCAAGACCGGGCCTTCGCACGGCTCACTGCTTTGAATACCGACGGAGATTTCGCTGCCGCGCACCAAAACATCCAACCTGATGCCGCTGCCGTTGAAGTGCAACGCGCCGCCCCGGCGGTCGAGAGCGAGTTTGGGCAGAGCGCCGTCCCGGATGACTAGCGGCGCCAGAAAACCGGCCAGCTTCCCCTCGAGTTCGATTCGGGCGCCCGACCCGTCGGGCGCGACCTGGAGTGCCAAGCCCGCCGATTTCAAGGTCTGCCAGTCAGCGGACAAGGCGGCATCAGCGAAAAAGACCTCGCGCTTGATGGGCGGCAACCCGCCGGATTCAACCACCAACTCGCGCGCCTCGAAGGGGGCGGCACCTGGGGTGTTCAAGGTGATGACCTGCGTCGCGTGGCCGGGCATTTCGTAGCTGCCTCCGCCGGCCCGCAGTTTGATGGGTTTGACCCCGTGGTTGGTGAGCATCAGTTCGGCGGCATGACCGTGAACGCGCACCGATAGAGCTTCCAGTGGGTGCAGCGTCTGGCGGACGAGTTCCATCCTTTCGACATCAATCCTGCCCGGCGCTTCGCCCGGATCGAGTCGCAGGCGGATAACGGTGCCTTCGGCCGCCAGGGGCACGGAGTAGTCGTGCCATTGCCCGTCATGAATGAGCTTGAAATGCTGGCTTCTGGCTTCGGCGGCGTCCGGCGCGCGGCTGGTCATCCAGAAGAACTGGCCGGCGCCGCCCGTGGCGCAGCGCAGGCGGAGGTTGACGGTCAGAGGGCCTTCGAATTCAATCGGAGGGCTGGCGAGGTACGGATCATCGCCGCTGCTCTGGAGACGGAGGACACCGTCCTCAGCCGCCACCGTGCAGTCGTGCAGGGCGCTCCATCCGGCCGAACTCTCCTTGAAGGTCCACTCGAGCAGCCTCTCCGTGTTGACGACCGGTCGTGGAAAGGGATTGATGTCCTGAGCCGGCACCGCGCCAAGACCGATGCTGACCAGGACCGCAAGGGCAAAGAGGTGTTTCATACTGGGGCTGCAGCATAGCAGCCACGGGCGGGAAAGCCATGACCGAACCGACCCCGACCTATTTCTGGTAAAATGGGTCCAGCTTCCATTCCTGGCACACTGCCTCCGGCACCGGGCCGACCGCGTTGGTCATCTGCCCGACGGCGGGCCCGGGCAGGAACAAGAATCCCAAAAGGATAAGAAAGGTGCGAGACCGATACCGGCAGACCAGAGGTCTGCCCCACGATCCGACCTGAACAGTTATGTTTGTCTTTAACGAGTTCGGCCGGCACGAGGAAGGTTCTGGAGGGCTGTGACCACCGAGGCTGGCACAGACAGATTGGGAATTGGACTGAGGCTTTTTCTGCTCCCGCCGTAAGCAGGCGTCCCATATTCTGTCGGCAGTTTGGCAAAGATGTGGTCCAATTCCGCTTTGTCGCCCTCGGCCAGGAAATATGCGTTATGAAGCTCGCCCCAAATGCCATCCCCTTGGGCTCGGGTGAGGCATTGCAGCCGGTCCACAGTCGGTCCAAGCCAAAGCCGATACAGGGCGAGTTTAACCACCCCTTTGTCTCCGCCCAGGAAGTTCTCAAGGAACGAATTCAGTCCGCCGGAAATCGTGGAGACGCTGGGTTCTCCGCCATTGGGATTCTGGATGGTGGCGCTGTGGATCCATTGCCGCTTCTCGCGGTCATAGACATAGTACCTCGTGTCGGTGGTGTCCGGTTGGCTGCCGGGCTGCTTCTGAACGAAAAACTGGAAGGTCTCGTTGGTTTTCCATGGCCAGAGCATGTGCGTGTGTCCGCCTTCGCCCTCGCCACCGAAGCGGTTGAAGATCGTACGCGGATCGGCTTCGATGGTCTTCGGGCGGAGTTGGGCCGACGTGTCCCAAATCGAAAAAATCGTGCGCCGTTCCTGAAGGGTGTTGTGCTGGATGCCACAGTAACCACCGGCTGGCTCTCCAGGATGCCAATTTGCACCACAATAGTAGATGCCCGGGGCTGTCGCCAAAACCGTGATTTCGCCATACAGGCAGGTGGGCTCACGCTGACCTTCCAGGTTCCACCACAAATGTTGCGCCATGATGTTGGGGCAGAGGAGTGCCAGGTTTGCCAGGAGTAAGGAGAGGCATTTTCGATTCATAGAGGCTGGTTCCTGATCTTTTGCCGATTCGTTCCATGCGGCCGGACGAGACGGCGGGCGGGCTCTGCCGGCGTCAACACGGTCGCCAGCAAGACGAGACCCGCCACTGACCTGACGCAGGCCGTTGATGCGATTCGCCCGTTCACCATTCCGGCCAACACGCATACACCGGCCGAATGGCGAACTCAAGTTGACTGTGAGCGCAGCTTGGGCATCCTGAGTCGGCAGGGAACTGGATCTCGAAATCCAGCCTGATTATAACCGCCGGCTGCAGGTCTTGAACCACCAAAGCAGTCTCGCCCTTGGCATAGCCGGCCGGTTCGGCTCGTCCTTTGGTCGCGACGTGCCGTTGGGCATTGTGCCGTGTAACGGATAATGCCGAGTTACTGGGCCGATTTCTGGAAAACTCAAGGGGTCGGAGGCGGCATGGGCGTTCCCGGCCGCGCGACGCGGGGTTCGTTCATCATTCAGGGCGGCAGTTTTCTGGGCCGCACACTCATTCTCGGCTCCGGTTGGGGCGCGCAATCGTATGTCGCGGTCGAAGGCTCACGTGCCTCGGCCATTCACGTTCTCCAATACTTCTATGTGCCAGCGCACGTCGGCTCGGACGGCACGCCCGGGATGGCCACGCTCTCGTTGCGTGGCGGTCGCGGCGGCAAGGTCATTGCCGTGACGAATCTCAACGACGCAGGGCCCGGCAGCCTGCGCGCGGCCGTTAACACACCCGGTCCGCGGATCACCACCGAGCCGCCGCCGGTTGCGTACGAGCAGGTGCTGAAAGGTGCCGGCGCAACGCTTCCAAAACGGGACCCAGTGGACGAATGCATCGTGCGCAAATTGCGGGTGAAAGGGGTTCTTCTTTGAAACGCTTGCCGGATCTCACAAACGCGATTTTTCCACAATGCCACCGGAAGAATGACTGGCAACAAAGGATTGTCGGTTCATGCAGAAAGCCTGCTGCTTCTGTGGAGGCCATGTCAATCTATTGGGCTGCGGTATCATTGGCCATTACCGGCTGAGGTGATCACGCAAGGCTTTGGTTTTTTCGCGGCAAGGGCCGATCGTGTAGCCGAAGCGTCGGACCAATTCCTGGAAGCCGTCGTTATCGCGATCCTCCGCCAGCCACAGGCGTTTGAATTCCGTTTGGAGCGATTCGTACTCGTTCGCCACGGCCGCAAGCTCATCCGCCACCTGCGGGCGGGGCACCGCCGGGTCGTTGTAGCGCCCAAGCGCCGCCAATTTGCGGCCCAAGGCCACATAACAGCGCACGCCGAAGATCCACTGCTCCAGGGTGTCGCGATTTCTTTTGGCGTGGAGCGCCTCAGCGGAGAGGGCCGCCAAAGCAGGCGCAGCCGTATCCAGCATCATTTGCCCCACCGCCCCGGGATTCGCGATGCGCGTCAGGTCCGGATGGGTGAACGGATCATGCACAAATTCCCAAATGAAACTCGTCGCGATTTCCGATTCCTTCCCTTCCTTGTCGCGTACCCAGATCCGCTTGGCGTTCACGTCGCTCGCGGCTTCAATGGAACGGAGCGCCGTGTCGTTGTGCAACCCGTAGATGACGCGGGCAACCGCCTTGCGGAAATAGTCACGATCGAACTGCGCGCCCGTCCAGGCGCACGCCCCGTGGTATAAGAACGGCAGCCATTCCTCCCCGACAAAATGAAAATGGCCGGCATCGCCCCAGTCGGTCGTGATGCTCCCAATGGCCCCATGCCGAACCCCGCGCGACACCTCCAGGTCCGAGAATCCCGCGGCCGGCTTCACCCACGGCGTCAACCAGACGTGGCTGTAGATCCAGGCTTGGGCGAAGAAATCAAACCCCTTCTCCTGCAGTCGCGGGTAGTCTTTTTCCCACGCCGGCTGGTAAGGACCGCCCGCGCAGTAATAACTGCCGATGATGATGTCCTTCGGGAGCGCATCGAGCTTCGGTCCCATCCCGGCCAAGTGTCCCTGGGAATCGAGCGGTCCCTGCGCGATCATCAGGCGCCGCCCATGCTTCTTGACGGCGGCATTCAACTGCAACACGTAGCCGAACACCAGGTCCGTCGCCTGGCTGATGGTGACGCCGTTGGTTTGTAATCCATCGATATCGATTTCGGTAATGTCCACGTTGAACAATTCGCCAGGAAACGTTTCGCACAGCTCGTCGATCATGGTCGTGACCATGCGGACGGCCTCGGGTTTGCGCACGTCGAAGGTCATTATCCAGGGCGCCTTTTCGCAGGGCCCTACCCGCAAATGCCGGTATTGGGGTTTGTTCAGGATATGGTATGAATGCCCGAGCGTCTGTAAGAACGGATGCACTTCTACGCCGTTTCGGGCCGCGCACATCGCCAGATCTTTGGCTTCGGCAGGGGCCAAACCCTCGGGCGGTGAGATGTCCGGGAAGGCCTTATACTTGTACTCATGCTCGAGGTAGAGCTCGAGTTCGTTCATTTTCGCCTGGGCCAGCACTGAGGCCAGGCGCTTGAGCGTCGCTGGTGCGGGCACCTGACCGCGCGAGATGTCCTGCTGGGCGCCTCGGTATTTGAGGGAGGGCCAGTCATAAATCGTCAGGCCCGGCAGCACCGTGCGGTCGGCGGCGATTTGCCCGAGCGTGGTGATGGCATGGCGCATCCCCGGGATTGCTCGCGCGGCAAGCACTACGTGTTTCGCATCGATCACGAGCGCGTAGCCCTGGTCTCCGATTTGTTGGAACAGCTCGGCGCCCAGGCCGGTCGCCTCGGCAAACTGCCGGGGCGTAGCGAGCATTTCCAGTTTGAGCGTCCGCTCCGAAGTATGGCTCTTAAGAACCGGGAGCTGGACTCCGGCGGCGGAGGCAATGAACGCGGAGGCCTGTTCGCCCAAGTCAGCTCC
>Ga0187849_1000875_pt1 | contig 37107 bp, 35 predicted proteins | sample June2016WEW_4_10_2_FD_132412 | JGI IMG/M metagenome (GOLD analysis project Ga0187849, IMG submission 132412) | Peatland microbial communities from SPRUCE experiment site at the Marcell Experimental Forest, Minnesota, USA - June2016WEW_4_100 | ecosystem: Environmental > Terrestrial > Soil >...
GCAATGTCAACCCCTTCGGGGTTCCGACGGCGGCCGGCATGAAAACAAATCGAAGGTTACGGGAAACCGCCTTCGAGGCGGCCCCACTCATCAAGCCACCCGCTTTGCGGGGGGTGTCTGACTGCGCCCTCTCTGGATTCCGGCTTCGTGAGTCGATGCAGACGTTACGACGCGTCCCACGGATTGACGACAGGCACATGCGCCTTGTCGTAATCGCTTCGATTACGCGTAACCATCGTAAGGCCGTCCGTTAGCCGGGCGCCGTGGCGAAGAACTGCTTGACGTGCAGCTTTTTGGCGCGGCGCTTCGCTTGCCACAGATCGTAGGCAAGCTGCATCTGCAACCAGTGTTCCGGCGTGCTCCCGAACGCCTGGGACAGCCGCAGCGCCATTTCCGCCGTAACGCCGGAGCGGCCGTTGAGAATCGACGAGAGAGTCTTGCGCGTGACGCCCAAGCCCTTCGCCGCCTCGGTCACGCTCAGATTGAGCGCCCGGAGGCAGTCCTCCCGGACTATTTCGCCGGGGTGCGGGGGATCGTACATATCCATGTGTCTTTTCTCCTATCGCTAGTGGTAGTCGACCAAATCAACACCGGTTGCGTTTTCACCCTCGAAGCGGAACACCAACCGCCAATTGCCCGACACCGAGACCGCCCACTCGCCCTTGCGCTCGCCCACGAGCGGATGCAACTGATAACCCGCAATGTTCATGTTGAGCGGGCTCGTGGCGGTCGAAAGCGACGCCAGCAGGCGGCGCAAGCGCTTCGCCTGTTGAGCGCTCACCCCTCGCGTGTCCCCCGAGGCAAAAAGCCGTTCCAGCCCCTTATGACGAAACCGTACTATCATTCTCGTGTAGTGTAACTACTCAGGTTACAAATGTCAAGTCCCTTGTGGCGCCCCGCGCGCGAGATCGGGCACGCGCTCCTTGAATTCGTCAACTGCTTCTTCAAAGCCTTCAATGTCCGGCTCGGTGTAGGAGAAGAATTGGTTGAGTAGGGCGGCCAACTCTTCGGGGTTGCCGAGACTGTACGGCCCGTTGATCTTCTGCTTGCCCTGGAACAGGACGCCGGTTTGGGTGTCCTCAAAGATGATGTTGGAGAGGGGGTAGCCGCGCGCGATCTTTTTCTTGATCTCGGTGTCAAGATCGTCATGGGTGTCTTTGGCTTCTCAGTAGCCGCGTGGCAGGCTGTTGCGGTCGAGCAGGGTACCGTCAGGACGAATGATCGCGCCGCCGGACTTCCCCGAAAGCTCGGCGATGAAGGTTCAGTCCTTGAGCCGGGCGGTCTCCTGGAGCAAGGACTCGAAGGGCGAACGCACGCTCATCTCGTTCAGCACACCCTGGGCCCGCAGGGCTGCGACGCTTTCGTAATATTTGCGAATGGAGCGATGCGTGGGTGTTATGAGATGGTGACCGGTCATAACGTTGGAGGCAATACTAGCACCTTCGCCGGGTCCGGGCCAAGCGCAATGCTTCGTGTCAGACGGTGGACATTGTCGTCGGCGGGCGTGAAAAGCCGCGGACCTCGGGGGCGGAGGTCCGCGCTACGCTTGCTTCGGCCGTGATTTTTTCGCCCCTTGCGGGGCTCGGGCGGGGTGGGGGCCGATTTTCCCCCGGCTGGCGAAGCTGTGAAAAATTTGACAGCGGGCGATTTCACTTGGTGTAACCCATTGAAAATTCGCGTAGGGGCACGCCATGGCGTGCCCCTACAGGGATTTTTTCACAGCTTCATCGGGCTGGGTCAGGAGGCACATCCATTGGCAAGTTCCAGCCCGGAAGGGGCGGGCCAATCGGAACGGCCGGCAGGGTGAGAGGCGTGGCACGCCCCTTCCGGGCTTGCCCTCCACGCTCCCGTACCCTGCACCCTGGGCGCTGCCCAGCGCTGTGATAGGCGGCTGCGCGCAGAAGCTCTTCTCTGTCATTGCGCGCGTTGGGGTCAGGGACATGCAAACCTCTCTCGTGCGCAGCGGTCACTGCGGCGGAAAGTCCACCGATCTTAACGGCGGACGACCCTTCGGCCCCGCGATGAGCGCCGCTCGCCCCCGGCGCTCACCATACTACTCTAGCTCAGAGCCCAGGGTGCTTGTTAACAGAAATGTGGGGCTTTTTCCATAGAATCGTCAAAGCAGTAGGGGTAGGGCTTGCCCTACCCTGTCCTTCGGCGGCAATGGACACAGAGGGGACGGCAAGCCGCCCCCCTACATCGGGATGAAGAGCCGCGGAGCCCAACGAAACCGATCCGCAGTTGCAGGGGATCGACCTGTTCGTGCCGCCGGACCGGCAGAAGCACGGAGAGAGACGGCCCGCCACGACCGGGCCTCCGCCCCCCGCGGCGAGCGTGACGGAGCAGATGCGGCACAAGCTGCGGACGGCGGAAGGACAGGCGGTTTATAAGCGGCTAATGCCAGCTCGGAAGGGACTGGTGAAGCGACCGGAAGATGGATGGTGATCGAGTTGCACCGATTTTGCTTTGGATAAGGCGACGATAGCGCGTGCCCCATGCCGATTGACCATGTGCGGTTGCCGCTGGGGTATCGGCATGAGAAAAGCCAGCGGTCAGAAATTCACTGATCGTGGCTACCCACTGTAAGTTCATGAAAATAATAATAAAATAAAATATTGACAATATAACACTAATGTTTTATTATAATTACGTGCTAAAGAAATCTTAAGGTCCAATAAATGGAGGCAAACCACCCACCGATTGTTCGATTTGCACCTGAGGACAACACCCTCTATCTGTAGGGTGAGCGCAAGTTCGAATAAGGAAGTGGAGGAGCAGAACTATCATGCGGCCCAACCGGGGTGTGAGTGCAAACCCCATCACCAAGCTACTTCGCGTATATGGTCGGGCGGTCGGAGGAAACTTGGGTCATGAGGGGGGTCGAAAGGATATTCTGGCTATGGAGCCATCAGAGTGCGGAGAAACCCAAATCTCAGGAACCGAGACGGAAGCCGCCTTTCTGCCCGCAAGCCGAGTTCGCGGCCGAGAGTACTGGCCCGTCCCGAGGAGGATAAGATTGCATCGTCAATTTCAGATTCAGAGTCGCGGGGAGAGCCCAAGAGGTGGACACCGCCCCGAACTCCTTTTCTCGATCTATATTGGTATCGCTATTTTCTGTATCTTCTGTCTACCCCAAAATGCCGCCGGGCAAGGGATGGGAGGCCATCCTGCACCGAGTGTCAGCCTTTCCCCCAGCAGTCTTTCCTTTGGGAGCCAATCCGTCGGCGCGACCAGTACGGCTCAGACGATCACTCTGACCAATACCGGCAACGCAAGTTTGACCATCACTCGCATTTCAGTGAAAGGCACCAATGCGGGCAACTTCGCTCAGACCAACACGTGCAGCGGCTCGGTAGCGGCGTACCATACCTGCACGATCAAGGTGACTTTCACACCAACGGCCATTCTGAATCGCACAGCCTCGATAAGTATCACCGACAATGCCGTCGGCAGCCCCCAGACGGTGAGCCTTTCCGGGACCGGCACAAGCTCCGCGCCTGTAGTCAGTCTCTCATCCACCAGCTTGGCCTTCGGCAACCAGCCTGTCCGGATGACCAGTGCGGTACAGACCGTCACCCTGACCAACACCGGCAAAATGGCCTTGAGTATCACCAGCTTCGCCGTCACGGGCGCCAATGCCAACGACTTTGCTGAGGCGAACATTTGCGGCAGTTCGGTCGCGGCCGGCGCAAAGTGTACGATTGCCGTGATGTTCACGCCTTCCGCCGCCGGGGCGCGCACGGCGGCACTCAGTATGTCGGACAATGCCAACGGCAGCCCGCAGACTGTGCCCCTGTCTGGCACGGGAAGCCACGACGTGTTTCTATCTTGGACCGCCAGCGTGACCCTTGGGGTCATGGGCTATAACGTCTACCGGGGGACAACTTCGGGTGGGGAGAGTTCGACACCGCTGAATTCCATGCCGATTAACGGTACCACCTTTACAGACGAGAATGTGACGGCACGAGCGACATACTACTACGTGGTTACGGCCGTAGCTTCGGATGATGTTACCCAGAGCGCGAACTCGAACGAAGCCGCAGCCACCGTGCCCTCATCCTAACCCGGGTTTCGCAGTGAATCTCAACGGAGCACTGAGAGATTTGGGGGAGGGCGGGTCAAGTTTCTCCTTGCGCGGCCTCGGGCCCGAACCCATAATCAAAAGCGGGACGCCAACGTTAGCAATTAATGTTGGGGGCCATGGGATATAGTTGTAGGGACGACGGTCACAACCCTCGGCGGGCACGGAGTCGGCAACACCACCCGGGTCCGGGAGATTCTGCACTGGTACGAAAGTGATCGTCCTGGCCTCAAGACCAACTTGGGGCGATTACTCAATGCGGGCAGGCTGGCGGGCACGGGAAAGTTTGTGATTCTGCCTGTGGACTAAGGCTTTGAGCACGGGCCGGCGCGGAGTTTCGCCGTGAACCCGGCCGGGTACGATCCCAACTATCCCTTCGAGTTGGGGCTGGCAGCGGGCCGCAACGGCTTCCAGCGTCCCAAAGAGCACGCGCTGAAGTTTCTGGAAACGATCATGAAGATTTACGCCGGCGAGTTAGCTTAATCGGTTTGGCCGCCGGCTGTTCGTGGTCTGTTGTCAGTAGTCCGTGGTCACTGGTCCTTGGTCAGTGGCCCGGGGTCACCGACGAATGTGTGGTCGTTGGCTGTAATCTAAAGATCAAATGGCGCGAACATTTTTCGAATCTAGTACGATCGAAAGACGCACCAAGGACAACGGACCAAGGACAACGGACAAATGACAACCCATGCCCACTCTTCTGATTGTTGAAGACGAAGCAAAGATGCGGCGTCTGCTGGAGTTGAACCTTGCTGAGGAAGGTTACACCATCCTGACTGCCGCCGACGCCGAAGCCGGCCTGAACATCCTGCGGCAAGAGAAGATCGACCTGATTGTGACCGACCTCAAGCTGCCCGGGATGAATGGCCTGGAATTCTTGCAGGCGGTGAAACGCACCAACGCCACCTTGCCCGTCGTGGTGATGACGGCGTTTGGCACCGTCGAGACGGCGGTTGAGGCCATGAAGGCAGGCGCCAGCGATTATGTGCTGAAGCCCTTTGGCATGGAGGAAATCAAGCTCATCCTCCGCAAGGAATTGGACGTTCATCGCCTGCGCGAGGAGAACCGGTCGCTGCGCGAGGCGCTGGGCCAGCGTTACCAGTTTCGGAACATTATTGCCTACAGCCCGAAGATGCAGGAAGTACTGGCGACGGTCGAGCGGGTAGCCCCCACGAATTCCACCGTGCTGCTGGGCGGGGAAAGCGGCGTGGGCAAGGACCTGATCGCGCGCGCCATCCACGAGCACTCGCGGCGCGCGGCGGAGGCCTTCATTAAAGTCAACTGCACGGCAATTCCGGAAAACCTGCTGGAAAGCGAACTGTTCGGTTACGAGAAGGGCGCATTTACGGGCGCCAACACCACCAAGCCCGGCCGGTTCGAGCTCGCTGACAAGGGCACTATCTTTCTCGACGAGATTGGGGATGTTCCGGGTTCGATCCAGGTGAAGCTGTTACATGTCCTACAGGACCGCCAATTCGAACGGCTGGGCGGAACCAAGACCCTCAAGGTTGATGTGCGCGTCCTCGCCGCCACCAATCAGGATCTGCGCGCGGCGCTGGAGCAGGGAACTTTTCGCGAGGACCTCTACTACCGGCTGAACGTCGTGCCCATCAGCATCCCGCCGTTGCGCGAGCGCAAGGAAGAGATTCCCTACCTCGTTGACTATTTCATCGCCCGCTTCGCGCACGAGTCCGGCAAACCCCTTACCGGCATCACCCCCCCCGCGCTAAAACTCCTGACGGATTTTCACTGGCCCGGCAACGTGCGTGAACTCGAAAACATCATCGAGCGCGCCGTGGCTCTTTCCACCGGCACGGTGATCGACGTTGCGGATATCCGCCTGGATGTTTCACCCTCGAGTCCGGCCACGTCTGCCGTGCCCGGCTCGGCGCCCTTTCCACCCGCCGGCATGACCCTGGAACAATTCGAAGACGAAATCATTCGCGAGGCCCTGCGCCGCGCCAACGGCAACAAAAGCCAGGCAGCCCGTCTGCTCGGCCTGTCGCGCAACGCCCTGCGCTACCGCCTGGCCAAGCTCGGCGTGCCGGACGAGGAAGAGAAGTAGGCGGAAAGCAGAAGGCAGGGAAGAGCGCCAACCTGGCCTGTACCGCTGCCGTTCGTAAGCGCGGCCGAAGATGAAGGCTGCGGCGATTTGCGCCACTCGCTCGACTGTATGAAGGAGTGTATACTCGCTGGTGGCGAGAGACCGACTTGTGAATCCTGGTCTCGGATGCCCTGAAGCATGCCGATTATCTCGACGTTCTTCGGAATCGTCATTCGGATGTTCTACAAAGAGCACGCGCCGCCACATTTCCACGCGGAGCATCAAGGCCAACAGGCCAAGTGCAACTTCGACGGGGGAAATCATCGCAGGATACCTTCCGTCTAGGACGGCACGTGCCCTGATCCGGCGATGGGCTGTCTCCCACCGCCGCCAGCTTGACGCCAACTGGGAGAAAATGGAAGCAGGACAAGTTTTGGATCGAATTGAACCCTTGGAGTGGTTGTCATGACGTTTCTGCCGTGCGTGATCCGCGCCGACTATCGTGGTGGGTTTCGTATCCGCCTCACCTTCAACGACCTTTCCGAGGGGACGGTTGACTTCCGTCCTTGGCTGGAAGGCCCAGTCTTCGAACCGCTCAAAGAACCGGCCCATTTCCGGGACTTCTTTGTAGATGGAGGCACGGTCGCCTGGCCAAACGGTGCTGATATCGCCCCTGAGACTCTTTACGAAGCCGCGAAGCACCGGAGCATAGCCGCGGCCCCCAAGCGAACAACCCGCAAGCACCCGCTGCGGGCCACCGCCAAGACACGCTTGAAGCCCGCCAGGGCGCGAGTTCACGACTGAGGTTTGGGGACTAACGCGTCGGGTAACATGTGCGTCGCCGAGATGACTTCTGACACCTAGGGCGCGGTCCCTTTCACCAAGAATTCAGAATGGCCGCCGAAATCGTACACATGCTGGGGAGCGCATTCTGCGCGAATCCCGGCGGGCTCGAGACAGATAGTCATCTGTTCTCCGTCGTCAGGAAGCCGCACCAAGCAAGCGCGGATCTGCCTTGCAGGCCCGCGCCCTTGAAGCATCGCTGGCCACAAAAGCCACCGACCTTGAAGAGCCGATCTGCGCTCGCTTGAAACACCCTCGCCAGCAGAGGTCTAATCAGGTACGTTCCCGCTACCACCTCGGCTTTGGAGGAGGCAACCCCAAATGAGTAATTTGGACCAGCGTCAAGACAACAGTCCATCGAGTGCCAATGCGACGAAATCCACGGAGGACTCATCGCGTTGGTGGCAGAATTACTTGGTTCGGTATGCAACGGGCACGGCAATTGGATCTGTCGTTTTCTACTTTCTCTAGGCATCCTCCATAGTCCCAAAGGGTTTGTTCTTTACCCACGCCGGCGCCAGCGATACGACGATAACGCTTGACGCGGTGCATCTTGCGCTACTGGCTGCATATGATCTCGCCTACTGCTATATCGCAAGTAGTCCGATGCTCGTATTTCACGCCGGCCGATTTCTGCTGAAGCCGGCCGAGAAGTGCAGACACTGTTGTGTAAAGATCATCATTATCGTCGTATTCGTGATTTGCATCATTAGCGCCATGCTTGTCGTTTTAGCCACCCTCCACAAGATTGGTTTTAACAATTTGGGTTGGGTGGCGTACATTCCTGCTGCTTTGATTTGGCTGTTTCAATGGGGAGTTCTCTGGTACACGATCAAAGATTCCGACGGCATCTATGATTTCTATAAGGATCTCGACAAGTGCCGAGGGGAAAATAGGGTAAAGAATGGCGAGATCGTTGACTCGTATCGGCACCTCAGGGAACATGGCAATGCTCTCTCGATTGTCCTCCTTGAGATCGTGCTCGGCGCCGCCTTGACTCGGGTGAGTTCGGTGGCCAACGGCTCGCCGGACGAAACCAAACTGTCCTTGCTGGCTGTAATGCTGGCTGTTTGGATAGCTCCAGGTGCTCTCGTGTGGCTCATTGGCGCTCTCATTGAGCTGAGGTTTGGCGTAGATAGCGGTGAGCCCAAGTCTTAAAGAACAGGCCTGGGTTAGACGCGCCGGGAGGTGATATACTTTGCACATGAGTTCCGCCAGTTCAATCCCAACCCGCAGGAAAAGCGGCGCAAAGGAATACGGCTACACCGTCGTATATCAACGCATGCCTGAAGGTGGTTACAACGTTGTGGTTCCGGCGATTCCCGAAATCTGCACGTTTGGCGAAAACCTGCCCGAAGCACGACGCATGGCAAAGGACGCCCTTCGTTGCTATCTGGAGAGTGCCCTCAAGACCGGCGAGCCCATCCCCAAAGATGTGGAGCCCGCAACTGAACACATCGCTGTTGTTGTGGCTTAAGGAACATGCCCGAGAAGCTACCTGTCCTCAAAGCTAAGGAGGTGGTTCGCGCCTTGCAGCGCGCTGGATTTTACATTCATCATCAGACCGGCAGCCACGCACGGTTGTTGCATCGGGTCAAGACTGAAGTGCGGGTGACGGTGCCAATCCATTCGAAAGATATCCCGCCATCGCTGCTCCGCCGCATCTTGAAGCAGGCAGGATTAAGCGAAGATGAATTCGCCAGGTTGATTTGAATTGTCACCACGTCCGCTGGATTGGACTTAGGGTTTGGTCTCGCGGGCGGGAAGTGTTTTCAGGATGGTGTCTAGGATTCCATTGACGAACTCAACGGAACCCTCCCCGGAAAAGCGTCGCGCGATTTCCAGTGCCTCGTTGATCACGGCATGGGGCGGAGTTTCCGGGCAATGAACCAATTCGTAAACGGCCACCCGAAGGATGCTCCGATCAACGGCCGCCATGCGTTCCAATCGCCAGTTTTCCGCGTGCTCGCGGACCAACTGGTCAAGCCTTTCGATGTCGTTCACCGCTCCCCGAAACAGCCCACGGGCGAAGCTTTCCACTTCGCGGTCGGCCTTGCGCTCAAGGAAAAATGTGGCGCCAACCTGTTCCGGCGTGTTGCCCCCCAGCTCCCACTGGTAGAGCATTTGCATTGCGTATTCGCGAGATTTTCTTCGTGAAGGCATTTGTCCTTTGTCAGTTGTCCGTGGTCCGTGGTCCCTTGTCCGTAGTACATGGTCAGTAGCCAGCGGGAACCAACCCGAAACTCGAAAATCGGCGCGAGTTGCCGTCTTCGATTTCCGATGGCAAAGAGCAACGGACTACGGACAACGGACTATTTTCCCTGGAATTTCGCCGGCCGTTTTTCCAGGAACGCGCGTGTTCCTTCTTTCATATCTGCGGTGGTGCAGCACAGCCCAAAGAGCGTCGCCTCCAGGAACTGGCCTTCGGCCGCAGGCATTTCCATTCCGTGATTGACCGCTTCCAGTGCAAACTTTATGGCGAGCGGGGCGTTGGCAATGATTTTCTGCGCCAATTTCTCCGCCGCCACCAGCAATTCTGCCGCCGGCACGACCTGATTCACCAGCCCCATGCGATGGGCTTCCGGCGCGGTCACGGGCTCGCCGGTCAAAATTAACTCCAGCGCCCGGCACTTTCCCACTAAGCGCGGCAGCCGCTGCGATCCGGCATAACCAGGGATGAGTCCAAGTTTAACTTCCGGCTGTCCCAGGCGAGCGGTTTCCGCGGCAATGCGCAGGGTGCACGCCATGGCCAATTCGCAACCTCCACCCAGCGCGAAACCGTTAATCGCCGCGATCACAGGTTTGCCAAGGTTTTCGATCAAATCGAACACCTGCTGTCCAAACCGGGAAGTTTCCTTCCCCTCCACGGGGGTTTCGAGAGCCAGTTCGTTGATGTCAGCTCCCGCCACAAAGGCTTTCTCACCGCTCCCGGTGAGAATCACCACTCGCACTTCTTCGTCCTTCTGAAGAGCCTGAAAGCAGTTGAACAATTCCTCCATCACCTTGTGGTTCAGGGCATTGAGCTTCTCCGGACGGTTAATCTCAACGTAGCCGATGGCATTTCGCTTGTCGCACAGCAACGTTTCGTAGGCCATGGATTCTTCTCCTGCCGCTGCGCCGCCGTCTTTGGATTTGACTCAGGGCGTGCCGGCCGCAGTAGCAAGCGTTCCGATTAAGGGCTGCCCCCTTCCGCCAAAAACCTGAGCCAATAACCCAGCTCTCTCCCCCGCTGTCACGGAAATAGTCAGCGAGTTTATCGTGCCGGAGGCGCCGGGGAGGACTGTAAGGAAGCTACAGCCTGGGGGCCGAACTTAACGGCGAGCTTAACATCCATCGCGGGACTCCGAGGGAGCCCCATCCCTTTGCTGGGCCTTTTCCCGCAGGGCTTGGCTGCACCGCGCTTCCCTTCGGCGGCGCACCCTGAGTGACCGCGCATGGGGCTTGAGATTCTGACGTGAAATCAACCGGCGAATTTGGAAATCAGAATGCGTTTCCCGCCTTCTTTGTGCGCGCGGTCCAGGGAGACTTCCAGCCGGTTGATCACCTCGGTGACACCATCCACCGCATCAAAGTTTGGTCCCAGGGGGACGTCACAAACCGCCGCGCAGAATTTGGTCGCCTCCGCGCCATTCACCCGGACTTGCGCCAGGGTGCGGCGCACTTTCTCCACCGCCAGCCCCGCCTGCGGCAAGGCGGTATCCGGAAACACCATGACGACCGAAAGCGGACTGTAGCGAATAGAAATGTCGTTCTGGCGCAGGATGGGGGTGAGGGCTTTGCTCACTTGTAGCACGAATCGCTGCACGCCTGCATCACCCCATGATTTCATCAGCACATGCGGGTTTTCCGGTTCCAGCAGGCACACCGAAAGCGGCTGTGACTGATCCTTGGAGCGCCGAGCTTCGGAAAGCAAGCACTCCAAATATGCACTGCGCGGAAGCAGGCCGGTCTCAGGATCGGTGCCGGCCAGCGAGCGCACCAGCCGTCGCAACTTGGTGTTGTTGATCGCGATGACCACTTGTGTGGCGATGGCTCTGAGCAGCAGGCTTTCACCGGGTGACCAAATGCGCGGCGCCTCGCATTGTTCCAGAAGCAGCAACCCCGCGGCCGCGTCCTTGTCGATCAGGGGCAACGCCTGTAAGGAGCGAATCCCCAATTTCTGAATTTCCGCAGTGACCGCCGAGAGCAAAGGAGCTTGTGCAACATTTTCGAGCGACCACCCGTCGGGGCTGGAGGTGGCCTGTCCCATGAGGAAAGCAAAAAGTTTAAGCGCGGCCGCCGGGTCGGAGGGCGAAGCCAGGGGCGAAAAATACTCCGCTGTGAGGACAGGAGGCCGGTCCGGCACCCCCACCGCTCCCCAGCAGCGGCTGGCGTTCATGGCACGGCCAATCTCACTGACGGCGACCTGGAGCACTCCTTGCGGAGTTGATTCACGATAAATGTTAGCGGTGATTTCAGAAATCTTCCGCAAGTCGTCAAGAGATTGGAATGACGCGACGCCTGGGGAAGCAGCATCTGTTCGGGGAGCTGTCGCAGCGGCGGCAGCGGGCGCTTTGAACTTGGGTGAATATCGCGCCGCATCGTAGAGGTCGCGGACCCTTTGGTTTTTTTCGTCCGCACCAGGGAACAGACGGTCGATTTTTCCCACCGTCTCTTCCAGTTTTGCGGAGAGTTGATATTGGTGGTACATCTCCCCCTCGACGAGGAGGTCTTCCAAGGATTCGGTTTTTTCCGTCGCGGCGGCCGTCGCGCTGTGGGCCGGAGACGTCGGCCCGGGCGAAGAGGACTGCACGCGCGCGAGGATATTCTGGTACCAGATCGAGTCGATGTGTCCTTCCAAATTCACCAGCCGATCGTAGTGGCCCTCGCCGTACGGGTCGACGTCCAGAATGCGTTCCATCGTGTCCCCTGCCTTGTGATAGTTTTCGCTGGCCAGGTAGAGGTTGAACAAGCGCGAGAGAGAACGCCGCAGCCCGTCCTCCTTGTTCATTTCGTTGTAAAGGTTGCTAAGGGCTTCCAGGACTTCCAGGTTCGACTCGTCCGACTCGTACACCTTCTCCATGATTTCCAGGAATTCGTTCTGCTTGCCCTGCTGGAAAAGGCGGTCTTTGAGCTCGTTCGCCATTCCCAACACTTGCTGGACAGCCCCGCTCTGGATCATGCCTTCCAGGAGTTTCAGAACAAGGTCCACGCGCTCGGGAAGGGCATGATAGAGCTTCCGGCATAGCGGCTGCGCCTGGGTGTAATTGCCAACCCCCAGAAAACCCTTGCAGGCCAACTCCATCAATTCCAGATCATCGGGCCTCTTCGCCAGTACCGGCTCAATCAGTTTTGTGGCTTCGGCGGCGTTTCCGCGCTTCAAATAAAGCTCCGCGGCGGCGATGGAGGCAACTTCATCGGCCGGATCGAGTGCATGCGCCTCGTCCACAAGCTTTTCCCAACGGCTTTCATCCCCAGCGCGACGGGCGAGTTGCGCGGCGCGGAGGAGCGCCGGCATCGCAACCTTGTTTTGACGCGAGCGGCTGGCCAACTTGGCGAGCTCCAGGTGTTCCTCCAGATTGTTGGGGTCGAGCTTGACGATTCGGGTCAAACACTCGATAGCCTGCCCGCTCGAGCCCGCTCGGCGGTAATGTCCCAGCACCTCGCGATACACCTCCAGCGCCTCGCTGGTCTTCTGCGTTCTCTCGAGCAGTCCCGCCAGCTTGGCCAGCGCCGTCACATCCTGCGGCGATAGCTTCAAAATTTTCTTGTAGGTGGCGATAGCCTTGGTGACGTCGTTCCGTTTGACGTAATACTCCGCCAGTTGCGTCTGAAAGCGCAGTCCGTCAGCCGTGCGATTCAGTTTCAGGCTGAGGTCGCCGAGGTTGACGAGCGAGACCTCATCGTCGGGCTCATAGCGAAGAATTTCCTGGTAGGTTTCTATCGCGGATTCAAACTTCTGCCGCTGGAGATACTTGTCAGCTTTTTCGTAAAGCTTATCTAGGTCTGGCATTGTCTCGTGTAAAGGCTTTCGCGCCCTCGGCGGAATTCCATGCCCACTCCCGGTTTGACAGGATAGCTCCCTTTTGCTAGATTTTCAAAGGGTTAGAAAATAGTCTCGCGGTTGGCAAGGGCCTGCTCCCACCACTCGCACCACGCGGTGACACTCTCCTGGGTTCGCATTCTGCGCGGAACTGGCAAAACGAAGGTTTCATGACCGACGCTCGCTTCATTCGCAACTTTTCGATTGTCGCCCACATCGATCATGGCAAATCCACGCTGGCGGACCGCCTGCTCGAGATCACCGGCGCGCTTTCCAAACGCGAAATGTCGGAGCAGGTCCTCGACTCCATGGACCTGGAACGCGAGCGCGGCATCACCATCAAGGCCCACGCCGTCCGCCTGCACTACGTTGCCCGCGACGGCAACGAATACCAGCTCAATATCATTGACACGCCCGGCCACGTGGATTTTTCCTACGAAGTCTCGCGCAGCCTCTCCGCTTGCGAAGGCGCCGTGCTGGTGATTGATGCCTCGCAAGGGGTGGAAGCCCAGACGCTTGCCAACGCGCAACTGGCGATGAACAATCGTCTCACCATTGTGCCCGTGATTAACAAAATCGATCTTCCGGGCGCCGACATCGAATCCACCAAGCAGCAGATTGAGCACGCCTTGGCGCTTGACCCCAAGGAAGCGCTGCTCATCAGCGCGAAAGCAGGCTCCGGGGTTGAGGATGTACTGGAAGCCATCATCGCCCGCATTCCTCCGCCCGCGGGATCTCCTGAGGCGCCCCTCCAGGCGCTGATTTTCGATTCCTGGTTCGATCCCTACCGCGGCGTCGTGGTTCTGGCGCGCGTCGTCCAGGGCACGCTTACCACGGGAATGCGCATCAAGCTCTGGTCGAATAACCAGGTGTACAACGTCGAGGAGTTGGGTGTGCTCACTCCCAAACCCCTTCGCGTTGAGCAATTGGGGGCTGGTGAAGTCGGATTCGTCATCGCCAACATCAAGCGCATTTCGGAATCGCGCATCGGCGACACGATCACCGATGACACGCGCCCGGCCCCCGGTGCCTTGCCGGGGTTCGAAGAAATCAAATCCATGGTCTTCGCGGGTCTCTATCCGGTTGACTCCAGCGCCTATGAGAATTTGCGCGACGCTATTGATAAGCTGCGTCTCAACGACGCTTCGCTCATCCACGAGCCGGAAAATTCCGAAGCGCTCGGCTTCGGATTTCGCTGCGGCTTCCTGGGGTTGCTGCACATGGAAATCGTACAGGAGCGGTTGGAGCGGGAATTCGACATCGACCTCATCACCACCGCACCCAGCGTCCGTTATCGCATCACCACCAAGGCGGGAGAAGTTCTGGATGTTCACACCCCCACCAAGTTTCCGCCGACGGGCGACATTGAGAGGGTCGAGGAACCCATCATTCGCGCCCAGATTTTCACCCAGGATGAGTACCTGGGCGGAATCCTGGCGCTGCTGGAGGAGAAGCGCGGCGTACAGAAAGGTTTTGAATACGTCTCGGGCAAGCGCGTGCTGCTGACCTACGAGTTGCCGCTGAACGAAATCGTCCTCGACTTCTATGACCGGCTCAAGTCGGTCTCGCGCGGGTACGCGTCGCTCGATTATCACTTTGCGGGCTACTGGGTCTCGGACTTGGTCAAGGTGGATTTCCTCGTCGCGGGTGAGCCCGTGGACGCGCTTAGCTTTATCTGCCATCGCGATGCCGCTTTCGCGCGTGGACGTTCCCTCTGCACTCGCATGCGCAAACTGATTCCCCGCCAGATGTTCGAGGTGGCCCTCCAAGCCTCCATCGGCTCGCGCGTCATCGCCCGCGAGAATGTCGCGGCCATTCGCAAGAATGTACTCGCCAAGTGTTACGGCGGCGACATCACGCGCAAACGCAAACTGTTGGAAAAGCAGAAGGAGGGCAAAAAGCGTATGAAACGCGTGGGCCGCGTCGATATTCCCCAGGAAGCGTTCCTCGCCGTCCTCAAAGTTTCGGAGGAGTAGCACGGCACTCGCTGGAACGTATACCCCTCCCCTGGGCTCGAACTCCAAACCTATCAAAGAGCTGTGAACCTGCATTGAGTGGGGGGCACGGGCCGGCTCCAACACATTTACGCCCGTGGTTCCGACGACTTTCCAAGTCGCCTCCGGCGCGATATTTGCCTCAGGCGGTAGGAAGCCGCGGGCAAAAGCGAATGGCGTGTCTCCATTGCCAGAGGGGAAAACCGCGCCGGGGAGAAAGCGTGCCTCGTATTGCCGGTCAATCCTCGGTGATCATGGAGGCGGCGCGGCGTTCCATTTCCGAAGCCGAGTTGACGTGGTCCGGGTAGTTTACAAGTTGGATATCGGCGGTGAAGCGGTTGCTGGCGCCGGAGGCGTCGGCCAATCCTTCCGAAAGACGATTGGCTGCTTGCCGGGCCACCGCATCCGTGGCCCCAGGCAAAACAATTCCGAAGACTTCCGAGGACAGCCGGTAAAGCGAATCTTCCATGCGCAGCTTACGGCTGAGGACTTTGGCGGCGTCTCCCAAGGCCACCTGAGCTTGCGGACCTTGGGCGAACATCTTCGAAGGATTCACGCGCACCAGGAGGAGAGAGAGCGGCTCGTTCGTCTGGGCCGCGCGGCGGAAGTCCATGGTGAGCCGGTCCTGAAAGTGGCTGAATCCCATCAATGTTCCCAGCAACTCAGCGCTCGACTGTTGCAGGACGAGCGCCAATTGCTCGCGTTCCTCGAGGAGGCTCGTGCGGAGGTTCTGGACCACGAACTGCCGGTTGACCAGATACACCACCATGAGGATGCACAGCGCACAAAAGCCGAAGAAGAGGGTACGCGAGGGCGCCACCGGAATTACGGCCGCTTTGCCGAAGACCGTAGGATACATCAGCAAGGCCATGCCTCCTCCCAGGATAATGACCATGACCAGTGCCAGCATGGACAACTGCCGGTCGCGACGGTCGATTGTCTTCTGATTGACCTTGTCAAAGACTTCCATAGTGTGCTCCGTTCAACAGGAATATGAAGCAGCCCTCGTCGGCAATTATCCGTCTACACTTCGCGCCGCGAATGCCTTTGACCCGTCCTATAACATTCCTCGGCTGTAGAGTCAATCACGACGTAAATTCACCGGCGTGAATTCGCGACGTGGAGTATGTCACCTCCATTTGCAAATTGCTAGAGGTCCCGCTCGGCGCAAAGCGCCGGGCTTTGGCCCGGCATGTGCTACAAGTAGCGCCGGGCTTTAGCCCGGCATGTGCCGCCCTGAAGGGCGGCGCTACAAGTACCATTACCTGCGAGTCACTGCACTCGCGGACGGGCCTTATTGCGAAGTCTGGACGGGGGCGACCACGTATACGTACTCCAAGATCTCCTTGCCGGTATTGGCGACGTTGTGCTTCATGGCCGGCGGAATATAAACCAGAGCGGGGGCCGAAAAGGCGCGCGCCTGTTGGTCCTCCAGGCGTGCTTCCCCGCGCCCGGTTAGGATCACCAACGACTCTTCGTTTTTCCCGGTCGTGTGCCAGCCCACGGTCTCGCCCGGCTTCAGCCGTACATAGCCGCTGCGCATGCCCGCCGTCTGTGGTACACCTTTCAGCAGCGGGCAATCTCCACCAGTGCAATTGAGCGCCAAAATCAGCGCCCGGGGCTTGGCCGGCTGAGAGGAAACCGGCGACAACGCAACCACAAGAAACAGGCCGATGAGGACGGATGTAACGAGCACGCGGCGTTTCATGGTAAATCTCCTGAACGATTGGTAAGACTCGTGTATCTTATCATCTCCCTCTGGCCGGATTGGGGAGCCCGAGGTCGTGAGCCCCGCAAGGGGCGACATCCTGTGGCCCACGGCCTAAGCCGTGGGAGTACGCGGCGCAGAGTAGCGCGTGAGCCACATAGTGGCGACATCAGAATTCCGTTCGGCCCGTCGTGATGATGTCGCCCCTACCGGGGCTTGAGACGTAATTCCGCTTCGCTTTTTTTCCACGGCTTACGCCATGGGCCACAAGATGCCGCCCCTACCGGGGCTGACGAAGCCCGTATGCCATCTGCATCACACGGAAGGAGTGTATTGCTCTCATATATGGCGAATGAAAACTTTTTCTCCCTACAAGGGCAAGTTGCGGTGGTTACGGGCGCGGGGCAGGGAATCGGCGAAGGCATTGCCGCCCGGCTGGCTGAGGCCGGCGCGCGCCTGGCGATCCTCGACACTAACCGCGCCGCCGCAGAAGAGGTGGCACTTCGCCTGAAGGGCGTGGGCCTGCTCTGCGATGTCAGCTCCGCTCTTTCCGTCCAACAGGCCATCGAAGAGGTTCAGCAGCAGCTTGGCCCTATTCAAATCCTGGTGAATAACGCCGGGATTTCCGGGCGGACGCTGCCCCTCTGGGAGCTCGAGGAAAGCGATCTGGACCAGGTATACGCCGTCAACCTCAAGGGAGTGTTCCTGATGTGCCGCGCGGTGATTCCCGGGATGCTGGCCCAGGGCTACGGGCGAATTCTGAACGTGGCATCCATCGCTGGCAAAGAAGGGAACCCCACGCTGATTCCCTACTCCAGCACCAAGGCCGCCGTCATCGGCCTGACCAAAGCGCTGGCCAAGGAAGTGGCGGGCAAAGGCAATATCACCGTCAATGCCATTTCCCCCGCCGTCATCCGGACCAAAATCCTGGACGGCATCGCCAAGGAAACCGTTCAATATATGGTGAGCCGCATCCCCATGGGCCGCACGGGGACCATCGAAGAAATCGCCGCGCTCGTCCACTTCCTGGTTTCGCGGGAGGCGTCGTTCACCACCGGCCAGTGCTACGACATCTCCGGCGGCAGAGCGACGTACTGATTGGCGTGGATGCAGTTTCGCGGGGAACTGTCCCCGCGGTAGGTGTGGCGAGTCCCGCGAAGCGGGATAACGTGAGTAGCCGTAGGTGAAACCTACGGTAAGGGAAGCCTGAAGATAATTCCGGCCCTGGAGGGGCCGAACCTTACTTCGGGTCAATCCGTCGACTGACGGATTGGGAGGTGGGGCGGGCTTTGCTATCCGCAGGTTAAAACCTGCGGCTACTCACAGTTGGCCCCTGCCGGGGCCTGCCACGCTCCCATCAATCCTCTCTTTCAGCGGCCCGTTCCTGACATCACGCGTAGCTGCTTTCAGCCAACCATACTCAGGATTGTGGCTGGTGCTTTCGCAGGAAGGGTAGGGCTCCGAGAAAGAGCCCGACAGCCGGCAGCAGCACCCAGCTTACGAGCACAACAAGGACCCCGATCATTGGGGGCGCGTGGAGGGTGAGAGGGACTCGTGTGTGTCCAGATCCCTTCGCGAACAAAGGAATGAGCATATAGACGAGCAAAGTGATAAACGGAGTGATCAAGAAGAAACCCAGCATACCGATGGGTGGGGCCAGAGCCGCCAGCAGCCGGTGAATAGCTTTCCCGCCGGCGCGCTGCGACCAGAAGGCCGCGACTGCGCCAATCAATGGCAGCGCGATGAGCCAGGGAAGATAAAACGTGAAGAAAGGGTGCACGCTCATACCCGTCTTGCTCAGCCAGTAAAAGCGCGGAACAAGACCGGAAAATTGGAAAATGGCCAGCAGGCTGCTGCTCAAGGTGAGCGCGACCAATGCGGGCAGCCATAAGACTTTGGTACGGTACGTCATCTGATAGTTCATTGTTGCCTCCTCAGTTTCCGCTGATAGGATTTCATTGCGAAGTTCGGGCCAGTTGGACACGGAATCGAGAGCTTCTCGGGCGGCTGCGTCCCTCGCCACTCCGCGCGCTTCGAGGGCGGCGGCGTGGTCGGCCAAATGCTCGCTAAGTTCGCGAACGATCTCTTCTTCCCGGCGAGTTTCAAGCCCCAGCCTGCCCAAGCGTTCTCTGATCAATCCTTGATTATCCGGCATGGGCGACTCCGGCGATGCGGTGAAGCGCTTGGAAGAACAAGCCCCATTCTTGGCGCAGCGGCGCCAGTTGCTTCTTGCCGTTTCGCGTCAGGTGGTAGTAGCGGCGCTTGCGCCCGCTCTTGGCTTCTTCCCATTTCCCCTTCACCCAACCGCGTTTTTCCATTCGATAGAGCAGCGGATAGAGCGAGGCCAGGTTGAACTGGAGGACGCCGCCGGTCACCTGCGCGATGCGCTTGGAGATTTCATAGCCGTGCAAAGGCTCCTGGTTCAAAAGCGCCAGGATGGCCAGCTCGCCGCTGCCGCGTTTGATTTTGGTGTCGATTCCAAGCATCGTGACTCCTATAGGTGGTTATCCTATATATAGGGGAAAGATTTGTCAAGGGAAAAGTTTCCGGTGCGGGCAGAAGGATTTCACCACAGAGACACAGCGCGGCGGAGCCGCAACCAAAAATGAAGGACGCATAATAATGCATGTATTTACTCTGCCGACAACAAATCGTCGCAAGCTGCAACGAATCTCGGGGATAGTACTACAGAGGTTACGGAGAACAGAGGCGGATAAAAACTGTGGGTCAACAAACAAACGACCGGTAATCCCCACACGCGCAGGCAGAAGTGCTTTTCTCTGTGGTCTCTGTGCGCTCTGTGGTGAGCCTTTTCTTCGCAAGGATTTCACCACAGAGACACAGAGGTTACGGAGAATCGGGGATTCAAACGCGTTACGCCCCTGCCGGGGAGTTACGCTTCCTGTTCGGTTTGCAGGGAGCGCAAGCGCGCCGCCTTGCCACGCAACTTGCGCAGGTAGTAAAGCTTGGCGCGGCGCACGCGGCCGGAACGCACAACCTCAATCTTGTCGACGACGGGCGAGTGCAAGGGGAAGATGCGCTCCACGCCGTGGCCGAAGGAAATCTTGCGAACCGTAAACATGGAGTGGTTGCGAGCGCGGCGAAGGGCGATGACGGTGCCTTCGAAGACTTGGATTCTTTCCTTTTCGCCTTCTTTGATCTTGACGTGTACGCGCACGGTATCGCCGGAGCGAAACGGCGTGACTTCCTTCTTCATCTGTGATTGTTCAACTTTTTCGAGCGCATTCATTTTTCCATTCTCCCAAACTTTTCGAGAGCACTTCACAGGGGCAGAATTTTAGCCTTGCCGCTCCGGCCTCGAAATAAAATGTCAAATACTGTAGCGGCGAGTTTATCCGTCAACTGACGGACCACATATTGGCGTAAAGCCGCCTCTACATCAAACTGAACCATTACCCGCCGAGCGGGTGGCTTGATGAGTGCGGTCCCGCAAGGCGGGATCACGACTCGCTATCCTTCCGCGCTTCCAGGATGTAGCGCCGACCTTTAGGTCGGCACGTGCTGAACTAAAGCTCAGCGCTACAACTTCGGCACCGTCCCAAGCCGCGGAAGCGGCGACATCCTGTGGCCCACGGCGAACAGCCGTGGGATTGCACAGCGCAGAGTGTGAGTCCCGATCAGATCGGGACGACATCAGAATCCCACGCGGTCCGTCGTGATGATGTCGCCCCTGCCGGGGCTTAAGAAATCACTCCATCTCCCGATTTTCCCACGGCTGGCGCCATGGGCTAAATGACGACGCCCGCTACGCGGGCTTTCGGGCACCTCTACAAAGCTCAGCGCTACAGTTCCATGCCCTTGAGCGATTCAAGCCACCGGCGGTCTTCCTCGCTCAGGGGAACCTGGGCGAGCAAGTCGGGGCGGCGCCTCCAGGTTTTTTCCAGCGCCCTACGTCGACGCCACTGGCGAATTTGCTCGTGGTTACCGGAAAGCAAAACTTCCGGCACTTTCCAATCGCGAAACTCCGCTGGGCGCGTGTAGTGCGGGCAGTCGAGCAACCCGTGTCCGTCGGCTGACGGACGCCCCGGCGGGACGGCGAAGGAATCCTGCTCCCGCGACTCTTCGTTGCCGAGCACTCCCGGCAGGAGGCGAATGGTGGCTTCCATCACCACCGCCGCGGCCAGTTCACCGCCGCTCAGGACGAAGTCGCCGATGGAAATCTCATCGGTGGCGAGGTTCTCTGCCACGCGTTCGTCAACGCCTTCATAGCGGCCACAGATCAAAACCAGGCGTTCAGCGTGCGAAAGTTCTTCCGCCACGGCCTGAGTCAGCAAGCGACCCTGGGGCGAAAGCAGAATCACCGGCAGGCGTTTCTCCGGCGCTTCGCTCCGGAGCGCTTCCACCGCGCGGAAGATCGGCTCTGGCTTGAAGACCATGCCCGGCCCGCCGCCGAAAGGCCGATCATCCACAGTTCGATGGCGGTCGTCCGTATATTCCCGCAAGTCGTGCAGCCGGATCGTCGCGTGGCCCGATGCCATGGCCCGCTTCAGCAGCCCGTGCTCCAGGATGCTGCGGAAGAAGTCCGGGAAGATGGTGACCACGTCAAACGTCATGGTTCTGGGTGCTAGGGGCTGGAATCAGCAAATTATGAATTCTGAATTATAAATTGTGAAAATCGTCGAATTCCAGCCTCGGCCGATTCTGGCAAGGGGCTCGCGCATTCATAATTTATAATTCATAATTCAGAATTCCTCCAGTGTCCAACCCTAAGAGTTCAGTTCCAACAACTCCTCCGGCGGGTCGATCACGATGGTCTGGGAGGCGAGATCGATCCGCGTACAGATTTCCTGCGCCAGGGGAATAAGCACTTCACTTTTTCCGCCCGGACGCCTGACGTGGAGCACAGCCACGCCGCCCGTGGGTTCGACTTCGGCTACCGTCCCAATTTCCTGTCCCTGGCGTTCCCAAATAACGCGGCATCCGTGCAACTCGCACAAGTAGTAATGGTGCGGGGGAAGCGGCGTGCGTTGCTCCCACGGGACAAAAACTTGGAGCCCGCGCAGGCGCGAAGCACTCTCAATGGAGTCGATCCCTGAAAACTTCAGGATGATCCGGCCCTTATGCGGCCAACCGCGTTCCACGTTGACGCGCTTCGGAGCTTGGCCCGGAACTTCCAGGAACACCGATTGGAGCTGCTGGAAACGCTCTGGGAAATCGGTAAGGATCTCCGCCGCAACCTCTCCCTTGCGCCCTTGGGGCCGGAGAATGCGCGCGATGGTCAAGAATTGCCCGGCTGCGTTTTCCGCCAATGCCCCTGCCGCCCCGCACGCCGCTTCCGGCCGCATGTGAGACGAAAGGCCCCCTATTCCAGGATCTCCAGCGTAAAGCGCTTCTTGAGCTTCATGCCGGCGGCGTTGAGGATGGTGCGAATGGAGCGAGCAGTTCGCCCCTGCTTTCCGATCACCTTCCCCAAGTCGGAAGGATGCACCCGCAATTCCAGAACGGTTACTTGTTCGCCTTCCACTGCCCGCACAGAAACCTCTTCGGGATTATCCACTAGCGCTTTGGCGATGGCTTCGATTAACTCTCTCATCTGGCCCTCCCGCGCACTTGAGCTGACGTGCCAAGGTTGTCGAGAATCAGTGTGTATGAGAACGCATGACCGCAACTCGTGCGGGCGCCGCGGTTGGCGCAGGGGCCGGCCTCATCGTTTAGGCCGCTGGCGCATGCGCCGGTGCGGGCGCTGGAAGCCTCTTCAAGAAACTCTGTACCGTTTCTGAAGGCTGCGCCCCCCGTCCGATCCAATAATCAATCCGCTCGCGATTCAGCACGATCTCCGGCGGCGTTCGCTGGGGATTATAATGGCCGACAATTTCCACAAAGCGCCCATCGCGGGCCCTCTCGCGATCAATCACTACCACTCGGTAACTACTTTTCTTTTTGGCCCCCGTTCGAGCCAAGCGTATTCTTAACAATCTTCCCCCTTTTGATGTTCGATTGTCGATTGACGATTGTTAATTGGCCTTTATTTATCGTCAACCGGCCATCGGCAATCGAAAATTCATTAAGTCGTCATTGATCTCGCCTCAAGGAGACTATCACGCCCCCGGCCCCGCCGGCATGCGCAGCCGGCTGAGTCCCCGCCCCAGCAGGTTCTGACTCATGGACTTCATCATTTTCCGCATTTGGAAGTATTGTTTCAAGACCTGATTTACCTGCTGGACGGAAGTCCCGCTCCCCTTGGCGATGCGCTTTCGCCGCTTGCCATTGATGATCTCGTGATTGCGGCGCTCCTGGGGAGTCATGGAATCGATAATCGCCTCGATGTGAATCAGCTCCTTCTCTTCCACGCGCACTTTGCTGGCATCCTTGAAAATACCGACTTTGGGGAGCATGCCCAGCATCTGCTCCATCGGCCCCATCTTGCGCACCTGGTTAAGTTGATCGCGGAAGTCTTCCAACGAAAAAGTATCGGTCTGAAGCTTGCGGTGGACTTCGATCGCCTTTTGCTTGTCGATCTTCTCCTCGGCTTTTTCAATGAGCGAAAGGATGTCGCCCATGCCGAGGATGCGGGAGACGATCCGCTCAGGATAGAAGACTTCCAGTTGATCGTACTTTTCGCCGATGCCCATGAACTTGATGGGCTGGCCGGTGACGTGATGAATGGAAAGCGCCGCGCCGCCGCGGGCGTCGCCGTCGAGCTTCGTCAGGATCACGCCGGTCGTACCCAACCGCTCGTGGAATTCCTGCGCGCTGCGCACGGCATCCTGGCCGATCATGGCATCGGCCACCAGCAGGACTTCGCTGGGCCGCAGCTTGGTGCGCAATTCACTGACTTCGTTCATCAATTCCTGGTCGATGTGCAAGCGGCCGGCGGTGTCAACGATCAGCACGTCGTGACCGCGGTCGGCAGCGTCCTTGCGCGCGGCCATGGCCAATTCAATGGGCGAGTTAATGCCTGCGCCCGCAAAAATCGGAATCTGAATGGCTTTGGCGATTATCGCCAACTGCTCGCGCGCGGCGGGGCGGTATACGTCGGTCGATACCAACATCGGGCGGCGCCTGCGCCCGGCGAGCCAAAGCGCCAATTTGCCGGCGGTGGTGGTCTTGCCGGAGCCCTGAAGGCCGACCAAGAGGAAGACCGTGGGGTACTCCTTCGAAAATGTCAGCAGCGATGCTTCGCGACCGAGGATCGCAATCAACTCGTCGCGAACGACGCGGATCACTTCCTGCACCGGCGAAAGGCTGGAGCGAACTTCTTCGCCCAGCGCCTTGACTCGGACACGGTCAAGCAACTCCTTTACGACATTAAGGTTAACGTCGGCATCGAGAAGCGCCAGGCGCACCTCGCGTAAGGTTTGGTCCACGACCTCATCGTTCAGGACTCCCTGAATACGGAGGGTCTTAAAAACCTTTTGCAGCCGGTCTTGGAGTGCTTCAAACATTAATGTCAACCAACTGGAGAAACAAATCCCCTCACCGGTCCCAGCCCGATGAAGAACCGCAAAACAACCTACGCTATTTTACGCCCTTTGCAAATGTCTCCAAAGCGCGTGGTATCAATATATCACCAGAATCGGGCCGAGGGAATGACGAAACCTCCAGCATGTCATGGGTCAGATTGCAGAGATTCAATCTGATAATCCCCTGGGTTGACGCCTGATCCACCTGTCGGCGATCCCGGGGGATAATCTGCTCCGAAAATAGGCGCTAAGTGCTTTATTTTCAGCAAGTGTATTTCTCGGGCCGGGGCGCCTATTTTCGTGCTTCGAGGTGTCACAAAGTGACATGAGCGACTGCATTGAAAACACGCCCCTTGCCCGCCCTCTTTAACCCCGTCCAACCTCCACGATCCCTGCACCCTCATAAAAGGGCTGTTACCCTTCGGGGTCTCTACTCGCCGCGGCTTTTCCCGAGCCGGCTGCTGACCGCGTGCGCCAGTTCCGTCAGGCCCTTGGCCATTTCCGGCGAATCCTCGTACGCCACAAGCCGAACAAAGTACGGCCCTTGGTGGAACGTCAAGCTGCCCTTGGCGTACCGGCCAGCGTCGCCCATCGTGATTGGCTGGCTTCCTTGTGTCGATTCGGAATCGTAGATTTTCCGCGCCCCCGCAGCCGCACCCATCACGTACACGTCGACGGCGGCATCGGTTTTGAGGTTGAACCGGTAGTCGCTGGTGAGCGTCATCACCACGCCCGCTTGCACGTACTTGTCCGCATCGCCGTCGATGTATTCCCACAAATGGCTGGCTTCGTAGGTACGCGTCGCGCTGGATTTCATCCAACCCGGCACCGAGTTGCTGGCCGGAAAGAAATCGACCGATGCCGAAGGCGCCTGGGAACGGCACCCTGCCCACAGGCTGGCGAGGGCGAGGATCAAGGTGAGAGGCGATGAAAGATAAAACAATTTCACGCAAAGACCCCAAGGCGCAGAGACCTGCAAAGAAGAATCCCGTCTTTCTCTTTGCGCCTTCATCGACTTTGCGCCTTTGCTTTTCCAGATAACAAAGCCCATCCGACCTCCCAACTCCAACGGGGTTGAACTTACGAATGTCCGGCCCCTCCAGGGCCGGAACTATCTCTCGGCTTCCCTTTCCGTAGGTTTCACCTACGGCTACTCACTTTATCCCGCTTCGCGGGACGCGCCACGCGCTCCTCGCAGCCAACCTGTTCAAATAACACGAGCAATTCATCGAGTTTCTGGAGAAAGCCAAGGTTCTCACGTGCGCGCGGCTCCGGTTTGACGTTTCAACAAAATCTGGTTGGTCTTCGAGCGGCTCTCGCCGATGCTGGTGACGTAAATAGCCGGCTGGTCTTTGACCGGGCAGGCGAACTCGCACGCGCCGCATCCCACACAGCGGTCAGGATCGACGTAGGGCTGGCGAATTTGCTTCACGCTCCCCAGAGAATCCGTCACCTCGACGGGATGCAGGTAGATGGCCTTGGGGGACGTGGGGCACCACTCCTCGCACACGATGCATTCGGTGGCCATGGCCCAAGGCAGGCAGCGCCCGCGGTTGTAGAAAGCCGTGCCCAGACGGACGGGTTTGGCGTCCTTGGCGGCGCTCGAGGGCAGCCAGGCTTTCTCCGCTTGGGTGATTTCCCAGATGGCGCCCGTGGGGCACACCTCGCCACAGAGCACGCAACTGGACTCGCAGTAGCCGATGCGCGGCGCAAGCACGGGCGTCCACAAGCCCTCCAAACCTGCTTCCAGCAACGCCGGCTGCAAGGCGTTGTTGGGGCACACCTTCATGCACTCGCCGCAGCGAATACAGCGCGCCAAAAAGCTCTTCTCGTCGAGCGCCCCGGGCGGCCGAATCAGACGCGGATCCTTTGCCGCCGCGAATGCCGGGCCCGAGCGCAGAATCGGCAACAGCGCTGCGCCCGCCGCCACCCCTGCCAGGGCGCGACGACGTTGCAAGCTGGGGCTATCGATACTCGTCGGCGTTGCGGGAAAGAACTTGAAACGGATTCCGCTTTCCGGACATTCGCCCACGCAGTTAAAGCAGAGGTGGCATTCCGCTTTGCGCCATTTGGCATGGGGTTGGGGATCATCCCCTCCCTGGCAGTCCAGCAGGCAGCGATTGCAGTCGTTGCAATGATCGGAGTCCTTCTCCAGGCCCAGAATCGACCAGCGCGAAACAATTCCCAGCAGCGAGCCCAAGGGGCACAGCGCCCGGCACCAGAAGCGCGTGATGCGCAGGTTGAGCGCGAGAAGGACGATGAAAATCGCGCCCAGGAAAAACGCCTGGTGATAGTGCGGCTGACGGAAGCTCAACAGGGTTTCGGTCAGGGCGACTTGCGCGAAGCTGCTTACCGACCGCATGGGCATGGGGGCCGCAGATGAGTGCCGAAGCGCGGTGACCATTGCGTCCAGCGCGTAGTTGATGGCGGGGAGCCATGCCGTCCCCATTGACCGCACGGTAAGCGAGATGGGGTCCAGTATTCCGAGGAGCGAGCCACCGAAGATCGCCGAGACCAAGCCGGCAATCAGGAGGTAATACTTCAAGGTCTGCCATTTCTTGTATCGGTTCCGTTCCAGCCGCTCGGGGCCGCGCTTGCGCTCGGACTTCCAACTACTGATGAAATGGTTCAGCGTCCCCAGCGGGCAAATCCAGCCGCAAAAGAATCGGCCGAGGAAGAGAGTGGGAATGAGAATCGTCAGGCTCCACAGCAGCCCGTGATAGAGGGCACGCGAGCTGAGGACGTTCAGGACGGCCACCAGCGGGTCGGATTGAAGGAAGATGCTGGGATAAGGTATCCGTAACCGGATATCACCGCTCGCGGCCTTGAGCGAGCCACGAAACTCCGTCTCATGCAGATGCAGTAGAAAGAGACCCAAAAAGAGGATCTGGGAAAGCCGCCGGAGCTGGGGAAGCTTTTGCTGAGTCATGGCGGAAGACCTCACACCTCACCACAGGCAGGATATGCAGCTAATAGGCCAATGCTCCGCCAACAGCTAAATCTATTTTATTCAGACCTTTAGCCGTTCTATAAGCTACCGCCTCAGGGGCTTCCAGGAGATTCGGCTGGGGTTTATGGCCCAAAAAGACCGCTGACGCGTTTTACTGCGATGGGAAAGTGCGCAAGAATAAAGACATGTTCCCAGGCCTTTCTCTACGCCAGTCAGCGGGCTCTACCGGAGGAGTTCTATGCCCGCTTTTTGGGCGGCAGCTCGCATCTTGTCGTCGAGTGTGGCCAGCGGCAGGTTGCGCCGCAATGCCAGTTCGAAGTACGCAGCACCGTAGACGGTCAACCCGGACTGGCGAGCCGCTGCCACTAGCGCCGAAGGGGTAGTCGGGCTGAGTTCAAGAAATGCGGCAAGGCGTTCAATATCGCTGATGTGCGAGGAAACTACCTGCGCGGATGCCCTTCCCCGTCGTTCCGCCATGATCAGAGCGTTCGAAACTTCGTAATACCAGAGGTCCGGGACGACCCCAATCGTGCCGGATTGCAGAAGGTGAAGGGCACGGAGAGCTAGCCGTGGCGCCGGTGCGTCCACCATCCAACCAACGGCGATGGAGGCATCAAGAACCAGATAGTTCAAAATCGCCTCCCCTCCTCGATCAAGCTCCTAATCGTGACACCTTTGGGAAGGTTTATCCGGGGGCGACTCCTGATCGAGTGGAAAATCTCCTTCAAGGTCCGCCCGCGCTCCGCCAGCATCGCAACCAACCGCGCCTGCTCTTTTCCACGTCGGGTGATAACGATCTCTTCGCCCTTGGCTGCCCGCGCCACCAGTTGTGAGAGCTTCTGCTTGGCCTCGAAAATCCCTACCGTCATTTTACGGGTCCTCCTGGATAGTTAACCGTTTAACTAGATGATTGTGCTATCCAGATTGTCGGGAGTCAAGCCATATGATCATGCATCCTAGCCGTGGACGGGTGTACACTAACAGCCTGTCAAGAAGGAAACTCCGATGAGACGCACCCTCATACTCTGCATCGTCTTTTTGTTTCCAGCCTGCGGAATGTTTGCGCAGGCCCCTGCGCAACTTCAAAAGCCCTTCAGCAGGGTGGAGCTGTTGGCCCTGGTGGCAGCAGACCCACGCCAAGCCCACCTTGGGTGGGTTGTGGCGCAACGAGGAATTGATTTTCAGCTAACCGAGGACTACCTCAACGCCCTCAAGGCCGCCGGAGCACGAGACGCGTTGATTGAGGCAGTGCGCAAAGCTCCCGCCCCCCCCATCCCCGCTGGTGGAAGTTCGTTGTCGCCTGGATCAAGTGCCCCTTCTGGCTCCACCAACGCTGATGTTGTCACGCGGGAGAGTCAGGTCCTTCAGCATCTGTTTCAAGCCGCCAAGCTGACGCACGACCAGGCTTGGCCGGAGGAGGAGCAGGAATTCCGCTCGGCGCTGGCGATTGAGCCGAAAAATCCGCTCCTCCATGTTGACCTGGCGCGAATTCTGCCTTCCAGTCAAGGCGAGCCCGGGTGGGATGCAGCCATCGCCGAGGACCGCGAAGCCCTCCACCTGGAACCTGACCTCGGGGTGGCTCATCTCCACATAGCGTTAGGGCTCGCTCACAAGCACGCCACAAGCGGCGCGATCGCCGAGTACCGCGAGGTCGTACGTTTGGACCCTGATGATGCGTTCGCGTGTAATCAACTGGGCCAGTTGCTGGAGGAAGCGGGAGATCTGGACGGTGCCATCGTGGCCTATAAGGAGGCCGTGGCCCGGAAGCCGGACGAAGCCTTTTTCCACTACGAGCTAGCAAATTTGCTGGAGAAGAGGGGTGACCTGGATGGCGCTATTGCGCAAGCGCGAAAGGCAATCCATATCGCTCCTGACAATGCCGGGGGACACTTTATTCTGGCGAGGATGTTGCGGAGTAAAGGTGATGAGGAGGAAGCCGCCAAGGAGAAGCAGATTGGAACAACCCTCCAGGCGAAGAATCAGCCAAAGCGAATTCGCGTAGGTGGCCAAATGATGTCAACAAAGTTGATTCATCAGGTCAGGCCGACCTATCCCGACGAAGCGAAAATGGCGCGCATCCAGGGCACGGTGCGCCTGGAGGCGGTGATCGGTAAGGACGGCACGGTTCAGGATTTGAATTTGCTCAGCGGCCAGCCCGCCCTGGCGAAAGCAGCTATGAAAGCAGTTTCAAAGTGGCGGTATCAGCCCACCCTCTTGAACGGTGCACGGATAGAGGTCGTGACGGAGATCGATGTGAACTTCGCGCTGGCAAAAAGGTAGGGCGCGGCGCCACGGGGGCGGGGGACTGCCCATTCGGGCCTACCCCCAACACTGTTCACTTAGCGCGCGTTTTCATATGGACTTGCGCGAAGCGCCTTGGACTGCGGTATCCGTCAGCCGACGGATACCGCCTTTCTTCCTCCGCCCCTCGCGCCTTTGCCGTACGAACCGATGGCGGAAGGCGGTATCCGTCGGCTGACGGATACCGCAGTCCAAGGCGGGCTTCGCCCGCAATTAGATTCCCTAATCCGTGACGACAACCAAGTGAACAGTGTTGGCCCTACCGCACGGCTATCTTGCCGTAAACAGAATGCTCGAGCTCTGCGGGGTTGTCGAGGTCGATGAAAACCAGGTGGGGCCGCGCGTGGTCACAGCCGGGGTTGATGACCGTCGTGGCGCCAATCCGGTCAAAAAAGGATCTGGAAAGCTTGGGGCTTTCGTGGATGTGCCCGTGCAGCGTCAGGCGAGGCTGGTTTCTCTCGATCCAACTCCGCAGGGCCTTACTGCCGATGTGGCGGCCATCGAAAAGCACATCACAGCGGGTATTGAAGGGCGGCGCGTGGACGACCGCTACCGTGTGCGCGGGGTCCTTAACGTGGAGCTGCCGGAGTTCCTGCTCGATGCTGGGCAGGGAATCCAGGTAAGACTGGAAATCCTCGATCACCGTGAAGCCGCGCGGCGTCCCCATAATGCACCGGTAGGAATATGAATCGGAATCCCTCTCCGGCCCGGCATCCCAGCGTTCAAAGTCTTTCAAGTGAAAGGGCGTGGGCGGCACATAAGAAAGGCCCAACAGGGTGTAGGCGCCCAAGGTTCGGGTCTCCTGATGCAGGTTTTCGATGAGATCATTCATCTCGAGTTCTTCGAGCGCAGGCAAAACGGTTTGGCAGTCGTCGTTGCCGGGGATGGCGAAGATGCGCAGGGTGGGATGCGCTTGTTTCCACTCGCCAAGGAGTGGGGATAATTGATTGAGAATGAACTCCGGTTGATCGATCGGGAGGCGCATAGCAGCCCCGGAAGGCGTGCCGGGACACAGGTCCCCGCCGAAAATCAAGGCGTCGGCACGCGTGCGAACTGCGGCGTCGCCTGCCGCGCGGTACAGGTCGAGGATACCGTGTAAATCAGATGTGTAAACGAGACGTGCCAAGAGGAGCTCCCATCGGTGAGTAACATTCTAGGAACTATCTGCGGATGCCGAGCTGCACCAGAATGGCGTCTTCCACGGCCTTGAGGTCGTGGGGAGAAAGCGCGCCCATTCGGCTGCGAAGCCGCTCTTTGGACGCCGTCATAATCTGGTCAGCCATGGCCTTCGATTCTCGCCCTTCTACTTGGACCCTTGCCTCGCCTGGATAGACCTTGGTGGTCTGGCTGCTGAGTGGAACCACAACAACCCGATTCAATACCTCGTTGGCAGCATTGTTGCTCATGACCACTGCGGGCCTGGTCTTACGAATCTCCCCGCCCACCGCAGCATCGAACGAGACCCACCAGATCTCACCTCTCTTGATGGTTTGCATCGCCGATCAATCCCTCAGACCACTCCTCTGCTTCGGCTTCCCGCTCCTGGTCAGCAGCCATCTCACGGTAGCCGGCGAGTAGGCCCCCTTCTTGCGAATTGCTCAGTTGCTCGGCTACCTCTCGCACAAGGGGACTGAGTTCGTCAGGAACAACGAACCAAGTAGGCCTTCCCCTTGACTGAGGGTTTCCAATGCCCTCCTCCTCCTCGCTGCCATTCCATCGAATTCCGATCCGGTCTAGGCGACCGTCATATTCTAGGCGGGCAACGGACCAACTCCAACCCGGGCCCGGGCCGCTGTTATAGAGGATGTCTACAGACCCGACGCGATTTCTGGGAGACACTACGGTTTGTGGATCAATGTAAGCCATTTTCCACCTCCGAGTGAAGTGTACGTCCATCAATAGCTATATGTCAAGCTATTGTCAAACGTACGACCCCACATAGCAGGTGGACTCTGCTGCACTATTTAGGCCCTTCTGCCCACCTATCCATCGGGAATGTCGGCTCAGGCTTACGAACAGCCTTCAATCCAAAACCCAAAATCAAGCTGCTCCCGCTTTCAACGAGTACGAACTCAGCACCTTGACGTAGTTCGCTCGCTGGAACGCAGAGGGGTCAGCCACGGCGCGCTGGCTCATGCTCCCTTGCATCTGCTGGATGGAATCGTATTCGTGTTCTTCCATCCATTTCAGAAGCTCGGTCTGCACGGTCGCCAGGTGGCCGATGCCATTCCTGAGCAATGCCGAGGTCATCATGGCCACGCGCGCTCCGGCCATCATCGACTTCAGCACGTCCAGACCGGTGTGCACACCACCGGTGATCGCCAAGTCCGCCGAGATTTTCCCGTAAAGAACCGCCACCCAGTTGAGGCGCAGCAGCAATTCGTGCGGCGTGCTCAGGATAAGGTTGGGAACAACTTCCAGGTTTTCCAGGTCGAAGTCGGGCTGATAGAAGCGGTTAAACAAAACCAGCGCTGCGGCGCCGGCCTGGTCCAAGCGCCGAGCCGTGTTGGGCAGTGAGCTGAAGTAGGCGCCGATTTTTATGGCCACGGGAATGCGGATGCTGGCTTTCACCTGCGAGACCAAGTCAACGTACATTTGTTCCACTTGGCCGCCGCTCATCTCGGCGTCGGTGGGAATGAAGTAGATATTCAGCTCCAAGGCATCGGCGCCGGCTTCCTCAATCTTCTTTGCGTACCCCACCCAGCCGCCCGTGGAAACGCCGTTCAGGCTGCCGATGATGGGAACACTCACGGCTTGTTTGGCGCGACGCAGGTGCTCGAGATAGCCGTCGGGGCCCAGGTTGTAACCCGTCATGTCGGGGATGTAGGTCAACGATTCCGCAAAGCTATCCGTTCCCTGCCACAGGAAGCGATCCAGCGTGTTGCTTTCCACGTGGATCTGCTCCTCGAACAGAGAGGGGAGCACGACCGCGGAGGCTCCGGAGTCCTCCATGCGCCGGATATTGCCAAGGTCTTCCGAAAGCGGCGAAGCGGAAACGACGAGAGGGTTTTTCAGGGTAAAGCCCAGGTATTTTGTGGTCAGGTCGATCATTTATTTTCTCCTAAAATCAGTCCGAGGTCCGGGGTCCGAAGTCCGAGGTCTGACTTGCGCAGTCTCGGCATCATGTCCGCAAACCCCGCCGAAGGTATAAGATCAGGCCACTGATCAGCGCTACCGCCTCCGCGGCCAGCTTGTAGAGTCGGTCAAAGTCGTCTTGGGTCACGTAGCCCACGTCAAGGGCAACATAAAGCAGCGATTGCACTTCTGTGCCGGACCCTTTGGCTATATCCAGAAAGTGCGCAAATTCGCGATCGTTTTTCCGCGCAAATCCCTCCGCGATGTTACTCATCGAGGAGACTGAGGCACGACAGATTTGATCCCGAAGTCCGAAGTCCCTCTTCAGCCTTCCGTCCTGACAGGTTTTGTAAATCTCACGTACTAATTCTCTAGCCTTCTGCCATGCCTGAATCTCTTCAATGCATTTCATCGTCACTCCGAGCGCCATCCATGTTTGTACTGACTTCGGACTTCGGACCCCGGACCTCGGACTATTTTTGCCCGTTCACCGGCATGGCGGCCAGGTTCTGGTAGAGCCTCCAGCGGTTGTGGACGTCTTCCTCCGCGAGTTTCAGCAATTGCTTGGCGGCTTCCGGATCGCTATGCGCCAGCATGGTGTAGCGAGTTTCGTTGTAAATGTATTTTTCGAGCGGCAAGGAGGGCGCCCGCGAATCCAACTGCATGGGATTCTTGCCCAGCTTTACCAGATCGGGGTTGTAGCGGTACAGCGGCCAGTAGCCGGACTGTACCGCGGCTTTCTGCTGATCGCATCCGTGCACCAGGTCGTAGCCGTGGGCGATGCAGTGGCTGTAAGCGATGATGATGGACGGCCCGTTGTAGGCGTCGGCTTCCAGGAACGCTTTCAGGGTTTGCATATCGCTTGAACCCATGGCCACCTGGGCCACATAGACGTTGCCGTAGCTGACGGCCATCATGCCCAGGTCTTTCTTGGGCCGCGGCTTTCCACCCGCGGCGAACTTGGCCACGGCGCCACGCGGGGTAGCTTTCGACATCTGCCCGCCGGTGTTGGAGTAAACCTCGGTATCGAGGACCAGGATGTTCACGTTGCGGCCGCTGGCCAGCACGTGGTCAAGCCCGCCGTACCCGATGTCGTAAGCCCAGCCGTCGCCGCCGAAGGCCCAAACGCTCTTCTTGACCAGTGTGTCGGCCACGTTTGTGAGGTCACGCGCTTCGAGCGTCGACATTCCCGCCAGCTTGGCCTTAAGGGCGTGAACACGCTCCCGCTGCTCCCGAATGCCGGCTTCGGTGGATTGATCGGCGTTGAGCAGGGCTTGCACGAGTTCGTCGCCCAGGCTCGCCGCGAGCCGCTTGACGAGTTCCCGCGCGTACTGCATTTGCTGGTCGACCGCCAGGCGCATGCCCAGCGCGAATTCCGCGTTGTCTTCAAACAACGAGTTCGACCACGCGGGGCCGCGGCCATCGAGGTTGATGGCGTACGGAGTGGTGGGCAGGTTGCCGCCGTAAATCGACGAGCAGCCCGTGGCGTTGCCAATCAACGCCCGGTCGCCGAACAACTGAGTCATCAGCTTGACGTAGGGGGTTTCGCCGCAACCCGCGCAGGCGCCGGAGAACTCGAACAGGGGTTGCAGCAACTGGACGTCTTTCACCTGACCCAGGCTGAGCGTGCGGCGGTCGGCTTCCGGAATTCCCAGGAAGAAATCCCAGTTCTCGCGCTCGGCCTCGCGCAACGGCACCTGGGGCGCCATGTTGATGGCCTTGTGCTTGGCCTCACTCTTGGACTTGACCGGGCAGATTTCCACGCATAGCGCGCAGCCGGTGCAATCCTCCGGCGCCACTTGCAGCGTGTATTTCATCTCCTTAAATTCTTTCCAGCGCGCCGCGGCTGACTTGAAGGTGGGGGGAGCTTTTTCCAGCAGCGCTGGGTCGTAGATCTTGGCCCGGATCACGGCGTGGGGGCACACCAGCACGCACTTGCCGCACTGGATGCAAAGGATTTCGTCCCAGACGGGAATTTCCAGCGCGATGTTGCGCTTTTCCCACTGCGCCGTGGCGCTGGGGAAGGTCCCGTCGTTGGGCATGGCGCTGACCGGCAGGGCATCGCCTTCGCCCTCGATGATCTTGGCCAGCACGTCGCGCACGAACTCCGGCGCTTGCGACGGCACCGGTGGGCGCATGTCGAAGCTACTGCTTACTTCCGCCGGAACCTTGACCTCGTGGAGTTGATCGAGCGAAGCGTCCACCGCGGCGAAGTTCTTCTGCACCACGGCTTCGCCGCGCCGCCCGTAAGTTTTCTCAATGGCGTGCTTGATGGAGGCAATGGCTTCCTCACGGGGTAGCACTCCGCTGATGGCGAAGAAACAGGTTTGCATCACGGTGTTGATACGGCCGCCCATCCCGGCTTCTCTTGCCACCTTGATGGCGTCGATCACAAAGAAGCGCAGTTTCTTCTGGATGATCTGCCGCTGGGTGGTGCGGGGCATCATGTCCCAGACCTCGTCCGGTCCGTAGGGGCTGTTGAGCAGGAAGACGGCGCCGGGTTCGGCAGCCTTGAGCACATCATAGCGCTCGAGGAACGTGAACTGGTGGCAGGCCACGAAATTGGCCTGGGTGATCAGGTAGGTGGAGTGGATCGGCTTGGGGCCGAAGCGCAGATGGGAAATGGTGATGGAGCCGGATTTCTTGGAGTCGTACACGAAGTAGCCCTGCGCGTAATTGTCGGTATCTTCGCCGATGATCTTGATGGAGTTCTTATTGGCACCGACCGTGCCATCGGAGCCCAGACCGTAGAAGATGGCGCGCACGGTCTTGGGGTCTTCGGTGGAAAACGTGGGGTCAACTTCCAGGCTAGTATGCGTGACGTCGTCCACGATGCCCACGGTGAAGTGGTTGAGAGGCGCGGGCTTCAGCATTTCGTCGAACACGGCCTTCACCATGGCGGGAGTGAATTCCTTGGAAGACAGTCCGTAGCGCCCACCGATAATGCGGGGGAAGCTTGCAAACGGCGCTTTGCCTGCGGCCAAGCCTTCGCTGATGGCGGTGATGGCATCGACGTAAAGAGGTTCGCCGGCGGCGCCCGCTTCCTTGGTGCGGTCCAGCACAGCCAGGTTCTTTACCGTCTTGGGGAGGGCGGCAAGGAAATGTTCAATCGAGAAGGGCCGATAGAGACGGACCTTGAGCAAGCCCACTTTTTCGCCGCGCGGCGTGAGGTACTCCACGGTTTCCTCCGCGGCTTCGGCGCCGGAGCCCATCATGATGATCACGCGCTCGGCATCCGGCGCGCCCACATAGTCAAACAGGTGGTAAGAGCGGCCCGCCACCCTCGCGAACTTGTCCATGACGTTCTGGACGATCTCGGGACAAGCCAGATAGAAGGGATTCACCGTTTCGCGGGCCTGGAAGAAGACGTCGGGGTTCTGCGCGGTGCCGCGGATGAAGGGACGATCCGGGGAAAGGGCGCGCTTGCGGTGCGCTTCCACCAAGTCGGTGGGGATCAGCGCACGCAGATCGTCGTCGGTCAATTCTTCGATCTTGCCGACCTCGTGCGAGGTGCGGAAGCCATCGAAGAAGTGCAGGAAGGGAACGCGCGACTCCAGCGAGGCGGCCTGCGCGATGAGGGCGAAGTCCGTCACTTCCTGGACGGAATTCGACGCCAGCAGACCGAAGCCCGTCGAGCGCGTCGCCATCACGTCACTGTGGTCGCCGAAAATCGAGAGGGCGTGCGTGGCCAAGGTGCGCGCCGAGACGTGCAATACCGTCGGCGTCAGCTCGCCGGCGATTTTAAACATGTTGGGAATCATCAGCAGCAGGCCTTGCGAGGCCGTAAAGGTGACGCCCAGCGATCCGGCCTGGAGCGCGCCATGCAGCGCACCCGCAGCACCTCCTTCGCTCTGCATCTCGATCACGTGCGGGACCGTGCCCCAGATGTTGGGTTGGATCTCCGCCGACCACTGATCCGCCCACTCTCCCATGGGAGAAGAAGGCGTGATGGGATAAATGGCAATTATTTCATTGGTGCGGTAGGCGACGCGGGCAGCCGCCTCGTTCCCGTCAATGGTTACCTTGCTTCTGGTCATCTTTTTGCTCCGTCATGCAGATAGTATTTGTTCAAAACTCGTGCAACGAAACTTGTCTTCGATCGCCTGGCTGTTCTGTAGCGGCGGTCTATGAGCGCCGAAGTCGTTAATTCCAAAAACCAACTGTGATAGACCGAGCCTGCCCAAATTGCGCCCGATTGACCGGGCGCTGACCAGCGGCTCTGCCGCCTGCTGTGCGGAAAGGCTGTGCCTTTCCGTGGCGCTTATGCCTAACCTACCCACTCCGCGCCGTCTGGAAGGCTGCGCCTTCCAGACGGCGCGGAGGAAGGTTAATAAGATGGGCCTGGCCGGAAAGCCAGAGGCTTTCCGCACAGCAGGCGGCAGAGCCGCGTTGACCACTCGAAGAGTTCGCTAATTCGGACAAGCCTGGTCATAGATCGCCGGTTTCTAGAATTAACGACTTCGGCGCTCATAGAGCGCCGCTACAAGCTTGCCAAGCGGCGGCCGATCTCGAGCGCGGCGGCCGATTCCGCCCGGCGCTCCGCGGGTTCGAGAGCAAGCACGGTTTGCCAAGCCTCCTCCGGCAGCAGTGGGTTCTTCTCGAGCCAGGCGGCAATGGCGGATAGTGCGGCGCGCTTGGGATTGGCTTCGCGGCGCAGCGGGAGCCGGA
>Ga0187849_1000879_pt1 | contig 36997 bp, 35 predicted proteins | sample June2016WEW_4_10_2_FD_132412 | JGI IMG/M metagenome (GOLD analysis project Ga0187849, IMG submission 132412) | Peatland microbial communities from SPRUCE experiment site at the Marcell Experimental Forest, Minnesota, USA - June2016WEW_4_100 | ecosystem: Environmental > Terrestrial > Soil >...
AAGACCGGTTTCTGACCCTTATAACACGCAAGTCGAATCGGCGCATGCTATAGCGGATAACCACGGTGTCGCCGCGGCGACCAGTTGTGACCGTGGGCTTTTCGCATGCCCGACTCTCCAACGGTAACCGCACGTCGTCAGTCGGGGTGGGGCATGCCGAACGGCGGTCCCCCGAGCGATGTAGGGGGACGGCTTGCCGTCCCCTCATTCCGCATTGCCGCCCATCGAGAAGGGTAGGGCAAGCCCTACCCCTACAAACGCAAATTTGTTGTAACTCGACCACCGCCAATCTTCCGGCCGCTTCACCAACCCTTTCCGCGCGGGATTCAAATGGGACCATTCGAGCGGGCTATCCCTTCGCCATCAAAGGAAGAACCCACAGTCAGAAATGCACTGACTGTGGCTACCTGCTTTGGGAGAGCGCTGCTTCCAGCGCAGAGCTATTGCTCTGCGCCAGCCTTCACTGGTGCGCGGCCCCAAGAAGTACGGATAGGGTTGCTCCGAGAGCGCCGACGACCGTGAACGTGAGGAACACAAGTCGAAAACACTGCGAATAGGTCAAGTGATTGCGCCAGAAGAGCCATGATCGTGTGGCTTTCTTGTCGTTGGTATCGGATTCCTCGCGCATGAAGCGCTTAGCGATATGAGGTCTACCTTTCTCATCCGGGAATGGCACTTGCTTCTCAAAGAACTTCAAGGTTTCTTCGGCGCTCGTGATAAGTTCGCGATTCCGACAGTCCAGCTTCCAGAAGATGAATGAGAAGAGGACCAGCAGAAATCCAGGGAGCAGGCCTATGTACGGGATCTTGATATCGGCCCTAAAGCTCGCAGCCAAGCCACCGGAGAGCAGGGAGGAGAGCGCGATATAGAAGTTGAACGTAGTCAATCGCTGACCCGCTTGCAATTGAAAGAAATCCCATGCTTGTTTCCGTAAATCTGCTTCGGTCATTGGCTCACCCCAACTAAGACTCTATGCCGGCGAACGTCCGGCGTCAGGCACAGCCCGGTTTTGGCCTTCGCCTCGCAGCGCCGACTCCGCCTCACACCGGATTCGGCCGCTTCACGTGTCGAGGGACTCATCCCATTCCGCGCCCGTGACCCATGCAAGCGCAGACATCCTACCGCTTAGGAGGCCCCACTCGAAGTCATCCCAGCCCAGATTCTTTCTGCCGTATTTCCTTTCGATTCTTTTGGCAGCCTGCTTCGCCCTCTTCAGGATGGGCTTCTGCTCCTCTGTTAACGGTCGCTCGCCGCTCTTGATCTTCTCGAGCCAAATTTGATGCCTATTCCACCAAACCTTGTCCCAGAATTCGTTGTAGGCCTGCAAGATGGCTTTGTCGTTGCGCCGCAATAAGAGCGGCCACTCCTTGCCCGGATTCTCGTCATCGGGAATCCATTCTACTTTGTCACCGCTCTTCGTGTAGCCGATTCTGTGGCCATTAGGCCCCGCCTCTCCCGGTTTAACAGGATCGGTAGTCTCAGCTTTGGTCCGCCGTCGCCTATGGCCGATGGCGTGCTGCCTCATGAAGTCGCGATTGAGTTCCTCAATTTCGGGCATCAGGTCGGGATCAAACCGCGCGATCTCGATTCCGGCCTCACGAAGCCGTAGCTCGCCACGGCCGCGAATCTGCCCGTTGGGGTCCAGAGTGCCAATGAATACTCGCTTTATCCGCCGCTCGATTATCCGTTCAGTACAGGCAATCTTAGGGTGGTTTCGCGATGTACAAGGCTCCAACGTCGTAAAGAGCGTCGCGCCTGCCAAGGTCTTCTCGGCTAGTTTTTTTTCGAGAAGCGTGAACTCCGCATGCTCTCCCGGGGCCAGCTCCCCGCGAAACGACTCCCCAAGCACCCTGCCGTCGCGAGCGATGACCGCTCCGACTTTTGGGGAGATCTTGCCTGGTTCGCTCCTGCACCTTCGTGCAAGATCTATTGCCCTAAGCATGAGCTGTCTAGCGCTGGCTTTCGCGGGTAATCGGTTAGTAGGGATCATCTTCGCCATCTGCACGCCTTTCGGCAAGTCATCCTGCGACGGTCTCCTATGCAGCTTAACGATCTGACGCTCAGCCGCGAGCGGAGCCCGTCGGCTGGAGCGCTTGTTAGGCGGTACGGAGCTACGTCTTCGGGTTGTCAGGCCCCGGCTCGCGCATGGCAGCGGCAAGGCGCTTCACCATGGAACCCACTAGAAGCCACGCACAGGCGGCGGTTAGCAGGCATGATACGGCCCAGGCCCAAAAGGTGGTGGTGCCAGCAGCGATGGCAGATGCGTTGAGTACCAATCCGACCGCACAGGGGGCAACTACCAGGAGCAGGTTGACGATAGACCGTGCACCAACCACACTCCTCTGGTACTGGGCCAGAGCGTGGGATTCATCCCAATGACGAACGTCGGTGCCGGCTTGCCGCCTTATTTCCGGGCCAAGCTCCTCTTTGCAGTATGTCGCCAGTGTTGCGATCAAGGTTTCATGCTGGGCAATCCGGAACGCAATCGCCACTCCCAGGAGAGGAAGCGCGAGGAGCAGTTTCATATTCGGTGGCTTGCTGGCGAGCGTGGCGGTGAGGACGGTTCCTAGCACTGCCATCCAGGCGTAGGTAGCAATCTCTCGTTCGCGCATCCGCAGGAACATCTCTTTACGAGCGCTTTCGTAAAATGTGAGTAGCGCATCGAGCGTTCTGCTATCCCCCATAGCTGTCCTCCCAATTATGATCAGATGCCTTGTAACTTTTATGCTGCCTAACGCCGGCGCTCAGGCGCAGACCGGTTTTGGCGGTCGCCCGCGGCGTATCGCCATCCCAAGCGCCGTCGGGTCTAGTCCGTGTTAGCCGGCCGCCGGCGGCGATTGCTGCGCCGAAATGTCGTAGGCTTCTGCAAAGTTCACGTACTCAGAATACGCGTACAATACTACCCCGATAACAGCCGCAAGAAACGCGAGCACGATGGCGACAACAAGTTTATTGGTGAGCACCCTCGGTGCAAGCAGGAATACGAAGAAAAGATTCCGAACGAATCGTCCCTGTGCGCGCCGCCGATCGACCTCATCACGTCTTGACGTTGTGCGTAAGGCCGATCGATAAGTCGCATTCCATGCAGCTGCTGCGAGAAGGCAGCGCCGCCGCTTCTCTTCAGCATAGTCCTTCGGAGAAACATTGTTGGTGAGCACCCCCCGTGCAAACAGGAATGCGAAGAAGAGATTCCGCACGATTCGTCCCTGTGAGCGCCGCCGCTTCTCTTCAGCATAGTCCTTCGGAAAGCTGTCAGGGTCATGTTTATGGCGGCCGCGGACCAGCGCGGAGATGGTCGCATGCGCAAACCGCCGGAATACGCATGCTCGCGGGCCTCGCTCGCTGATGCCATCGACGACGGCTCGTGCCACCACGCTGGACACGAGACCAAATGCATAGGCGACGGCGACGAAGAAGGCGCCGCGGATTAAGTCGTTTCCTAGTAGATGCAGCTTCATTATGGGCGAGACCCTGACCCAGTTCCAGTCTTGGGCAATTGCCTTCGTTTCCACGGTCAGAAGAATGCCCGGGATGAGAGTCTCAATTTGCAGCTCAACCGATTTCCAGCCCAGATCTCCCGCCATACGTGTGTTCCTTTCTGTCTAACTCTTGTTTTGGCTGCCCTGTATAAGACCCTTCCCGGTCGGCACAACGAGAAAGCGCCAATGCCGGGTGCACAGGACTTCTACGACGCGGTCGTAAAGCCTCGGAGTCGGCTGGTCAGGAAATGTCGCCAACGGTGAATGACGGTCATTCGGGTTTACCACCCCCTGCCCCCTCCTAAAACAGGAGGGGAGTTTTTTCATGGCGCCTAACCTCCCAGAGGTCTCCGGGCTGGCGAAAAGATGACGCTATTAAACAACTTATCAACCTGTGATGCAAGGAAGAAAGGTGTCAGGTGCCAGATGCCGGGTGTCAGGGGTTAGGTGCTGGGGGCGGGAGACGGGATTCGGGACACAGGACACGGGGCACGACCAAGAGAATGAGAGTTGGTTCGGTCGGCTGGCAGCATGCTATCATCATACGTCAAGAAGGGAGAGGGTATATGGCAAGGGAATATGTTGAAAATCGAGACGGTGGTTACTACGTGATGGGTTCGCGGGTATCCCTGGAATCGGTCATCTTTCTCTTCCTGGATGGAGCCTCGCCAGAGACCATCGTCGATGAGTTTCCGACTTTGTCGCTCGAGCAAGTGTATGGAGCCATCACCTTCTACCTTGCCGATCGGGCTAAGATTGACGCCTATCTCACCGAGTCCGCAGGACTCTGGAAAGAGGCCCGAAAGAATCAATCTCCCCTTCCCCCTGCTCTGCGGGAACGGCTGGAACGCGCTCGCCGAGAGCTCACTTCCCGCGCATGAAAATCAAATTCCTGGCAGACGAAAACCTGCGACAGGCCATTAGTCGGCTTGTAGAATGGCACGCTGAGGGAAAGGCCGAAATTCGAAAATCGAAACTCGAAGATCGCGGCGAGTTTCGAATTTCGATTTTCGAGTTTCGTCAGAGCCCTATCGGAAGAGAGTTCCTTCGGGAGCCCGCCGGCGCTCAAGGGGTTTTCGGCTCCCACACGCATCGAAAACCGAAGAAGTCAGACCGGGCATCGGGCTTAATGCTGTAACGGTCAGAAACGCGGAGCAGTTTGGGATCGACAATCCACGACCCGCCTCGCAGAACTTTTTCCTGGCCGGTCTCCGGACCCGAGGGGTCTTGGGTGGCGCCGCTTTGATAGTAATTCGGACCGTACCAATCACTCACCCACTCCCACACATTTCCCAGCATGTCGTAAAGGCCAAAACCATTGGCCAGTTTGGCCGCGACTTCGTGGGTTTGGTTTCCGGCGTTCTCCTTGGACCAAGCAATCTCGCTGAGGTCGCCGTAGCGCGCCTGGGGGCTTCCGCCGCGCGCGGCGTATTCCCACTCGGCCTCCGTCGGTAACCTCCCGCCCGCCCAGGCGCAGTATTGGCTCGCCTCGTTCCAGATCACGTCGACGATAGGAAAGCTGTCATTCTTCCAACCCCGGTAGAGCTTGGGAGCGACCGGCGGCATTTTCGCTTTCGCCGCCTCGACAAAACGTTTGTACGCTCCTACGGTTACCTCCGTCTGTCCGATCCAGTAGGCCGTCCGCAGGGTCACCCGATGGGCGGGTTTTTCGGGGTCGGAACAGTCGCTGTCGCCCAGCGAACAGCCCATCATGAAATTCCCGGGCGCAATCCAGACGTATTTGAGGGCGTCCTGCGGGTTCACCCCCACGCCCTCGGCCAGCGCCACTTCCACCGGCGTCTCCGCGCCGGCAGCGACAACGACGCTTCGCGAATCATCCACCTTGCCTCGTGCCGTGACCCGCAGCACATGCGCTCCGGGAGGAATCTCGCTGAGCAAAAGCTCACCACTCGAGTCGATGGTTCCACGGCTGGAATCGTCGAGCCAGATGGCGGCTCCGGCCAGAGCTTTCACTCGCAGGCTACCTGTGAGGTCCGCAAGCGGCGCCACAACGCGAGTGGGTCGCCCCTCCGCGACGGTCACACTCTGCTCAAAATCCCGCTTACCGGCCAGCGAGACTTTCAGCGTGTGGGCGCCGAGCTTTGCCCGCATCATCATCACGCCCTGCGCGTCCGCTTGGCCCTGGAGATTTCCATCCAGGAAAACCTGGGCATTCGGCGCGGTTTCCACCAAGACCCCGGCCGTTGTCACGCTCGCCTTGCGCAAGGCGCCGATGAGCAGGTCATTCGCGCCTGCCTGCCGCAAGGTGCGCACGTAATCATCGTCCACCTGGAAATCAATGCCGCGGCCTCTAACCAGTTCGGCGGCGCGTTGATTGGGCACGCCTCCGACGACCAGTTCCAATAGTTGTTGCTTTGTCAACGGTTGCGGCTTCACAGCGCCGGGAGCCTGCCAGGGTGGGGCCGCTGGCTCCCAGCCCATGCCGGCCTTTCCCGTCTTCACCACCCCCTGGGCATATCTTCCGCTCCGCGGAAACAAACCGATCCAATGATTATTTTGCAGAATTCCTTGGGCGCCGGAGACCACCTGCGCCGGTCCCAAAAACGCAACGATGATGACGAATCGTATGAGCGACGATTTCACAGCCGCCTCCTCTCTAAGCCAAGAGTGTAGGACAGCATTGGTCCTCGATTATACGACAGGACCGTGTTGAGAGCCCGTGTAAGAATTGCTTCTTCCCCGGGCGCAGCCGGCCAGGGCCGCCCCGCCATGGTCCGCGAGATGCCCCGCGACCTCGGGTAGTTCTTGAATTGCCTCCCCGGTCTTGATACCTTACCTGCCACAATATCTTCGAAAGGATGGTCCATGAAGCGTTCAATTATCATTCTCGTGTGCAGTTTTGTTTCGGCCGCAATCCTCTTAGCGCAGACGGGGTCGCGGCAGACTCCCGCTGCGCCCGCAACCACCCAGAAGACTTCCGCGACTACTGCCAAGACCGGCGTGTCCAAGACCACCACTTCCAAAACTTCCTCAACCGCGCCGTGGATCACCACGGGTTCCGGCCTGAAATATCAGGACGTGGTCGTGGGTAAAGGGCCGCTGCCGAAGCCCGGCGACGACATCCTGGTGAACTACACGGGCCGATTCACCAACGGTAAGATTTTTGACAGCTCCCTTTCCCCAGGCAGACAGCCCTTTGAGCTCCATTTAGGCCGCGGCGAAGTTATCAAGGGATGGGACGAGGGCCTTTCAACCATGCACGTGGGGGGAAAGCGCAAGCTGAGCATCCCTCCTGGCCTCGCTTACGGCCCGGGCGGATACCCGGGTGTAATCCCGCCCAACTCCACGCTGACGTTTGACGTCGAGTTGCTGAAGATTAAGTAGCGTGGCATCGAGCCCGACTGGACGACGGACTGTGGTTGGCCTCGGATCGGAGATAAAGGCGAAGTCCTTGCCGCACACCCACGCCCGGCGCCTTTCATGCGGCGCCATAACAATCTTCACATGCGGCGGTGCTTGAATCCCAGGCCGATTCCACATAGAATCGCCTTCCTCGGTTTGAAGGGTGTCGATGGATATAAAATTTGCGCGCAGTGAATCCGTCGCGGACGCCATTATGCGTTTGTTGCACGGGGCGTCCAGCTCCATTGACGGGGCGCTGTATCGCTTCAATCATCCCGGCCTCGCGCAGGGGCTGGAAGAGGCGGCGCAACGCGGGGTTCGGGTTCGCCTGCTGGTGGATGGGAACAAGTACAAAGAAAGCCGCGCCACGCAGGAACTCCTCGCCGGCGCCATCATCCCTTTTCGCTTGGGCTTCGGCCGGCAGGGACGCGGTTCCAAGATGCACCACAAATTCGTCATCCTGGATCAGCAGACGGTCCTCACCGGAAGTTACAACTGGACGGTGGAATCAGAAGATGAAAACCACGAGAATCTCCTCATCCTTCGGGACGCGGACCCGGTCGAGGCCTATATCCGAGAGTTTGAAGCCTTGTGGTCGGGCGCGGGCCGGGACGACTCGCAGGAGTCTCGGTAAGCCTTCGCCAAACTCTGCCGTGGGTCGGTTAGAATCTGTCGCGGCGATTTTACGTCATCAAAGGAACGCGTCCCGATAAGATCGGGACAGGTTCCGCCGCCTGTACATCAAACGGACCGCAAAATCCTGTTCGGGAAGTGATCTATGACGACCAAAGAAACTGACGAGGGCCGGGCAGGATTCCCGGCGGACTATGAGCTCTACATCATGCGGCACGGCATCGCCGTGATGCGGGGCGCCACCACCATGATTGACGACGCCAAGCGGCCCCTTACGCCTGAGGGCAAGCAGAAGATGCGCGATATCGCCAGCGGGCTGGTTCGCGCGGGATTTGAACCGGATTGGATTGTCTCCAGCCCGCTGGTGCGCGCCGTGGAATCAGCAGAGATTGTAGAAGAAGCGCTGAGTTCCAAGCCTCCCTTGGACTTCTGCGATGCTCTGCGTCCCGGCGGCGACCCGGAAGAGTTGGTCACCTTTCTCGCCAAACGCTCCAACCGCCGGCGCGTTCTGGTGGTGGGCCACGAGCCGGATTTGGGTGAACTGGCCGCGCGGCTGATCGGCGCCGGGCGCAATGCCAACATGCCCTTCAAGAAAGGTGGTTGCTGCCTGATCACCTTCAGTGTATTCCCCCCGAAATCACCGGGCCGGCTCGTGTGGTGGCTGACGCCCCGCGTCATGCGGAAACTGGGTTGACAAAGCCTTACTACCCCTTACTACGCCTCACTACCTGTGCCTTACCCTATACAGAATCGTCCAATTCGAGGTTGCCTTATCCAGGGCGGAGGCAAGCTTTCTTGCGATGCCGGTGGATCAAATTGTCGGAGGAGAATGTATGAACCGAAGGAAATTCCTGGCGGGCTCGGTGGGGGGTGTGGTTACGACCGCACAGATGGCGCGCGGTTCGAGCTATCCGAAGGGGAGCACTGCAAGCAATAATCAGTCTGCACGGCCTATCGTCATCGACGCGCATGCGCATTTTGGTTATATGGGAATGTGGGGACAAAGGGATATTTCCTTCGAGGATATCTTGTCGGCTGCCGACGAGGCTGGCATCGACAAGCTCTGTGTCTCTTCGCTAGAGGCCATCGAACTCGAGGTGGAGGAAGGGAACAAGGCGATCCATCAATTCATGAAGTGGGTGGGGGCGGGCGCCATCGCCGCGGGCATGACGATGAAAGCCAGCACCCCGAACCCTATTGCGGAGGAGGCCGAACCAATGAATGAGCCACAGGTTGATGTGAGCAAAGACAGGAATCTGGGAGGGATATGGGCGGGGCTGCCGACCATGTACAACGCGGACTGGTCGCTGGATATGGGCGCGATGGAAACGAACATTAAGCGCATGATCAAAATTGAGGTGCACGGAATCTATTTGTTGGGCAGCACCGGCGAATTCTATGCGATGGATTTTGACGAGTTCAAACTGCTGGCCGACCTGCTTGTGAGAACCACGGCCGGGACCGGCATCCCCACGTGCGTCGTTTGTGGTTCGCCCAACACCCGCACCACCCTCCGCCAACTGCTATACCTCAGGAAGTCAGGCGTCACGGCCGCCCAGCTCGTGATTCCCTTCTGGATGGAGATGACGGAGCGGGAGTTTATGCAATTCTTCAAAGACGTGCACGAGGCGGTCCCCGACCTGCCCATCATTCATTACAACATCCCGCGGACAAAACGGTTTCTTCTCGGCCCGGATTATGTGAAGGTGCGTGAAGTGCTGCCCAACTTGGCGGCGGTCAAGTTCACTTTTGCCGGCAGCCACTTCGGCGACTTGCGGGAGGCCGTGCGTTTGAATCCCAGCCTGAAGTTTCTTGTCGGGGAAAACCTCCTGGTCAGCGGCATGCAAATCGGCGCTGACGGTTCGTGCAGTTCGATCGTCTACACCAACCCTGATACCGTCCTCAAGATGTACCGCCTCGCCAAGCAACGCAAATGGGACGAAGCGCAGGCCATGCAAAACCGCATCATAGCCTTCTTTGCCGGAGTGTTTCCGACCATCGAGAAGCTCGGTGAAGGCTACATCGACCCGGTGGCTGACAAAGGTCTGGGGCTGGCCGCGGGAGGGATCGTCGGACATCCGCGCACCCGCGCCCCGTACATCGGCTGGTCGGAAGAAAGTGTACGCGCCGTCCGGGCGTGGATGAAAGAGAACTTCCCTGATTTCGTCGCCCAGGATTAGGGCCGGGCACACATCCAGCCCCCAGTACGGCTTGGACTGTGTGAACGCTGCGTTCGCAGCCGCTTGCAGGTCGGACATTCCAGCCGGGCGGAGGTTACGCTCGTACGATCTGAGGAAATGGAAGCCGAGAGATCGTTCCGGCCCTGGAGGGGCCAAACCCGCGCAGGGTCAACCCGTCGGCTGACGGGTTGGGAGGTCGGGTGGGCTCTGCTATCCGCAGGTTAGAACCTGCGGCTACCCACGGTTGGCCCCTGCCGGGGCCAGACCCAAAACGGTTTAAGTTAGCGCTTATGGGGTGGCGCCCTCTTGGTGGGAGTAAATTCGCACCCACTGGCCCCGGTGCTCCATCTCTGCCAGCAATCGCAGGTGGTAGTGGGCAGCCAGGGCTTGCGCTGCAACCTGCGGATGATAATCGAAGTACCGCCCCTGCACTCGCAGCCATGCCGGAAAACGCGCCACCCAGTTGCCGGGCGGCTCCCACCTGCGGGAATAGAGATAGAGCAGGTCAAAAGACTCCGGCGGCACGTTCGCGAACTCCTGCGGCGCGAAACCCTGCACCGGGACGACGCGCAACGGCCTCCGCACATAGCCGAGGAAAGGCTCGGTGAGTTCGTCGGTCGCCGGCCACGCCGTCAGAATCCGCGGCTGGCCAGGCTGTGTTTCCAGGAAATGCGCTGCTTGCTGGTGCAGCCCGATGAAGTCCGCGTACGCGAGGTTGTCCTCAAATGGGAACGGGTAAGGCGGGTTGACGAACCACGCCCACACAAAGCAGGCGGCGGCCGCCGCCAAAACGAGCCGGGCCGGGAAGCGCGGCAAGCGCATCACCAGGGCCACCGCGACGAGGTAGAACAAGGGCAAGACCGGAAGAAGATACCGTGGCAGAATGGCGCCGCCCACCAGGCTCAACAGGAGCAGATAAATAGCCACCAGCCCGGCAGTCAGAAAAATGAAGTTCGGGATACGGGATACGGAATACGGGACACGGGACAAAAGGCTCGGGACTCGGGGCACGTGAAACGGGATTCGGGGCTCAGGTGCCGGACTTCTCCTGTCTCCCGAGCCCCGTGTTTCGTGTCCCGTATCCCGTATCCCGTATCCCGTATCCCGAGTCCCGTGCTTCCGCCCCCACCAGAATCCCACCGGGGCGCACGCCGTGAGCAGCCAATTGAATCCGCCGATAAAGAGCTCATAAGCGCGTCGCAGCAGGCTCCAGAAAACCCGCGCGGGCGAGAGCGTGGAATACAAGTTGTAGCTGAGGTACTCGCGGTTGCCCGTCCAGTAGCCCGTCACGTGGTGGTAATAAAGCACCCAGGCCGCGAGCGGCAGGAGCGGCGCAAGGAGCGCAACCCAGGTCGGGAGGGGAGCCCGCCGGCCGGCCGCAAATCCGCGCCCCCTTCGCCACGCGTAAAGCCACACCATGGGCAGCAGAACCACAGCGGTTTCCTTGCTGAGAACGGCCAACGAAGCTGCCAGGGCGAAGAGCCAGAGCTGATCGCCGAGCAGAAACAGAACCGCCAAGGTGGTGAAAAGCGCGGCGGCAAGATCCAAGTGCGCGAGGGTGCTTTGCGCAAAGAAGAGCGGCGAAAGCGCCAGGAGGAGTGCGCTCCAGGCGGCGATTTCACGGCTGGCTACGCGACGCCCCAACCCATAGAGCGATGTGACCGTCGCCGCCGCGATCAGCGTCATTGCGCCGCGCGCTGCCCACGCCGAATACCCGAAAAGACGCCACACGATGCCCAGATAGATCATGACCAGCGGCGGGTGACCCACCGGCAACGTGGTTTTCGGAATCAGCAACCACGCGCGATAGAAGTCCAGCGCCGCCGGAATGTAATACCCCGCTTCGTCCCAGTAGTAAGGCAGCCGGAGTAGCGGCAGGTGCAACAGGAGCAGTGCGACGAAGGTCGTGAAACAAGCCAGCAGCGACTTGAAAAAGAACCGCATGAGGAAGCTAATTTAGCAGCAGATGCGCATCCGGGGGGCGGGATTTTTCCGTGTCAGAACGGGGTTGGGCAAGCGGCCGGAAAGGCGTTTTACCTGCCCCGCACCACAGGCGCCCTGGAGTGCGGTAGCGCAAGCTACCGCCTTCAGCACACTCAATCATTCCAACCCTAAAATACCATCGGGAATTGGAGTGCGGCAGCTTGCTGGCTGGGATTTGTGCTCGATTTGAAATTCCCGCGAGCAAGCTCGCGGGGAGGAAAGCGGCAGTCCGTCAGCTGACGGACCGCACTCCAAAGCTTCGCATCCACGCCCCATAGGCGAAGTGTGGACCCTGCTCACGCGCCGTAGATTCCTTTACGCTATAATGAGTGTCGTGCGAAAGTGGCGGAATTGGCAGACGCGCCAGACTTAGGATCTGGTCCCGCAAGGGGTGGGGGTTCGAGTCCCCCCTTTCGCACCAAGCTTATCAGAGGGCAGAGATGGTGACGTTGGAGGCGGTTGAAAGGGCTTAGAGGTGCTTGAAAAACCCTTTGTTTTCAGCGCCTAGCTTGCACCGTGGTGCAGAGATGTTGGCGCAACGGGGGGGCAAAGTCACACTCTACTTGCAACTGTTTTATCGAAAATGAACCCTGCACCAGAATCTTCTGCGACACGATCCGAGCACCGGTTGCGACACGATCCCTGAACTTCCACAATATCCTTAATGGCCACGGAAACACTTACAATTGATTTCGACCGTGATGCGCGGGTTGGAATTCCGGGCCGTTGCGTCCGTCAGGGGAGCCGGCGGCCGAGATGGGAGTATCCGCACTCGATCGAACGCTCCCGCGACTCGAACCGATCGGCTATACAGTGTGAGGAATTCCTGCCGCGCTGTGACACTTCGCCCATGCGTGCGCAGTCTCACGTTTACTTTTGGGATGCCCTGTGATAATTATGCGCCGATTGGTGGGAGACTATGCATCCTCATTTTGTTGACTACGCGATTATCGCCATCTATTTCGTCTTCGTTTTGGGAATCGGGTTCGCGCTGCGCGGGCGGATGAAGACCAGCGAGGACTTCTTCCTCTCGGGGCGCTCGATTCCGGGTTGGATCACCGGCTTGGCGTTCATGTCCGCGAACCTCGGCGCCCTGGAAGTGATGGGCCACTGCGCCAACGCCGCCAAATACGGCATGTTCGTCAACCACTTTTACTGGTTGGCCGCGATGCTGGCCATGTGCTTCGTGGGCGTATTTATGATGCCGTTTTATTACGGCAGCAAGGTGCGCAGCGTTCCGGAGTTTCTGCGCAAGCGCTACGACGAGAAGACGCGCACTCTGAACGCCTTTTCGTTCGCCGCGATGACGCTGCTCGTCTCGGGCGTGGACCTGTACGCCATGGCCATCCTCTTCCAGCGGCTGCTCAATTGGCCCTTTTGGGCCAGCGTGGTGGCGTCCGCACTGGTGGTGGCCATTTACATTTACCTCGGCGGGCTCACTTCCTCCATCTACAATGAGGTGCTGCAATTCTTCCTTATTGTCTTCGGCTTCCTGCCCCTGGCCATCTTGGGGTTAAAGGCCGTCGGGGGATTCGCGGGATTGGAAGCCAAGCTCCCCAACCCGGGTTACGCGCACACCTGGGCGAACATCTGGCATGCTTCTGACAATCCCATGGGGATTAACTGGTTTGGAACGATCTTCGGATTGGGCTTCGTGTTGTCGTTCGGCTACTGGTGCACGGATTTCCTGGTGATCCAGCGGGGCCTGGCGGCCAAGGACATGGCTGCGGCGCAACGTACTCCCCTGATCGCCGCGGTTCCGAAAATGTTTTTCCCCCTGCTGGTGGTGCTGCCGGGCCTGGTGGCGATTGCGCTTGATCCCACGACCAAGTTGATGATGGGCGGCCGGTACGATAATGCTTTGCCCGCCATGCTGGGCCGGTTTTATCCCTCCGGTCTGCTGGGCATCGGTTTGACGGCGCTCTTAGCGAGCTTCATGTCGGGGATGGCCGGCAACGTGACCGCTTTCAATACGGTGTGGACATTTGACATTTACCAGACTCATATCAACCCCGGCAAGGAAGATCATCACTATCTCAGCATGGGCCGCGTGGCCACGGTGTTTGCGGTTATCGTGGGCATCGGGACCGCTTTCATTGTTCTGCGTTTCAACAACCTGATGGATTATCTCCAACTCCTCTTCGCGTTTTTCAATGCGCCGCTCTTCGGCACGTTCCTGCTGGGAATGTTCTGGAAGCGCACCAGCGCCCATTCGGGATTCTGGGGATTGCTGTGCGGCATCCTGGCTGCCGCCACGCATTACTCGCTCTATCACTTTCACTACGTCCACTACCCCAGCGACATGGCGGCAAACTTCTACCAAGCCATCTGGGCGTTTGTGGTGTGTTTCTGCGTAACGGTGGTGGTAACCCTCTTTACGGAACCGCGCAAGGAAGAGGAACTGGTGGGCTTGGTTTATTCCCTTACCCCGAGGCCAAAGACTTCAAACCTTCCCTGGTATGAACGGCCGTCGATTTGGGCGATCGGAATTCTGGCGCTTTGCACGGTTTTGAATATCATCTTTTGGTAAAGTCGATAGTTGATAGTCCATAGTCGATAGTCGAAGAAATAAGAAATGGATACGTTGACGAATGGCGGAATTAAAAACATTTGGAGCGCAAAATGAGCATGCAACGCCGCTTGAACTTTGCGACCATCAGCTATTGACTATTGACTATCGACTATCAACTTCAGGCAGGTGACGATGGGATTGGATATTCGTTTACCAATTGGAATCATCTTCTCGATTTACGGCGTCGTCCTACTGATATATGGGGCGGTTGCCGACGCTTCCATCTTCCAGGAGAAATCCCTGGGAGTGAACATCGATTTGTGGTGGGGACTGGCGATGTTGGTTTTTGGGGCCTTCATGGGAGCGTTGGCGTTCCGGGCTTCGCGGCGTAGCGAACCATGACGGAGCTCCGTTGGAATCCCACGCTTCGCGAATGGGTTTCAACCGCCTCGCATCGCCAGGAGCGTCCCCAGATGCCCGAGGACTGGTGCCCCTTCTGCCCCGGCTCCGGGCGCGTTCCCGACCACTACGACGTCCACATTTACCCCAACGATTTTGCGGCTTTCACCATCCCTCCGCCGCCACCGGCGATCCAAGGCGATAACTTTTGCAAGGTCCGGCCTTCCCTCGGCAAATGCGATGTGGTGCTTTACCATCCCGATCATCGCACCTCCCTGCCGCAGCTTCCTGTGGATCACCTCGTTAAACTGGTGCGCCTGTGGCGAAGCCGGTTCCTGGAGCTCAAGGCCACGCCGGGAATACGCTATGTTCTGATTTTTGAAAACAAGGGCGCGGTGATCGGGGTCACGATGCCGCATCCGCACGGGCAGATCTACTCGTTCCCCTTCATCCCGCCGCGGCTGGAAAAAGAGTTGTCGGCCGCCCGCGCTCACCAACGCCGGCATGGACGCTGCTTGTACTGCGACATTCTGAAGAAGGAGCGCCGTGACGGCAGGCGCATCATCGCTGAGAATGATGCCTTCACCGCGTTCATTCCCTTTTACGCCCGCTGGCCGTATGAGGTCCACATTTTCTCACGGCGCCACCTGGGGACGCTGGAGGCTTTCCGGCCCTTGGAAGAGCGCGCGCTGGGAGAAATCCTGAAATGGGTTACCTTAAAGTATGACAACCTCTTTCAGATGTCTTTTCCGTATATGATGGTGTTGCACCAGGCGCCCACGCGAGGGCAGTTTCCCTATTTCCATTTCCACATTGAGTTCTATCCACCCCACCGCAGCAAGGAAAAGCTCAAATACGTGGCCGGCGTGGAATCCGGCGCGGGAACCTTTCTGAACGATTCGCTGGCGGAAGAGAAAGCAGCGGAACTGCGCGCGGTTTCGCCAGTGCGACGGGAGGAGTTAGCAGCGGGCAGCGAGAGGTAGGCAGAAAGCAGTAGGCAGAGAGTACGTGGCATCTTTTACAGGGGATTGACGACGCGCAGGAATTTGAACTCATGGAAACCAACATCCGCAGTGCGAAGCTCCACAACGCCATTCTCCCTCATGAGCGCTGTGATATGAAGATCGTGCATCCGGTTACCGGATGTGCGCGGGTATTCAAGGGCGAGATCGCGAACCACCTCCGCGTGGCGGTCCGTTTCCACCAGGAATCCGAAGGAGGGCGACAAGCGCAGGCGTTCGATAAAACCCCAGGCCACCGTGAAACTGAGGGGGTGAAGAAGCGCCGACCGATGGGTTACCACTCTCAGGAACTCGTAGGCGATCGACCAGGTGATCCGCCAGCTCTCGGCCGATCTTCCCCATTCGACCACCAAGCGGTGTGCCCGATCGTGCTGCGGGGATTCTCTGATGGCGGCGTAAATCAGCAGGTTCGTGTCGACGACGGACACGCTCAGCCTTTCTTCCTGCCCTGCCTCTGCCGGGGGGCACTCCGCTCGGCGTCCAAAACATCGTACAGCGCGTCACGGTTGGTGACATCCACCAAAAAGCGGCCTGCACTGAAGCTGGGCAGGCGAAAAGGACGCTTGGGTCTGCGGCTTTCACCCAGGCCCTGCCGCAGGCATTCGGTGACGAACGTCGATAGAGTCTCCGCACGCTCCGCAGCACGGCGCTTCAGGTTGCGAAAGACAGGGTCGGGAATGATGAGGGTTGTCTTCATACGGAAAACCATAACAGGCGTACGGAAAGATGTCAATAAAGACACCGATTCATAGCATCGAACCAACGTTTCAACGAATCTTCGGATCGCTGCCGGAGACGGTAGTGCGTGCGCCCGGCCGTGTGAATCTAATTGGCGAGCACACGGATTACAACGATGGCTTCGTGCTTCCTGCGGCCATCGACCGGGCGATCACCTATGCAGGGCGCCGCCGCGCGGACCGCCGCGTGCGCGCTTACGCAAACAACTTCAACACCTCTGTTGAGTTTGACCTGGACGACATTCAAAAGGCCAGCGACAACACCTGGAGCAATTTCCTCCGCGGGGTGTCGAAATTTCTGGAAGCGGATGGCCATCGCCTGACCGGCGCTGACATTGCCTTTGGGGGCGACGTCCCGCGCGAGGCAGGCTTGAGTTCTTCCGCGGCGGTGGAGGTGGGCGCGACGGCGTTTTGGAACAAACTCTTGGGTTTGGGCCTCGACCCTGTCTATGTCGTCAAACTCTCGCGGCGCACGGAAAACGAATTTGTCGGGGTGCCCTGTGGAATCATGGATCAGTTCATCTCGGCGCTCGGCCGCCGGGACCACGCACTCTTTCTCGATTGTCGCGACCTCACCTATCGTCACGTGCCGCTGCGGGCCGACGTGAAGATTGTGGTCTGCAACTCCGGCGTCAAGCGCGCGCTGGCGCAATCCGAGTACGAGGTTCGGCTGAAGCAGTGCCGCGAGGCCTTGGCGAAGATCGGCGCCACCGGTCGCGCGGTGAAGTCGCTCCGGGACGTGCAACTTTCCGATCTCGAGGCCGCGCGAGGCGCGATGGATAATCTGCTCTGGCGGCGCGCCCACCACGTGGTATCGGAAAACCAGCGCGTGCTCGAAGCCGTCAGAGTTCTCGAAAGTGGCGATTTGGAACGCTTCGGTGAATTGATGAATGCGTCACACGAAAGCTTGCGGGATGATTACGAAGTGAGTTCCAAAGAACTGGACGCGCTCGTGGAGCTTGCCCGCAAGCAGCACGGCGTTCTGGGCGCGCGCATGACGGGAGCAGGCTTCGGCGGTTGCACCGTCAACCTGGTGCGCGCCGACGCCGCGGAGAGTTTTGTGCAAGCTGTGGCCGAGGGTTATGAAAAAGCGCTCGGCCTCAAGGCCGAGATTTACGTCTGCCGGGCATCGGATGGTGCGCTGGTCTCCGCCTGAGCGCTTCTTGCGCCCGCCAGCGGGCGTGACCCCTCCCCCGGCCGCCTTTGTCCTCCAACCTCTGTCCACGGGTGAAGGTTGGTAATCCTGGGTTGGGAATTGCCGCCACTCTCGTGCTCCTTGGGTGGGGGACTTGGCACGGTGGCGGGGGGGGGATTTTGCACGATGTAGAAAATCAACCTGGCCAGGATAAATATAAGCAGCGCAAAAAGCAGGAACCGAGTGACCGGCCCCACCTCTGCTTCCACAAACGGCACGGGTGATTGGAGCATTCTTCTGCGGGCCAAGTACCAGGGGAAGATGATGACGGGCAGCACCATCGAGCCCACCGCCCACCGCAAAGGCCGGGGAATGCGCTGTCGGACCGCATCGAAGAAAACCCAGACACCGGCAAGGGCCTGGGCTCCTCCCATTGCCAATTGAGCCTTTTGTTCCCCCCACAGTCCTTCAAAGACGAGGGCAAGAAAGAAAGAGATACCTAGGACAGCGAAGAAAATGCGCCAGGGGTAACGCACCGGTTCCGGCCTGGGTTCCGTGCCCGGAGCAGGCCCCGCAGCTAACGCCATCTCTTGCGGCCGGGCAATCTCGGCAGGATTAATGGGGTGCTTGCACGCCACGCAAACTCGGCACGAGGGGGCAAGCAACTGGCCGCACGCCGGACATTGAAACGGCTCGCTGGGGAATTCCGCAACGGGAGCAGGACCATCGACGGTGGCCGCTTCCGGCTTAGGCGAGCCCGCCTCGTCGTCCGTCTTTTGGCGGTTGAACCTCTTTGCCCACTCGCTCGGGGTTTCCATCCTTCACTCTTTCTCGTTCCAGCCTTCGTGTTCCTTCCAGTCTAACACCTTGCGGTAACCTTCGCTGCGCCGCAGTTGATTCCAGGTGCGCAAATTTCCTTCCCCGCGGTTCCCTCCCTGCGACTGGTAAAACCATCCAGCCTCTTGCGCCAGCGCCATGGCCTCGCCGGAGACATAGAACTCGTGATCCTCATACTGATAAGGAGTGGCGGGATGACCCCTGGGGTCGAAGATGCGGTCCACGCGCACTTCCAGGTCAGGTGAGATGGCGCCCGCGTGCAGCAGCTCCTGAAGCGCTTTCACCACGAAATAGTTGTTCACGATGTGATCGATGTGGCCTTCCGCCGGGGGATGCACGGTGAAGATGACCTCGGGCTGAAATTTCTTGATGATCTCTTCCGTGGCTTCGACCACGGCATCGCGCGCGAAAGGCAGATTGGGACGAAAGAGGCCTTCGTACGGGGCATGGTCGCTGGCTAAAAGCACGGCAAGGTAGGGATCGCTCGAGTTCGGGTGCTCATACCAGATTTTGCCCGTGCCGCCATCGGGCAATCCCAGGAACAAAATATTCTCCGGAGGCACGCCCAGGTGGCCCATGGCCGCGCGCGCTTCTTGCATGCGAATGGCTCCAAAGTTCAGCGCCTCGGCCGGTCCGCAGGAATGCTGAAAGTAGCGGTCGCAGGAGCCCGCATCGCCGCTGGTGAAGTAAACCATGTGGAGCGGAATTTGATTCTCCACCAAGGCGCGAATGAACCCCATCTGGGTTCCGTCATCGTCCTCGTGCGCGCAGAACACCAGCACGGATTTAGGAAGAGGATTGACGCCGAGTTCCAGCACGTTGGTGGCAAGGATATGACCCGAGGCATCCGTGATTTCCACCCTGGCTACGCAGACCCCGCTCATTCCCGGCGGAAGGGGGAACTTCACTTCGTGCGTCAGCTTGGCGCCGTGCGGGTTTAAGTCAAATCGCTCCGCGACGACCTGATTCGCCAACACGGTTGCGCCCAGACCGTCCAGTCGAGCCCGCACTGTCACCTGGCGCCATAGGGTGTCGGTTGGATTGGCCAGGGAGAATTTCACCGTGGCTTCGGCCCCAGACGGGAACAGAGTGTGGTGGTTATCAAAATGAATAGCGCCCGCTCCAAAGGTCTCGGGATGAAATTGTCGATAGCTTGAGGTGTTAACCGCCCCCAGGCTGGGGTAGACGTATTGCATAGGGTAAGGCCTGGGCGCAACTAATCCCGGTGGGTTGACGAAGACCAGCGGGGTGAATGCTATGGCGTAAACGTTCTTGCGCTCGTGGTCCCAAACCACCGCTGCATATTGCTTGATGGTAGGTTGTTCGACTTTCGGTGCCTCCGCACAACGGGAGCCGAAGCCCAGACGCTGGTGCGGCTTGAGGTTGATGTCGTTCTGCAACTTCTCGATTTCAGTCTCCACGCGCTCCCTCTGCTGGACAATCCACGGCCAATAGCGCTCGGAGAATTCCAGCCGGAGTCCTTGCAGAGATTCGCTGCTCAAGTTTTCGATCTTCACGTTACAGCCGATAATGTCCCCGGATGTGTAGTACGGCTGTCCGACCTCAGCAGAAACAATCTGAATCACTTGACGATGGACCACGAAAGAACAGATGCGGGGAATCTCTTGAATGACCTCATGCGAATTGGGATTTTGCACACGCACGTCGACTTCATATCTCCCCGCTCGCGCATCGAGAGGCACCTTCCAAAGCAACCGATAGACCGTGGAGGGCGGTGCAGCAGCCCGGTCATTGCCGCCAAGAATCACCCCATCCAGCAAAGGCTTTCCTTCACCCTCGTAACGCACGGTGAAGAGACAGCTATCCAGTGTGTGAACTGCCTGCGGCGAAGAGGGAATAATTCTGAGCCAGACTTCCTCTCCGACGTTGTACGTGATTTGGTCGGTAACCGCCTGTAGCGAAGCCTGTGGGCGCGCGTTCAGCTTCAAGCTAGGTGCCCAGCCGAGCCAGCCCACGGCCAGCAAGGCAGCCAGCCCCGACGTCAGCGATTTCTCCCGGGTCGCGATTCTGCCCGTGTTGCGCATGAATTTGCCTCTCTCAAGATTAATCAACCCCCGAAGGTGGTGTGGGGGAATTATAGATATCCGGCAGAGGCGCGTCCAGTCGTGCTCACCGCTTACCCTCATTCGGGGGCGCATGTGACAGGATGCCCCCCGGTTTACTCTTGCGTTGACAACATCCTTGATTGGGCTTTCAATTGTGGCTTGCCGGATGCCGCTTTCGCCTCGGACCCTGGGAGCTCCAGACGGAACCGAGCTCCGGACTCACCCGCACGAAAGGAATGACCGTGAATCCTCTGGATGCTATCCTGAAACCGAAATCCATCGCTGTGGTGGGCGCCTCGCGCCGCCAGGGATCAATCGGCCGCGAAATTCTGCACCAGCTCATCGAGTTCGACTTCCACGGCAAGCTCTTTCCGGTTAACCCCAAAGCAGATTTTATTCACTCCATAAAGGCTTTTCCGACCGTGTCATCGATTCCCGACCCGGTGGATCTGGCCATCATCGTCGTGCCGCGCGAAGATGTGCTGAGCGTCATCGATGATTGTGGGAAGAAGGGCGTGAGGGGCTTGGTGGTCATTACCGCGGGTTTTTCCGAAACAGGCGACGAAGGGAAAAGGTTTGAAGCCCAATTGGGTGAACGGGTCCGGCAATACGGGATGCGGATGATCGGGCCGAATTGCATGGGCGTTATCAACACCGACCCGGCGGTCCGCATGGATGCCACCTTTGCTCCCACCCTGCCCCTGACGGGGCGCATTGCCTTCATGTCGCAGAGCGGCGCGCTGGGCGTGGCGATCCTGAACATCGCGCGGCAGCTCGACATCGGGTTTTCCTATTTTGTGAGTCTGGGCAACAAGACCAACGTCTCCGGCAACGATCTGTTGCAGTATTGGGAAGACGATTCGCAGACCGATTTGATTTTGATGTATCTCGAGTCGTTCGGGAATGCGAAGCGCTTCATGCAAATCTGCCGCAGGATTTCCAAGCGGAAGCCCCTGCTGGTGGTGAAGTCCGGTCGCACGGAAGCGGGCGCGCGCGCGGCGACGTCGCACACCGGAGCGCTGGCGGCGGGGCAGGGACTCGACGTTGCCACCGACGCCCTGATGGAGCAGTGTGGCGTGGTCCGCGTGAACACGGTGGAGGAGTTATTTGACTTGGCGCTGGCTTTCTCCAAGAATCCCTTGCCGCGGGGCAACCGACTGGGCATTCTCACCAATGCCGGCGGGCCCGCCATCATGGCCACCGATACGGCCATCGCTCATGGCCTGAGCATGGCGAATTTCTCCGAACGAACGTGCCAAGAGCTCCGCCGCTTGCTTCCTCCCGAGGCCAGCATCCAGAATCCCGTGGACATGATGCCCCAATCGGATCGCAGCAAGTACGATGCCTGCGCGAAAATTCTGCTGGAAGACGATGGCATCGACATGCTGCTGGTGGTTTTTGTTCCTCCCATGTTGATCAGCGCCATGGACATCATCCTGGGTCTGGAACAGTTGCGCCATAAATATCTAAAGCCGGTGGTGGGAGTCATCATGGCCACGGAAGAGTTCTTTGGGGAACTGAACCGCGATCATCCCAACCATATGGCCCTGTACATTTTCCCGGAGTCGGCGGTGAGCGCCCTCGCGGCCCTCGATCGCCATCGCGTGTGGCGTGAAAAGCCGGTGGGCGAATTGAAGCGCTTCGCGGTTCGCAGCGGCGCGGCGGAAGAGTTGATTCAAGAAGTTCGCCAGCAGGGCCGGTGGCAATTGACGGCGGAGGAAAGCCTGCGCTTGATCGGGTATTACGGAATTCCCGTGGCGGAGTCCATCCCCGTCGCGAACTGGGAAGAACTTGAACGCGTGGCCAAAGAGCTACGCTACCCGGTCGTCCTCAAAGCGGTCGCGCCGGATTTGGTTCATAAGATGGATGTGGGTGGCGTGCTCGTGGATCTCCGTGGCCCGGAGGAATTATTGGCGGCCGCGCAAAGGATGACGGAGTCCGTCACCCGCCATCGAGGGGACGCAGCGGCCGCGGGCGGCTTGGGCTTCCTGATTCAGGAATACGTGCGCGGCGGCCGCGAAGTGATCGTGGGCATGACCCATGACCCGACGTATGGCCCGCTGGTGATGTTCGGGCTGGGAGGGATTTACGTGGAGATGGTGAAGGACGTGGTTTTCCGTGTGCCCCCGCTCACCGATCTCGAGGCCCACGAAATGATTCGGCAGATTCGTGGCTACGGTCTGCTGCGAGGTGTGCGCGGAGAAGCTCCGGTAGATCTCGACGCGCTCGCGGAAGTCCTTCAAAGGTTTTCGCAGCTCGCGGAGGACATGCCGGAGATTGGGGAAATTGAGATCAACCCTCTACTCGTCTTACCCCAGGCTGCGGACTTCCGCGCCGTCGACGCGCGCGTGCGTCTGGATGGGGAGCGGGAAGAAGGGGTTTGAGGAAATTACTTCTCAATTCGTTCCAGCGTGACCCCCTCACCCGGCGCTTCGCTCCACCCTCTCCCCCAAGGGGGCGAGGGTAGCGAACCCAAATTGGCGGCTCCTCAGAATCGTGGCCCCTGCAACGGTTTGCAATTTGTTAGAATAGGCCCCCGGCAAATCAAAGTCAGCAGGAGGAATTTTGGTATGTCAACTCGACGTGCATTTATGCAGAAAGCTCTCAGTGGTTCCGCCGCGCTGGCGGCTTATGGACTTTTCCCTTCCAGCCGCGTGCTGGGAGCCAACGACCGCATCCGCATCGGACTGATCGGAGCAGGTGGACGCGGGACGCAAATCTTCAAGGCCGCGTTGAAATGCCCCAACGTGGAGGGCGTGGCCGCGGCGGACGTTTACACGCGCCGCCTCGATGAGTTGAAAGCGAGCATCCCCGCGATCCAAACCTACCGTGATTTCCGTAACCTACTCGATGACAAAAGCATCGATGCGGTACTGATTGCCACGCCTCAGCACCTGCACGCGCTGAATTTCATTCCTGCCATTCAGGCGGGCAAAGACGTTTACCAGGAAAAGACCATGGCGTTCAATCCCGACCACGCCAAGCGCATGCGCAAAGCGCTGGAGGGTTCCGGGCGCGTCGTGCAGGTGGGCATCCAATTCACCAGTTCACCGGCCGTCGAGCAGGTGCGCGAATACTTGAAGCCCGAGCACATCGGCATGATCACGCAACTTCACACCTTCCACTATCGCAATGCTCCCTATGGCGGCTGGAAGCGCCCTGTTCCCGCCGATTGCGACCTTCAGCACGTGGACTGGAAGGCTTTTGAAGGAGAGGCGAAAGAGCATCCTTTCGACCCCAACCGCCTGATCAACTGGCGCTTCTTCTGGGATTACTCGGGGGGAAACGTTTTTGAAAACATGACCCACCAGGTGGGATTCTGGTACAAGCTTCTCGACCTGAAGATTCCCCAGAAGGCTACGATGGTGGGCGCCAACTACATTTCGCCGGACATGCAGGTGCCCGACACCATGGACGTGGCCATGATTCAAAGGGAGAAGATCCTGTTTACCTGGAACTCCATGTTCGGCAACAACCTGATGGGCGCGGGTTATGACGAGGTGCTCGGCAACAAAGGAACGATTCTCCGCGACGAAAACTTCAACGTTCGCTTCGTTCCCCAGGAAAAGAAGGCTGTGGCTCCTGGGCTGGGCGAAGCGCCCGGCAAGGCTCCTGACATCGTCGGCATGAGCGATATCAGCGTTCTGCACATGCAGAATTTCTTCGACTGCGTGCGCAGCCGCAAAGAACCCAACTGCCCCTTCGAACTGGGATTCCGCTCCGCCGTCGCCTGCCGCATGGCCGTTGAGTCTTACCGGCAAGGCCGAACCGTAAGTTGGGACGAGCAAAAGGAAGAGATTGTGTAGAAGATTAGAAGTTTAGATTACCGCCAGTCCGTCCCGACGGGCGGCTTCCCGCAGTTTTTCATCGAGCGTCGCTAAGGGCGCCTTGCGGCGTAAGGCCAGTTCCAGATAGGCGGCGTCATAGACGGTTAGGTGGGTCCGTTGCGCCGTCTCGATCAGCACCGAGGCGCGCACAACCAGTGGGTCGACTTCGGCGGCCTGCAAGAAATCCTCAAGATCGGCCGCGAGCGTCACAACCTGGCCAGAAGTCAGACGCCCTCGTCGCTCCGCCATGACGATTGCATTGGCAACCTCGTGACGCCAAAGAGCCGGAATAACGGGAGTCGCCCCATCGATAATAAGGTTGCGAGCCTGGGACGCGCGCGCCGGCACAGGCCGGTCAAGCATCCAGCCGAGAGCAGTCGAGGCGTCGAGAACAAACGCTGTCAAAAGCGCCTTCCCTCTTCGATCAGGTCTTTGATGGTCGTACCTTTGGGCAGCTTCATTCGCACTCGGGCGAACGAATCAAAGATTTCCTGCAAGCTGCGCTTGCTCTTAGTGGCCGCCCCGATAAGACGGGCTCGTTCCTTGCCCCGGCAGGTGATCACGATCTCTTCCCCCTGCGCGGCGCGCTCGACGAGTTCTGAGAGTTTTTGTTTCGCTTCAAATATCCCGATCGTCATAGAATCCTCTCAATCATCTAGATCATCAGTCCAGATTAACGGAAAGTCAAGAGGATATGAGAACATCGCTACAGGGGTCTCTCCGCCCTGGACGGAGAAATTCTCTCCCCAGTCGCGTTGGCGCGCGAGGCCGCGCTAAGCGTTACTCAGCTTTCCAGGGAGGCGGCATGTGGGGATTAGTCAGCGTAGGTGACATCGAGCTTAAGAGATATCCCCTTGCGCAAAACCACCTCCTGGTTTTTATCAGTCTGCCGATGGTCGTACTGGGCACACCGGCCATCTTCATTGCTATCTCCGATTCGAACCGGATGTTGAAAGACGCGCACTCCCCTGTCACCTTGGAATAGCCTGCATCATAGGGACATTTTTTCCTCTTGACAAAGTCAGGATTATAGGCTACAATTTGGTGTCAAGATCGGTGCCGGTCCGGTCGCCCGCTGCACCGGCAGGGCACCGTGCCCGTCGCTTATTCGAGGTGACGTAGCGGCGAGCTTACCTCGCCACGTGGGTTGGCGGCGTAAAACTGCCGCTAGAGAGAAAGTTTTACCGGGCACAACCCGGCGTACCCCACGAGGTTGCCGGGGGGTATTTAAGCCCGCACCTTATTGCCGGTGCGCGGAGTAAGGAGGAACTTATGATGCTGCTTTCCAAGCCTCAACGGCCCCCAAATTACGTGGTGACTTTATGTCCACATGCCCCAAACGCCCAAACCTGAGAACATATTGATAACAAAGGGTCGGGAAGGGGGTTTTTCTCCTGCCAAACCTGATAACCTACTGAAAAGAAAGCAGTTGAAAGGAACCGTGGGAAACACGACAAAATGCCCGACCTGGGAGACGCCAAAACGTAGGCTGCAAGCGGCGGAAACAGCACGGTGTGTTGAGAAATCCGGGTTGGGGGAAACCCATGAAAAAGATCCTTAATGAGTCTTTTGCCTATGTTGACGAGATGCTGGAAGGTTTGTGCCTGGCGCATCCGCAGTATTACAAACAGACCGGGACGGCAGGCCGGGTCATCGTCCGCGCGGACGGGCCGATCAGCGGCAAGGTGGGAATCGTATCCGGCGGCGGCTCCGGACACTTGCCGGTCTTTACCGGTTACGTCGGCAAGGGCCTGCTGGATGCCTGCGCGATTGGCGACGTGTTCTCTTCCCCGGCGGTGGACCAAGTTGCGGAAGCCCTCCGCGCTGCGCACGGAGGCGCCGGAGTGCTGCGCCTGTACGGGAACTACGGCGGCGACAAGATGAATTTCGATATGGCCGGGGAGATGGTTGAGCTGGAAGACATCCAAACCACCTCCGTGCGCGTGGCGGACGACGTGGCCAGCGCCCCGCTGGCCGAGCGCTGCAAGCGGCGCGGTGTCGCAGGCTTGGTTTACGCTTACAAAATCGCGGGCGCCAAGGCTGACCAACGCGCGACGCTCGACGAGGTGACTGCCGTTGCCCAGAAAGCCGCGGACGCCTGCCGCTCGGTGGGCGTAGCGCTGACGCCCTGTACGGTGCCGGCGGTGGGCCGTCCAACTTTTGAAATCAGCGAGACGGAAATGGAAATCGGCATGGGGATTCATGGCGAGCCGGGGGTGCGCCGCGGGCCCATGCGGCCCGCCGACGCCATCGCGGAAGAAATGCTCTCGCTTCTGCTGGCTGACATGCCCTTGCAATCCGAAGATCGTGTTTCGTTATTGGTGAACAGCTTAGGCGCGACACCGCCGGAAGAGCTTTACATCGTGTACCGCTATGTGGCCCGAAAGCTCACCGGCCTGGGCGTTGAAATCATCATGCCGCTGGTGGGCCGTTACGCCACCTCCATGGAAATGGCCGGCATGTCGCTAACGTTCTGCAAGCTCGATGCGGAGTTGGAAGCCCTGCTGAAGGCTCCCTGCGATTGCCCCTTTCTTACCGTTCGCTGAGAATTTCGAGGATGTCCTCTTCCATCAAAATTGATGAGGAACTCACATGCCTGCTGCAATCACCACCGCCGTCCTGCGCGGAGCGCTGACGCGCATCGCCGCCAAAATGGAATCATGCTCTGACGAGTTGAACGCGCTCGATGCGCAACTTGGCGACGGCGACTTGGGTGTCACCATGGTGCGCGGCGCCCGGGCCGTGGCGTCCGAGTTACCCCATCTTCCCGATGACATGGGCATGGCGCTGCTGAAGTGTGCGCAAGCTTTCACCAAGCTTTCGGGCTCAACGTACGGCACTCTGCTGGCGACGGGGTTGATGAGCGCGGCGAAAGCTACGAAGGGACGGACGGCGGTTCCCTGGTCGGAAGTCTCGCCGTTGCTTGCGAGTGCCTTGCAGGCGATGGCGCAGCGCAGCGGGGGAAAATTGGGAGAGAAAACCATGCTCGACGCGTTGGAGGCGGTGCGCGCTGCCACCGAGGGAATCGACGACCCCGCCGCGCTGGTTGCAGCCGCCGACCAAGCTGTTCGCGAATGTCTCGATCGCTTCCGCAATCAACCCGCACGCCAAGGGCGCGCCCGCATTTTTGGTGAGAAGAGTGTTGGCAAGGACGATCCCGGAACGGTGGCCTTCCAACGGATCATCGAAGGATTGAAGTGAAAAATCCGCTCCCCACTCTCTTGTAATTTTCCCCCCACGATTTCCGGCGCACCTCACATGACTCTGCCGGTTACGGGGGGCTGGTGGGGACCGGCGTGCGAGTTGCTTTGCTGACTGCCTGCACCAAAACCATGGCGTCTGCCGGAATGGCCACCTTTCCGTCGAGGATATTTTCCCTGTTTGCAGTGGGGCCATACAAGGCCTGGTTGCCGCTATCATCCGGCTGCACGACGGCGCCGCTTAGACTGATCCCGGCAAAGGCTCCCCGGCTGCGCGAGTAGGTGAGGATTTCGGCGTGCAATTCAATATCTGTACCGGCCGCCGCGCTCCTCCCCACCGGCCCCGCTGCGGCGGAGGCGTCGCCGCCGATTTTGAATTTGTCGCTCAAAAGCTTTTGCAATCCCCGGCGCCCGCGGAATACCAGGACGAGATCCGTCGAGGAGCCGCCAATCTGGAAACCGAAACTCCCGCCGCTCACGGTCAAGAACACCGGCGCGCTCCAGCTTTTGGGGGCGCGGCAGGTCACCAAACCCTTTCCGTAGTTCCCGCCGACCACGAAGGCAAATTTCTTTTCCGCAGGAATGATGGCAATGCACATCGCCGATTCCAACAGGTCCCGGGGAATGGCCTTGTCTGGGGCGCCCATGATTTCCTGAAAGATCTGGGCGGAATCATCGATGCGGTGGAGGTCGTCTTCACGGTTCGAACTAGCGCGCGCGGAGAGGGACAGCGCCAGTGTCATCATGAGATAGAGCGTGGCTCGTTTGCGCATGTTTCTGGCCTCCAATCGAGTGCTCAAGCATTTTGGACATCGATTGTAGGGGTACGGCTTGCCGTACCCTCTGCATTTTTATCGCCCGACCGAATCAAGAGGGTACGGCAAGCCATACCCCTACAACTCCCGTAAGCACTTATTTCGCACATCCCGCGTAGGGCGAAAGGTAAATTCCATACGAAAAATCATTGTAGTATGAAAAAAGTACCGAGGGCAGGAAATCCCGTGGACCTCGCCCAATCGAGGTGGGTGCGTGAACCCCGGCCCTCTCATCTTATAGGTGCTAGAATAACAATCAGCAGTGCCCGAAAGCCCGCGAAGCGGGCGTTGTCATTTGGCCCACGGCGAGCCAGCCGTGGGAAAGAACGCAGCAGAAGGAGTCCTGAGCCCCGTAAGGGGCGACATCTGGTCATAGCTTGAAGCGAGGCCCGCGACGGCCCGCGCGCCATGTTATTGCCCGACGATGCCCGGACGCCGCCCCTACCGGGGCTGACGAATCTGGAATGCCGTCAGCATCCCACGGCTGGCTCGCCGTGGGCTAAATGACCTCACCCGCTACGCGGGCTGGCTGCCGACGGTCCTTATCCTAGCGCCTATACCCCCCCGCCATCTCCCCATCATGCGGAGCATTTGCATCCTTGCTGGCGCGACCGCCGCGCATGCAAGCAACGCTCCGGAGATTTTTCCGGTAAACTCCTCGCGCCAGATGGATGTGCATGGGAATTCATCCGGGCGATTTGATTGCTTTCAGGGGATTCAATGGAACAACACTCATCACTAGGCACTGGAACTAAGGCCTCATCCGCGCAAGGTTCTGCTCCCGGCCGCGCGACCGTTGTGCTCACGGCCGTGGTCGCGGCCCTGGGAGGGTTGCTGTTTGGGTTTGACACTAGCGTGATTTCCGGCGCGATGCTTTTCCTGCGCACGGACTTCCACCTTTCGGACGTACAACTGGAATTCGCCGTAGGGATCGCACTGGCGGGGGCGCTGTTGGGATCGGCCTCGGCGGGTTACTGTACGGATCGTTGGGGGCGTCGCTGGATGCTGCTGGTGACGGCCTTGGGATTCGGCCTGTTTTCAATCCTGACGGGGCTGGCCGTCGGACTGGTCTCATTTTCGATAGCGCGCTTCCTTGTCGGCGCGTGCATCGGAATGGCGTCGCTGGCGGTGCCGCTCTACATTGCGGAGATGTCGCCGGCGCGGATTCGCGGCGCGCTGGTTTCGCTCAATCAACTCGCCATTACCATCGGCATCGGCGTGGCTTACTTCGTTGATTACTACTTTGCTGCTTCCGAGAGTTGGCGATGGATGTTCGCGAGCGCGGTGTTTCCTGCCATCGTCTTGTTGATCGGCATGATCTTTCTGCCGGAAAGTCCGCGGTGGCTGGCGCGCAAAGGATTTCGCGATCGGGCGCTCGAGAATTTCCGCCGCCTGGGCCGAGGCGATGAGGCGGAAGCGGAGTTGGCGGAGGTGGAAGGCGCCTTGCAAGAGGAGCCGGAGGGGTTTGGCATTCTGTTTCAGCCGGGATTCCGCGTGGCGGTATTAGTAGGAATAGGTCTTGCTATCTTTCAACAGATCACCGGCATCAATACGATCATTTATTATTCGCCCGCCATCCTGCGCATGTCGGGTTATCCCTCGGCGAAGGCTGCCATCTTGGCCGCGGCAATCATTGGGGTGGCCAACGTCCTCATTACGGTGGTTTCCATGGTACTGGTCGACCGCCTCGGCCGGCGGTTTTTGCTCCTGCTGAGCACGGCCGGAATGGCGGTGGCCTTGACGTTGATAGGCGTCGCGTTTTACCACAAGGCAGGGAGTATCGTGGTGTTTTACGAGGTCATCGCCTACATCATTTCCTTTGGCATCGGCCTGGGCCCGGTCATGTGGTTGCTGATCTCGGAGATTTACCCCACCAAAATTCGCGGCAAAGCCATGTCGCTGGCAGCCCTGTCAGTTTGGGGATCAAACTGGATTGTGGCGGGAACATTCTTATCGCTCCTCAACCACGCCGGGCCGGCGAAAACATTCTGGATTTACGCTTGCCTCTGTGTGGCGGCCTTCATTTTTTGTTACGTCTTTGTTCCGGAGACCAAGGGCCGCACCCTGGAGGCGATTGAACACCACTGGCGGCACTTTGGAGAGAAGCCGGCCGGGTTAGGACAGTAGACAGTAAGCAGTTGTCAGTCATCAGTCATCAGTTCTCAGCAACAGCCTAAGGCCCGGGTCGCTTTTACTGACGACTGAAAACTGATGACTGCCTTCTGCTCTTAGGCGGCGGTCCGAGCCGTGGGGTTTTTACGGCGGGGGACTTTGACCGTCTCGATCATGAAGCGTGGAAGCTTCAGGGCGGGAATCTCAAAGTGGTTCTCGAACGCCACCCGGCCTGCTCCCAAGAGGCTTGCTTCGTTCCCCAAGCTCCCAAATCGCACGGTTAAGCCCTTGGCCGAGTAGTTCAGCGCCTTCCGTTGGATGACCCGTGTGAGCTGATCCAGCAAACCCGGCCCGGCCAAACTGAGTCGTTTGTCGATCACGATCACGGCGGGGTTGAACAGGTTCACAAGATTGGCCAGCCCCACGCCCAGATAGTTACCCGCCTGCTCGACAATCGCCGCACAGATCTTATCTCCCTGGCCGGCGGCCTGGAGGACGGTCCAACCGGTAATCTTGTTGGGGTCGCCCTCCGCCAAGGCAAGGGCAGAGGAAGTCCCTCCTTCGGCAATCGCCTTGCGGACGCGTGATTGTAACGCCGCGGCTCCGGCAATGGCTTCCAGGCAGCCAAAGCTACCGCACTTGCAGGCGGGGCCATCCTCGATCATGTGCGTGTGACCGAACTCGCCCGCCGCATAACCTGCTCCGTAGAAAAGCCTGCCATTGATAACGATTCCGGCTCCGATGCCGGTCCGCTCGTATTCGACGTAGATCATGTCCTGGGCCAATTCCCCTGTGCCCTGCCCTCGCTCCGCCACGGTCTTAGCTCGCGCGATGTTCTCAACCGCCGTGGGAAGGCCAAATTCTTTTTCAAAAATCTCCTGGAGGCGGAAGTCCTGGCAGAACTCCACCGTTGAAGACATCACCATGACTCCGTCGCGGCTATTGACCAGACCCGAACCGGCCACCCCGATCCCTACCAGCGATTTGGGGTCAATGCCCGCCTTCGATAGGGCCTGGTGGGCGAGAGCAAGAAGTTGGCGAGTCAGGCCGTCCTTTCCCTGATCCAGCAAGGCGGGCTCACTCACGCTGGACCGCATGTGCAGATGAAGATCCAGAGTGGCCGCCAAGGCATTCTCATCGTCAAACCCGACCGCCAAGATAAACCGAAACTCTTCGTTCAGCCGAAGCAGCACTTGCTTTCGCCCCATGGGATTGTCCGCGCGCCCTGCCGGCAAGAGGCAGCCCTCTGAGAGCAGCTCGCGGACCAACCGGGAAATTTCACTGCGTTGCACGTCGGTCAATTCGTGGATCTCTGCCCGCGAGAGCTGGCCGTATTTAAAAATCAGAGCCTCGATCATCAGCCGATCGCGTTCGTTCTTGGTGCTGACATGTTTCATGAAGCGCCTTTCCTACGCCGAAAACCACTGCAAAAGTGGGTGAGCATGGCTCGGGACCACAATTGAGTGGAAAAATACAACAAATTGGGCCTCGTCTCCCATGCAAGCGTATTCATATATACCAAATTTTGGCAAGATGTGCTTCCAAACTATAGTGAGGGACATTACGGTGGGACTGGAATGCGCGTTTTATCTCCACTGGGGCTACGTCTTGAACTGCTCGTCAATGTCCACTTGGTAGCCACTGGCCAGGCGGTTGGTTTGGTTGGCCAACCCGACCACGGCCATGAGTTCCGCAAACATGGAATCGGTCATCCCGGCTTTGCGGGCGGCGGTGTGCGAGGCGGTGCAATACCCGCACTGATTGGTGACGCTCACGGCCAGGTAAATCATCTCCTTGGTGAGTGGGTCCAGAGCGCCGGCGCCCATGATCTGCTTCACGCTCTCCCAGGTGCGGCGTAGGGTGGCAGGATCATGGGAACATTCCTGCAGCCCTACTGGTGTCCTTCGTTTCTGGCTGTCAAGGCAAAATAGAAAATTCCTTCATTTTTTATATTCCTCCATTTTTGGCTGCCATAGTGAGATAGGAAGTTCCTTGATTGTTGTAATTTCATTATTTTCTGCTTGACAGACCAGTCAACCACGCATACAATGCGCCCCCAAATTCCTTAGAAGTGAAACGGTATGTTACTCGCTTCGAGGCGTTGTTTGATTTCAGCACTTTGGAGCCGGCTTTGCGCGAGTAAGGAGAGAGCTATGATACACGGCGTCGGAAGCGGTCGGCTTAGCAGTTTCGGAATCATCCGACGACGCGGCGGGCAATTACTCTTTCCCGGAGCTTGCTCCGGGCACGTACAATCTTTCAGCAGAAGAAAGCGGTTTCAACGCCACAGTGGATGTCGCAGTATGCGTGGCCGGGATCTCAAAATGGAAATCCTGGTTCAGTTCATCTTTTTGTGGCTGGAGTGATTAACGAGCACACACTTTTGGCGAAAACTCTGCGAAGGGAGAAGATGTCATGCGTAGAAGCATACAAAGACAGATGCTTACTCTTCCTGTGATGCTGGCGCTGGCCGCTTCCGTAAGCCTTGCGCAGCTCATTACGGGTTCCGTTGTAGGTCAAGTGACGGATCCATCCGGCGCGGTAGTTCCCAATGTGCAGGTGAAGATCACCAATGTTAGTACCGGCATTTCCCTGCAACGCACTGCCGATAGCTCGGGGACTTATTCGGTTCCGGACCTTCAGGCGGGCATTTATGACATTACCATTACCAAGACCGGCTTCCAGACTTATCACGTCGCGGGCGTGCAAGTTCTTGCATCGCAAACCGTGCGCGTGGATATCCAACTCCAGGTCGGTAATGTGCAGCAGGAGATCATCGTAACGGCCAAGGCTCCGCTGGTGAATACCGAAGGGGCGGAAATTGGCGAGAAAATCAGCGCGCGCCAGATATTGGACATGCCACTCCAGCAGCAGAGTATCGACGGTTTGATGGTGATGGCCCCGGGGGCTCAAGCGAGCGGGTAAAATCCGCAGACCGGGGGCGCAACCCACTGGGCCGGCTCGAACTTCACGATTAATGCAATTGAAGCCTGGCTGTTATTTGCGTCGGGTACTGGTTCGGAAAACCGCTAGGGGAAAAAGGCAAAGAAAATGAAATTGCGGATCCTATGACGATCTAAATTTCAGTCGAATGACTCTACAGAGAAGGAGAATCTTTATGTTACGAGATAGCTTTGTGAGAGTTTTTGGGATTAGTTTATGTTGCCTTTTGGGCGTCGTCCTCTTGGCCCCACGCTGCGGCGCTCAAGAGGCATCAATGGCAACGATCATGGGAACGGTAACCGACGCGAGCGGGGCGGTGGTACCGGATGCTGCAATCGACGTACTGAACCAAAACACCGGCGTCAAGGCAACGACCAAGACCAATGCCGAAGGCGCGTTTGTTGTCCCGGAACTTCCCATTGCTATTTACACGGTAAGCGTCACCAAACAGGGATTCAACACTTATTCCCAAACCGGCATTGAGTTGCATCCTGGAACGGTGGCCACGGTAAATCCCACCCTTCGGGCGGGGGGTATCTCCACCGTAGTTACGGTGCAAGCGACGTCCACCGTGGTGCAGGCCAGCACGCCCGAGGTCGCCAATCAGGTTTCGGCCGAAGAGGCGGCCACTCTCCCCTTGAACGGGCGGGACTTTCAAACCCTGGGTGCGCTCATGCCCGGTGTCATCAACATGACGCCGGACAGTGCCCTCGGTCAGGGCGGCTTTTCCGGTACTATTGCCATGTCGATTAACGGGATGGGAAATGCCGGCGGGGTCTATCTTCTGGATGGGGCGTTTAACATTAGCGGCGTCCAGCCGATCATCGTACCCCCCCCGGACACTATCCAGGAAATCCGCGTGCTCCAGAACAATTACGGTGTCCAATACAACCTCCAGGGTGCCAATACGATCCTCGAGGAGACCAAGAGTGGAACCGATCAATTCCACCTGACGGCCTTCGAGTATGTGCGCAACACCGACTTCAATGCGCGCAACTTTTTTTCCGCGACCCGGCCGGGGATGCATCAGAATATCTTCGGCGGCACCCTCGGCGGCCCGTTGTTCTTCCCTGGCCATCGCCCCAAGAACCCCCAGACATTCTTTTTTGCGAGCATACAGGCGGCAATCCTCTCCAATGCCAGTGTCCTCACGGGGGCGACGCCGACGGCCGCCATGCGTCAGGGTACCTTCAGCACAGCCATTACCAACCCTGCTACCGGAACGGCGTTTCCAAATTCTGGCGGGGTTTACCAGATACCGACAGGCTCGCTCAATACGAATTCTCTGGCCCTGATGAACGCGACGGAGCCCCTGCCGAACTACGTATCACCGTCGGGGGGAATCACGAACTACATTAATGTCAACCCTATTTACACGCGGACCCGGGACGATGAAATTAAAGTCGATCACAACTTCGGTTCGCGGATGCGCTTGATGGTCGAATATGTCGAGAACCGCCAACTTATGCGAGCTTCCTCCAATACGATCATCGGGAACCCGTTTCCAAACAGCTACACGGTGCAACCGAGCGAATGTCAGATCGGTCACGTGGCGGTCACCACCACGATTACCCCCTCCATGGTGAACACCGCCAGCTTCAACACGAGCCAACTGGTGGCCACCATTGCCTTCAATGGGATCGTGCAGCAGAATCAGGTGCCCGGGTTCAGTGAGAACTTGCCGTATAAAGGGGGTTACAATATGCAGTTCCTTCCCACCGTCGCCATTACGGGAGGGTGGGCGTCGTTTGGCGGACCTTCCCAATACCCTCTATACCATGCTTCGGGTTTGTGGAACGAGTTGGGGGATGACTGGAGCTATCTGCGGGGCCATCACTATCTACAGGCTGGCATGGTCATCCACCTGGGGACCAAACGGCAGAACTCCTTTGCCCCCACCAATGGGTCGTGGTCCTTCAGCGGTGCGTTTACAGGTAGTGGGGTCGCGGATTACCTCCTTGGGGATGGTGCCTCGTTCACCCAGGCCAGCGGTCAGCCCCGCTTCTACGCTCACTACCATGAGATCTCCCCCTATTTCCAGGACCAATGGAAGGTGACGCGCCGTCTCACTGTCACTTTGGGCGTTCGTTGGATGGATATGCCTGGTACAAATAATCAGCGCGGCCTGGAGGCGATCTTTAATCCTGCCCTGTATAGTCTTGCCGCGGCGCCGATCGTGAACAATAACGGCACCATAACCACCACGGCAAACTACAGTGCCACCAACGGGCTCATGTTTAACGGGGTCAACGGAGTCCCCTTGAATTTTACCACCGAGCACTGGTCCTATTGGTCTCCCTCCGCAGGTTTTGCCTGGGACCTCTTTGGAGACGGCAAGACCGCGCTCCGCGGTGGTTATGGGATTTCGTACGATAATCAGCCCTATCAATCGTTTTGTGCGAACGCGTGCGCAGTCAATCCCCCGCTCATCCAAACCACCAACTTGGTGACCCCGAGCTTTCCCAACCCGATTGGGGCCGCCTCCAAGGCGCCCACCCTCCCCAGCTTGAACAGCGAGGATCTCAATGATAGAACGGGACAAATACAAACCTTTAGTCTGAGCTTGCAGCACCAGTTTGCCGGCGCCTGGTTCACCTCCATCACCGGGGCTGGCGATCTCGCCCGCCATCAGACGGCGGCGTGGAATATCAACCAGCCACTCCCGGATCCACCCTATCAATTTAATCCTACGATTAATGCGGGGACGGTTACGAACTACCTCTTCAGCCCGTTCCTCGGTTACGCAGGCATCAGTGCCATAGAAGCGGCTCTGAATACGAATTGGTACGGGTTGGAAGTCGGCGTGCGCCACCCGGTGGGACACAATGTGACTCTTACCATCGCTTACACGTGGCAGCATTGTCTATCGGAAATCCGGGGCAACACACTGTTTAATAACCAGGCTGGCCCCGCCAACGTATATAACCCGGGAGATGATTATGGAAACGCGGCCACGAATGTGCCGCAAAGCCTTTCCTTTGGCTACATTTATAATCTGCCGTGGTACCATGACGCGCATGGATGGCAAAGACAGGTGCTCGGTGGATGGCGGTATTCCGGCTTGACCACTATTGAGAGCGGGTTCTCCCAAAACCCTGGTCTGAGCGTTGCCCATCCGGGGTTATCGACTCGTCCCAATACTGTTGCCGGCGTCTCGGTGGTGGGTCCAAAAACTGCCCAGCAATGGTTTAACACTGCTGCCTTCGTCACCCCTGCCGTTGGTTATTTCGGAAGTGCAGCTCCAGGTGACATTTATGGACCGGGGATGGTGGACTTTGATATGGCCATCTACAAGGACTTTCACATTAACGAGCGGCACAAGATCGAGTTTCGAGCCGAGGCTTTTAATGTTTTCAACCATACGAACTTCAGTGGCGTTTCGGCGTCCTTCGGCTCGGGAACCTATGGCCGACTGACGTCTGCCCGCGATCCGCGTGTTTTTGAATTCGCTTTACGTTACCAGTTCTGAAACTATGGGTCTTCGGCAGAATTTGTGGGCGAATTAGGTGGAAGGAGGGAACGAGTACACCGTCGCAGGCTCGCCGTGGAAATGATCCCGCTGGACGGGATGGAAACTGTGGAAAAGCGGGTAGATTCTCTCTTAAGTTTCAAGCTTTTTTTGCGAAGGGGAATCACGCTGCCTCCGTTCGAACCGGTGCGCACGATGCCGGGGCGAGGGCGTCCGGCAGCCGGTAAACTTTCGTTCCGTCGTAGGCCTGCTGGTGTTTGAACATACCGTAGATGGCGTGCAAGA
>Ga0187849_1000886_pt1 | contig 36859 bp, 24 predicted proteins | sample June2016WEW_4_10_2_FD_132412 | JGI IMG/M metagenome (GOLD analysis project Ga0187849, IMG submission 132412) | Peatland microbial communities from SPRUCE experiment site at the Marcell Experimental Forest, Minnesota, USA - June2016WEW_4_100 | ecosystem: Environmental > Terrestrial > Soil >...
ACCCTGGAATCGCGCGAAGGCTTCTTGAAACTCTGCCACTTTGGAGCGGGGCTGATCGACTTCGGGCGCCTTCCATTCCACCGCTTCGCCATAGGAATACCGCCACCACTTGCCGCTGCGCAGGACTTCGAGCAGGGCCTGCTCCTCGTTTTCGTCAAAGGCCGGCCAGGAGGGAAAGGGCTTGGTCCGTTGCGGTGTGCCTCCAAAGATCGCCAATCGACTCATGAGCTTCACTCGTACTCCGCCTCCTGAGGAGTGTTGGTCAGGCGGCCCAGCATCTGGTAAATTCTGACCAAGGCGTGGTCCACCATCCTTTCTCCCGCCCCGACCTCCACCCAGGCGGTCGCGTCGGCGCCACCATATCCGCCTTCGGCAGCGGCTTGGATGGTGGGGAAATACCCACAATAGCCATTGGCGTAGCCCAGAAAAAAAGCGTCTCGCACCGGACAACGATCGCGCCAGTTGATTTGAAATTCCACGAAAGCTTCGCCGGGCACCGTCATGAAGGCAATGCGTTTGTTGAGCAGAACGGTGGCCACGGGCAACTGCCATTCTTCTCGGATGGTAGGAGCAAAGTCCTCAAAGAAAACCTCGCCGAAGCGCCGTAGCGCTGCGCGGAATTTTTCCGGCTGCCAGCGCAAGTGGAAGGTTATCGCGTCCTCGGCAAAGTCAAGACTCGCCTCGGAATCAGATTGCGTCTGGACGCCTTTGGCGACGCGCGCGGCTTCGTGTCCCAGGCGCTCTCCCGTCCAGTCGCGCCACCTGCTGGCATCCTCTTCGAACGGAGTGACGGCGTAATAGGGGTTGATATCGGCCGGGGCGCCCTGAAGGAAGAAACAAACGGGTTGCCCGCCCAGGGCCTGCTCAACCGTGCGCGCCATCACTCCCGGAAAATCGGCCGAATAGTTCAGGTTGTCGGCCCCCAAGACCACCGGATGGCAAGCGTAGTTAACGAGGATCGCCAGAGGCTGGCCCTCGCTAGTGTCAACCCGAAGCACGGAGACCGTAGGATCAACCGGGGAGGTTGGAATCCTGGTTAAGTTGCGGTCGAACCAGGTGATGGTTCCATCCGCATTCACTCGGCGCCGGTTGTGACCGATATAGGCAAGGCCGTAGCCGGTGCCCAGGCGAGCCTCCGCGGCATGCTCATGCGCGGCGTCGATGGCCCGGACAATTTTCTCGATAGCGATTGACTCCCAGGGTGGCGTGCTCCCGGGTGGATACTCATCCTTGATGACAGGCCCCGAATGAGTGTGGGAGGCGACGACGAGAACGTACGAAATGCCACTCGATTTCTTTGCACCCTCCCGCAGCCGCTCCAGCGAGGCCGGCCCAAACGGCCGCCCTAAATCGAGGGCGACCAGCGCCAAACGCTTTTCACCCACCTCGAGCACCAGCACGCGCGCCCACAGTGGATCGAGAGTTCCCGTTGCGGGACTCCCGCGTGCGGCAAAACCCCACATGCGTTGGCCCACAGGGGGCGTGATATCCGCCTTGGCCACGCCGGCCTTGAGGGCTGCGCCCGCGATGAGAGTGGTCACTTCCAGCCTCCAGGTGAAGAGAATGTGCTCTAACAGGCTGATGAAAAAGTCGCCGTGACGCCCTTTGTAGCGCCGGCATCTTGCCGGCCCTTGTTGAATCTAAAGGAGTTGCCGGCTGGAAGCCGGCGCTACGGCAGCACTCCAAGGCTTTTTCATCAGCCTCCTAAAGGATCAACATACGCTCACGTGTCTTTGAGTGTCAATTAAGCGTCCCCCATGGCTAGCGCCGGGATGTCCAATTAATTCAACGCGTCATCCGGCGGCGGGGCGGCATGTCCTCGCCGCAACCCGGAGCCTTCGACACAGACGGCCACGGCATTCGAGTGTTACTCCTGCATCCGCGAGTAGACACGAGGCCGGCTCGTCACGCAACGTGCGGCTCACTGGCCGAATCCCTCTTTCACTGCCTCCCAGAGATGCGCCTGCTGGATGCTGCCCCCGGCAAAAAACACGATGCCGTCGGCGCCGTTCCGCCGCGCGGCTCGGATTGAGTCCAGAAGCCGTTGCGGTGGGAAGAATCCCGCCGGCGGATCGCTTACGAGCCTTTCGTTAATGTGCCGCAGGCTCAAGACGGCTTGGCGTTCCGCCTCGGAATGAACCGTTTGGGGAAGGCTTTGGAGCGCCTGCTCAAACTCGCTCTTGCGTGGGCCGGTGGGGAGTTGGGAGAGCGTGGTCTGTGCCAAGCGAAGGACTTCCGCGCGGTCCGCGCCACCCTCACCTTGACGCGCTGCCCACTGGTCGAGGGCAACGTTCATCTTATTAAGGGGGTCATACATTTCCCGGTACAAGTATCCCGTGGCAATTCCCTGATCGAGTCGGCTCCTGTCCACCCACCTTTTCTGGTAACGCGTGTACTCTCCGAATTCCTTTAAGAAGGATTCCCAATCAACGCTGAAATGGCTCCGGTAAGTCATGGGCATGAAATCATCCACATACTGCGTCCAGTCGCTCCAGCGCTGGCCGATGAACCTCCCGCTGGTTTCGGGGTTTTTGAAAACTGCGGCGGAAATCACGGCGTTAGGCCGTATGCTTTTCACCAGTTCGTAGGCCGCACGAGCAAACTCTTTGATAGCGTCCGTGCGGTAGGTATAAAAGAAATACGACATGTCCGGAGCGGAGTCATACTCATACCTTCCGTACAGGAGGAAATTCGCCTTCTCGCGCCGGCTCCATTGCTCCCATTGCGGAGGTTTCGGCGTGTACTCCCGGCCCAGGTCAGCATCAACTCGGGGCAATTTGCGTTCGAGAGGAGGTTCGTGCGGCTCGGTTTCATACGCCAGGTGGCTGTGAGTTAAAATGTGCTCCAGGCAATAGTCGCAGAAACAATATCCGTCGGGGTTCACATCCCCCGGATAGCGGACGTAATCGTGGTGGATGCCGTCGACGTCGTAGTTGGTGACGATTTCCCGAATGACCGGGAGCAGATACTGATCCGTGTAACCCGGACGGCGCGCGGGGCACATCCAGACGTACGGGTACGGGCGATTCGGTCCGAGCGTTTCGGAAAAGGTCGTCTCGCCGTCGGGATTGATGGCCGCCCACTCGGGATGAAGTTTGTACGCGGAGCCGCTGGGACTCTCCAGGAAATCCGTCAACCAAGCGTGCACCTTCACGCCTCGCTTGTGCGCCTCGGTGATCACAGCACGAAGGAGATCAAAGTTGCGGTACCCCGCATCCACGTCTTCCGGAAAGAGCTTGCTCGCATAGTAAAGCGAATTCGCGTCCTTGACTAACAACACGATGGTGTTGATGTGGGCGTTGTGAGCTTTCTCCATGTAAGCAGCGACCTCTGCGTTGCTATGGCCGGCGTCCCCGGGGTGAAGCCACAGCCCGTAGAGCTCGTGTTGTGCAAGAGGAGCGGCCGTTTGGGCCACCGCCATCGACGTGGCGCAAAGTGCGATCAAAAGCAGCAAACGAGCTTTGTTCATCACGATTTCCAGCCTCCTTTCGATTCGAGCTATAGCGTCCAGGTGTTGCATCCCTTTTCCGCACTAAGGCTGTTTCGTCGCCGCCAGAGGCCAGAGGCGACGCAAGAAGCCCCCTGACCTCATCATGACCAAACCGATCAGATCAAGCATGATCCCTGTACCAAGGGTCAGCGTATTGGCTCGAACGGACGCGACGCCGGAACCGACGATGACCAAGATCAAACCCATGGCGAAAATCACCAATCCCGCAATCGGCGCCGGGCTCTCGCCGGTCTCGGGAGCGGCGGCGGCTGACTGGCTCAGACGCGCGAAAAACCGCAAGGCCCGCTCGGCGGCCTCGCCCGTGGCCGGAAACCAGAAGGCAGCCACCAGCAGGACCAGGGCCGTCACCAGCGCGGGAATCACAATGCTGACCGCCTGGAAGGCAGTGAAGTTCGCGGGCTTGGCCACCAACTTATAGGCCAAGAATCCTGAAGCCGTCCCGATGCCGGTGAAAAATCCGGCCAGGGCCCCGCGGGCGGAAAGCCGTCGGCTCAGGAGGCCTGCCAACACCGGTAAGACGGTGGGGGGAAGGAAAAAGCCAAAAGCTGCCACCATGGTGTCGAAGATGGTCCAGTGGAAATGGGTGACCGCGAGCGCGATCGATAAGGCCACCGTCGCGACCACGACCGTTAGGGAACGTCCGATGATGACCAGCTCGCGCTGGGTGGCGCGGGGATGAATCCACCGCTGGTGCACGTCCACCGTCAACACCGCCGCAATCACATTGTATCCGGAAGAAAGCACCGACATGGTGGCCGCGAACAGCGCGGCAATGACCAACCCCAGCATCCCGGCCGGGAGCAAGGCAGCGCTGACGCGCGCATAAATAGTCTGCGGGTCAAAGGCGCCGGGCGGGATAAAGGTGCGGGCCAGCATCCCGGTAAAGATCCACACGGGCGGAAGCAAGAAAAACAACACGCTCGCCAGCCAGCCAACGCCGAGACATTCCTTCTCGCTGCGTGCCGAATAAAACTTCTGAATCAGCGACCAATTCCCGGCCAGGGACAGCGTCGTGAGAACGATAAACGCGCCCAAATAGCCCCAGGTGTAAGGGCCGTTCACCGGGTGAAAGAACCCGGCGGGAGCCGTGGACACGAACTGATGCCAGCCTCCCGCGGCGTGCAAGGTCAGGGGAACCAGCATCAGAATCGCCGTCGTCACAAGAACAAACTGGATAAAGTCGGTGATGACGATGGCCCACAGCCCGCCCAGCACCGTGTAGATCAGGGTGATCACGCCCACGGCAATCATGGCCTTGAGCGGCGAGATCCCCATGCCCGCGGACACAAAAATCCCCACCGCGACGATCTTCAGACCTTCGTCGATGACCATGAGAGGAATCCCCGACCAGGCGAACACCTGCCGGACGGAGGGCGCGAAGCGTGTTTCGAGGAATTCAACCGGGGTGATAATACCCGCGCGTCGCCAGCGGCGGGCAAGCAGTGCCGTGATCAGCAAGGTGGCAGGAACGGCGGTCCAGTAAATCGAGAGCGCCACCAGGCCATATTGATAACCGAGCGAGGCGTAGACCACGATGGAGAGCGCGCTCACATACGACATCAGGAACGATACGCCCCCCAGCCACCAGGAGAGTCGCTTCCCGCCGGCGAAGTACATGCTGAGCGACTTCATCTGCCCGACGTAAACGGCCCCCACCACCACCATGGTCAGGAGATACGCCGTCAGGACAGCGGTGTCAGCTCCGCGCATAACGCGCTCCAATCTCGGGGGGTGGCGGGAGAACCTTTTCTGTCTCGCCGGTCTCCAAAGAGCGGTGAATCGCTTCGAGCGTCGCAGTGACCTGCCGGCCATCAGCCGCCGTTACGTGAGGCTCGGTTCCCTCGCGGATGGCGAACAGAAAATCCTCGAGGCAAGCCGGAAATGCGCCGCGCATTCGTCCGAAGACCTCCGTATTTAAGAATAATTTCGGATAGGAAAACTTTTCCTGGGTGCTGAGCTCCATGGATTCGCATTTGCGGTCCAGATGGATGTGCCCGGCGGTCCCGATGACTTCCATGAAGGATTCGACAATCGCGGGAAAAGTGTTCGGGTAGACCCAGGCCGATTCAAAGGTGACGAAGGCTCCGGAAGCAAACTTCACTTGCGCTTGGATAATGTCGTAAGTCGGAATGCCTTTCGCGGCCAGGACCTCCTTGCGGCCCCAGGCGCGCGCCTCGACCGGTTCCGAAGCGAGCCACCAGCGCATCAGATCGATATCGTGCGAGGAGAGGAACCAGGCGGACGTGGTTTCGCCGGCCCAGGTGATATGTTCGGTGGCCACAAAGATCGTGTCGTTCTTGCGGGCGTACCCCGCGAGGGGCGCCCCGATCTGACCCGATTCAATGGCGGTTTTGGTCTGGTGGTAGGGCGAAAGCCAACGGTGATTGAAGGCGACTTGGATGGTCTTGCCCACACGCTGGGAAATGCGGATCAGCTCGTCCGCCTCGGTGGTGCTGGTGGTGAAGGGTTTTTCCACAAGCGCGTGCTTACCCGACTCCAGAACAGCGCGGGTGGGCTCGAAGTGGTGCCGGTCAGGCGTGGCGACGACCACGGCATCCAAATCTTTACGCTCCAGCATTTGCCGATAGTCCGCATATCCGTGAAGAATCCCGTAGAGCGAGCGCATCTTGTCTACCTCATCTTGCCGCAGCGAACTTACGGCGACGACTTCGGCGAGCGGATGCGCCGAGTAGATTTTCACGTAAACACTTCCCATGGTTCCGAGACCGATTACGCCGATTCGCGTGCGTTCCATAACAACCTCCTATGATTCAAACTTCCTCATGTGGTGGTAGCGGGTCAATTTGATGTAGAGGCGGCTTTACGCCGCCATTGGGTCCGTCAGTTGACGGATAAACTCGCCGCTACAGCAGCAAATTGACCCACTACCCGTGTGGGGAAGATATCTCTCCTCTTAGTCGCCACCTTCTTCGAGTAGGCGGAGGAAATTCTTCCTTAAAATCAGTTCCTTTTCTGCATCTGCAATCCTGGCTGACAGGACTCGCCCAAGCGACACTGCTGCTTCCAGGTAGGGCAGGTCTGACCCGAACAGCACCCGACCGGCACCCAGGCAAGCAACCGCGCGCTCGATGATAGTGCGGTGGCTTTGGGAGCCGGTAATGTCAAGAAAGGTGTTTGGAGCCGCCTTGGCCACTTCGAAGGATTGCTCGTAGCCGCGCCAAGTCACTCCAGAGTGGCCAAGGAGAATCTTGACCTGGGGAAATTCGCGAGCGATGGGGGCGAGCAGCAGGGGGCTGCAATTGGGGTCAGAGTCCCACGTATGCACGAGCACCACAGCTCGCGTCTGGTGGGCATAGTCCCAGACCGGCCGGTACTTGGGACCATTGACCGGATACTTGTGGAGGTCGGGATGAAGCTTGATGAGCGGTGGCCGATGGAAGTAACTCCAGCGGTCCAGTTCGCACAGTGCCTCTCCTTCAGGATTGGGGTTGACGGTGACGTAGCCGCGAAACCGCTGAGGGTACTGCTTCACGGCTACAGCGACTTCGCCGTTTCCGCGCGGGCAGTCGTGGTAGCAGGCCAGCGTCGAGGTCATGGCGAGGACTTCCATGTTAAGGAGATCCATCACCTGAATCATTTCTTCCGCACGGTGTTTAACAGAAGGGAAGTCCGGGTGTGCGCCGAGGTGTCCATGGCAGTCATAAATGGGGACCGGAGATTTCATGCGGTGGCCCTCCGGAGGAGCTGACGCAGTGTCCCGCCAGCGACGGCGAGCTTTGCCTCCTCCGAGATCCGTGCACTCGCCAAAACCGCGAGAGTGGCGCCGGGCGTGTAAAACGGTAAGCGGCTGCCGAAGACCAAATGCCCGGCGCCGAACCGATCGACAAAGCTCTCAAGCTGCCGGTGCCCGACGTAGGTCGATGTGTCAATGTACAAATTGGAATATCGAGAGAGGAGAGGGAAAAGATAACGGTCAGCCCTATACCCTGTTTCAAGCAGCAGAACGGGAAGTCGGGGAAAATCGTCAAGCAGGGAAGCCAGTGAATCCCATTCGATGTCTTCTCGCGCCATAATCGTCAGGAGGGAGCGCTCCTGGAGGCTTTCGTAAAGCTCTCCACAACACCAGGGGGCCGAGGAGAAGTTGTGTCTGTTTGCTCCGAAAGAAAGGCGAACCGCCGCGGGCCGGAGCGCCCACAGTTTCTCGATGAATCCCCGGTCCGGCAGGGCCGCCCAGGCCGGAACCAAACGCGGGTGAAGGTCACGCGCCAGGGCTCGATTTCCCTCCTCCGCGTCGTATTCCTCCGCCGCGAAGTGTGAGACGAGGGCCTGCTTGATGCCAAACCGATCCATTTCCGCCAGGAGATGGGTGGCTTCGAGCGCGATCTCTCCATGCACCCCGGAAGGGCCCATCCGCACGTTCGCGTCAAACAACTCCCAAGCAGAAACTTCGCTGAAAGCCGGCTCAATAGGTGATCCTGACAACATGCTCTCCTTTGGCGAGATGCGCGAGGGAGATGAATCCCTCCGCGAAGGTCGGAGCGGCGCGGACTTGATCCACGATCACCTCAACAGGCTTCTCTTTCGGAAGAATCCGCACATCTGTTTCACCTGTGCACATCACGTGGAGATCAGCGAACGAGGGGTTGTTATCCAACACCACGTCGACCGCCGGGTTGGCGGACAATAATAACTGTTGGCCGCGGCGCAAGGAGCGCACCTGAGCGGCAAAAATTTCCTCGACGCTGTCCCTCTCGCTAACCACAAGGCTGCTGCCGTCAGCAGAAATTTCCCCCGCCATCAACGGTCCGGCGTTGCGGCGGAATAAAGCGGTTGTCGAACCGCTCGCGTTTCGGGCCCGGAATCCATCCCCGGACGCGGTTCGAAGAGGCACGAGCGGCGTCGCTTCTTCCGAGGCTGTTTGGAAATGCATGGCGACGAGAAAGTTACCTTCCTTCTCGCGCGGTGAATCCAGTCGAAAAGCTTCACGCGGCTCGACCGAAGTTCGATCGAAGTCAGTATAAGCGATGGTGGGGACCGGCTGTGGTTGCAGTCTCCAGTGGGTGTTCTCCCCTGCTGCGGTGAGTGCGGCCAATGCGGCTTTGCGGCGGATCAGTGCCTGAGCGGCATCGGCGTCAGTCTGTGCCCCTGGCGGAATATGCAGGAACCATGAATAACCATGAGGGTTGGCGGCCTCAATGCGGTCGTGCACGATGAGGATGTCAGGCTTTACAAAGAGATACTCGCGCGTCAGGCGGTGGATCTGGCTTGCGTCTCCATAAGCAGGAGCGAGGTTAGCAGTAAGATAATCGATGCCAGGGGAGAAGACGTGTCGCTCGAACTTCGCGAAATCCTGAAACGCCGGCCAGTATCGGCCGTCGTAATCTTCCTGGCTGAAGGGATCGTCGTCCACGACCACGGTATTGTGTGCCGGAGCCTGAGTAAAGTAATCCGGGTAGTGAGGATCCCTGTAGTAATCCGCGTAACCCGCCTCGGCCACTAATTCCTCGCCATAAGCTGCGACGCGAAAACTCCCTTGGTCATGGTGCTCGTGATTGAACCAGGGACCAACCCGCAGGGAAATCACTGTATCTTGGGGCAGCCAGCCGCTGCGCAGGACGGCACTGCCGCGCTCGGGAAAGGTTCGTGAGAGCGGTGGTTCCGGCGTCACCTCCGAGGGATGCGTGCAGCAGACAAGGTCCAGAAGGCCCGGAGCCTGTTCGACGGTTCGCCCGGTAGGACGCAACCCAAAGACTCCCATCAGACTTGCGCCAGTCGCCGTCTCGTAGAACGCTCGCAGCGCTGGATCGCCGGCGTATTCTGCCCCCCAAGCGTACCCGGAGAGAGCCCCGAGCTCAGAGCCGAAGTCACCGGTATCCAGCAACAGGTCCGGGCGAACCCGGGCGTAGCGAAGCCACCAAAAGGCCTTCACCATCTTCTCGAAACCTCGGGGGCGAATGTCCAGGGCGTGCAGCGCTGCCATTCCCCACGACATCCCTTCCATGGCGAAGTGTTCATAGCCCGCCGGCTCAGCCTCGCTGCCGTCGCCGGGGAACAGGCCATCCAGCAGGCGTTCATACGCCACGACGAGTTCCGCCAAAGCCGGTCCGAACCTCGTCGTCCAATCCGGGACGTCGCCATCCAGCGCCACGCAGGCCTCAATAGCCCCACCCACCGATTGGGCCTCGTGGTTGCTGGCGGCGATCGGCAGCCGATCGTAGAAGAAGTACCCATCTAAAGTGGGACGAATTGAATTCTCCCACAATGCCCCCGCAATTCTTGATTTCTCTTCCGGCGAAAGCTCGTCCGCGATGAGGTCATAGCCGAGTGCTACTTTTTGCGTGAATACACCGACTTCGTAGTAGGTGTGGAGCCCTTTCGCGATGAACCATGCAGGTGTCCAAGCGGGCCAAGCGGAAACAGTCAGCAACGCGCGCCGCGCGGCCTCCAGCGCCGACCGGTCACCGCTCAGGCGAAAATCGAGCGCGTTGAAGGCGATAGCGTTGCTGTAACTTTCCATCAACGCAAAGTATTGAGGTATGCCGGGCAGTACGCTGACGGTCGGGAGCAACGCGATGCTCTGTCCCGCCTTGGGATTGTACGCGAGGGAACTCCGCAGCTCGCCCGCCCGCCGATGCACGATGGCCAGCAATTCGTTCGAGTAGGATTGCGACCGCAGTTGTTGCAGGCGCTCGGGAGTAAGTAGAACACGAGGATGGGCGGGAACCTTGCCCAGCGCCAGGAAGCAAAATTCCGACCTTGCCGGGGGGCTGGTGATTTCAGCCTTATAAAGGCCGGGCTTGTCGGGAGCGGCAACCTGCGCGTCTCGAGATCCCCCTGCCGGAATGTTCTCGGCGCGTGCCAGCGCCCCCACTTCGTCGTAGACAGCTACCCGCGCGGCGGAACCGGGCCCCAGATCGACCTTCAAGGGGTTACCCGCCGTCACCACCTCTCGGGCCACGGCGACATCGTCAACCGGCGAGCGCTCCAGTTCAGGCGCACGAACCGGAAGGCTGGCCGGCCTCTCAGCTTGAATCTCCAGGGTGTGGAGAGTCAGCCGACTATGGGACCCGGACGGAGACGCCGCAACTTCCGCCTCAAGAACGATCACCTCGACATCCACGCCGGCGACAGGGATTTCCAGTTGGCGGCCATCGACCTGTACGTCGTGGGCGCCGGGTTGGAAGGAGAGCGAATGGTTGTACCGCCGTCCATCCACGGCCCCCAGGACGAGACGCATGCCTATGATTCTCCCGCACGTCTCGAAGTCGTAAACGATCCGAAAGGAAGAAGATGGAGCAACATGAAACCTTAGTGGCCGCACCAGTCCGACACGCAGGAGCCGTTGGCCGTAAGAGATCACATCGCGGACGAGTACCGGCGAGCCGGCCACTTGCGTCGTATAAATCGTAGGATCGTAGCCCACATCCTGGGACAGCGGGAAGCTCACCCACCCGGGGATACCATGGCTGAAGTCTTCACGGAAGGTCCAGCGAGTGAAATCAGAGGCGCGCTGCGGAGCGCCGGGCGGTAAGGGTCTGGAATGAGCGTTCGCGCATACGGCGGCGGATAGAGCCAGGATGGCGATGGCAAGTTGCTTTTGTCGGATCATGGCGGCGATTCCTAGGCGCTCCCCTGAAGCTGCAAAAGGGAACCCGCTCGTTGCTGAATCTTCTCGAAGGCAGCGACAACGTCGTCAACCTCTTGACGAGTCCCAAGAAACATATAGTGGTCTAGCCAGATGCCCTCCTTGCAGATCCGCTCGCTCTCCGGGAGAAACAGCGACTCGTAATCCTGCCGGCTGTTCCACTTTCCGCAACCACAGGGGGGAAGCGAGCCCTTGCAGAAGAGCGGATTGCGGTACAGAGGATAAGGATAGGCTGGCTGGGCGGGAATTCCTTCGGCGTGCAGGGCGCGCAGGAACAAATCGCGGTCGACGCCGCCGAAGGCCGCAGGGTCGTAGCGCAAGGTAATAATGTAGTGGGGATGGTTGCTCACCCGCCGGTCGTCCTCGGCTAGAGTGAGACCGCGGAAGGTCCGCATCCGCTCGCGAAAGTACCGCACGTTCTCCCCACGCACGCGGCTTTGCTCCGGAAGCCTTCTCAGTTGCGCCAGGAGCACGGCAGCTTGGAATCCTGTCAGGCGGTAGTTGGTGCCCAAGGTAAAGTGCTCGAACCAGCCCCCACCGTCGCGCCGCCCGAGGTTGCAGAAGCTCCAGATCTTTTCGGCGAGCGCTTTCGAGTTCGTGAGGATCGCGCCTCCCTCGCCGGCCGTTACCAGCTTGAACCCCTGGAAGCTGAATGTCGCGGCGACCCCAAAATTGCCCACGGGGATGCCTCGCCACGCCGCTCCGTGGGCATGGGCGGCGTCCTCAATGATCGCCAACCCATGTTGTTGGGCGATGGCGCCCAGCGCGTCGACGTCCGCCGGATGTCCTCCGAAGTGGACAGGGATGATGGCCCGTGTGCGTGGGGAAAGGGCTTGTTCGACCGCCTCCGGCGAGAGATTAAGGGTGCTCGGATCGATATCGGCGAAAACCGGGACTCCGTGGCGCGACAATACCGCCGTCGCGGTGGAGATAAAAGTGATGGGGGGAACGATTACTTCGTCTCCACACTGGATTCCCACGGCGCTCAACGCCGCTTCCAAGGCGACCGTCCCATTGGCGCACGTAATGGCATGTTGGACTCCCTGGAGCCGGGCGAAGGTCGATTCAAACTCCTTCACCTTCTCACTGTATCCACCCCAGGAACGGCTGCGCAGGACTTCCAGAAGCGAATTCTCCTCTTCGCTTCCGTAAGTCGGCCAGGGGCTGAACGGCTTCTGTCGTACGGGTTGTCCGCCAAAAAGAGCGAGGTCCATGCTAATGGCCTCCCAGACCCGGGCCTTTCTGTCGGCTCGTGGTGTAACCGAGCAGCCTTGCGATTTTCCCGCAGGTTTCCAGCAGCGCTTCGGCAATCTCCCGGTCCCTTCGTGGAATCATCCGTGCCGCGGGGCCCGAAATGCTCATCGCGGCGCTGATATCGCCCGCAGGAGTCATGATCGGCGCGGCCAGGCAGCGGGCCCCGTGGGAATCCTCTTGGTTATCGATCGCGTAGCCACGGGACCGAACCCGTTCGAGCTCGCGGTAAAAAGTGGGCCGATCGCGGATGGTGCGGGGTGTTGTCGGCCGCAGCGGATGCGTCTTCAAAATCGCCTCAATCTCCTGACGCCGCCGGCCACAGAGTAGACACTTGCCGAGCGCGGTCGAATGAACCGGGCTGCGCATGCCGGCGTGGGCGGCCAGTCGGAAGGCGTGGGAACTTTCCAGGACGCGGATATAGAGAACCTCGCCGCCGTCCAAAACGCCGAGGTTGACGGTTTCCCGGAACCGCCGCAACAACTCGGCCATGAAAGGTTCTGCCAGGTTGCCGAGATCGGGAGAGGGCCGCTGGTCGCTCGTAAGGCGCGCCAAGCTTGCGGTGAGCGAGTATCGACCACCCCCACTCTTCTCAACGTATCCGAGGCGTTCCAACGTGAAGAGAATCCGGAAGGTGCTACTCTTGATCAGGCCGGTAGAAGAGGCAATCTCGCCCAAAGGGACTTCGCGCTTGCCGCGCATGGCCTCCAGCACGCGCATGGCTTTGTCAACGACAGAAATGTAGTTATTGGTCGGCATCGAAGGCGCCAGATTAACAAGCTTCGGCAAGTTTGTACAGAAAAATGTTCATCGGCTCTTTCCCATCGTTCTATTAGCTGGAATTACCTTTGCCTGTCCCACCTTCGCTTCTTAAGCTTGTATTCCCTTGACACTGTCACCTTGCCGAACGAAAATGCGCTCGCGGTGTCGGAGCGTTCCAAGATATAGAACAGAATGGTCTTCCTTTGCGCAGGCGAGCGATTTCCGGCAAGACAGCGAAAGCCTCTTCAACCCGCGCATTATCCAGTTCGCGGTGAAGTTGTACTTCTGAGTTAGACCCGTGCCAAGCAGACAGGAGGGAATATTGAATGGAGAGACGAGCGTTCATGGCCAAGGCCATGACCGGGGCGGCGCGTGGGGGCGGCCGACCCGGCCGAATGGAGACAGCGCCCCAAGGCGTGGCGGGCGACGCGACGATCCCAAAGGCGCACGAGGTCTTTATCGAGTGGCCCGTTGCCGGTAAGCTGCACCCGCGCGAGGTGCTCGCCGCAATCCCGCCGCGTGCGGACGATATTCCGATTTATGCGGCAGGGACGGTCGCCCAGTTGCTCGACGAAGGCTATAGGCGAGCAAAAAAGGATTTTCCGGTGGAAGGAGAAAAATCCTATGGTCGCAACTAAGAATTGGACTCGCAGGTCTTTTTTGCAACGGGCTTCAGGCGCGATTGGAGTGCACTTGGTCGACCGGGTTGCGTTCGGAAGCACAAGGGTTGAATACCCTGTGAAGTGGAAATTTCAGACCGCCCTTGAGAACGACGGTGTGATCGCCGGGGAAGTGGACGGAGAAGTGCGAGTATTCCTGACGAGTCAAATTTCCTACAATTCATCCCCTCCACCCCACGCAGGTTTTCTGACCGCGCTTAGCTCTTGGGGTCAGCAAATTTTCAGAAAAGAGGCTGATAGCGGAGGAATTTCACCGTTCCCCAACTTTTTGGAACCTCACGGAGTTGGGCCGTCAATCTTTTACGCATCTGGTCCCGACACGAAGGGCTCGATCGGCGAAGCGCGCCTGGTCAGTGCACGCCATGGTCAAATTATTTGGTGCCAGCCTACCACCAATCAGTTCTATGGGAATGGCTGTTGTGTTATGGCGGACGTGGACGGCGATGGCGCAGAAGAATTAGTGTACGGCGATCAAGCCGCGGTCCGCTGCTTTGGCGCCAAAGACGGCGAACTCAAGTGGGTGTATGACGACCACATCTCGATTTGCCACGGTCGAATGGCGTTCGGGGATATCAATGGCGATGGGAAACCTGAATTGGTTCTGGGAACAGAATATGCTAACCAGGATCACAGCTCTTCCGTGCTCGCCTTGGATGGCAAAGGAAACCTTTTGTGGCGGAGAAATGGTATCCAAGGAGACATGGGCTCAACTCCGGCGGTCATTATGGATGTGGACGGGGACGGTCACCCTGAGATTCTCAAGGTCGAGCTGGACTTGCTTAACGGTGCGAAGATGCCCTGGTCGGGGCTGTTTTGTTTTCGAGGCGACGGAAGTATTAAGTATCGAGTTGATTGGGGATGCGGGGGTATGGCCGTAGCGGACCTGGATGGAGACGGAGTGCCGGAGGCGGCAGGAATCACGGATAGTCGGGACGGGGGAAGCCTTGCTGTTGACAGGAACGAGATTCGGTGTATGGACCTGGCAACCGGAAAGCTCAAGTGGAGGACCTCCGTCGCACGTACTTGGCTCGGCAGCCAGGATCCCGCCATCGCCGATTTGTCCGGCAACGGCAAACTTAATATTTTGATAACCACCAGCAACCCTAGTGGCTACGGATATCGAAAGGGACATCCGGCATACGGCGATGCCTATGTGGTGAACCCTCAGGGCAGAATTGTGTGGAAGGCCACACTGCCGGATTCTATCAACCAACCCTTTGTCAGCGACATCGACAAAGACGGCTACAACGAAATAATCTTGGCATGCCACGATGGCTCCGTCCGCTGCTATGCCACTCCAGGCAAGCCCGGCAACCTTTGGTCTGTGACGGGCGCCAATTTGCACAGGACGTATTCCGTTCGACCTTGGTAAGTTCGCCGTGGTACGGTCGGCGGGAAATTTCAACACAGTTCTTGCCCGAGGGCTTAAAGCGTCGCGAGGAAGAATAATGGATGGAACTGCCAGCCGATGCGCTTGCAACGGGACAATGTGTGCTGGGACGTTTTACTGCTGCCCCCGCTCGACTCCCGTAAGTCAGATGGGAACAGCCTTTGGCGATGCGTTCAGGGCTAACTTTGTGGGGAACCCGCAGGCGGTGACGCAGAGCGATGTGACTTGCCTCAACGCGAGCGCCTTCGCCACGCCGGCTATAGGCGCTTGCGCCCAAACTTGAAAAAGGATTTGTCGATGTGTTCATGCTGCTATGCCGAGTTCTTGGAATAGGTGCTGCATCCCCTTTGTGAAGGGTTCGGCAGTGCTGGTCGATAGGTGTCCAGCTATGGGGGTTTGCGCCCGGTCTCGAGTTGGCAAGCACCGGCCAGCGGAGTCGTTCTAATGGTTAGAATGAACACCTCACCCGATTTGGGTGCTTTATCGTAAATTTTGCTTGACAGGAAGAAACCCCGGAGGCAGAATGCCGACCATTGATGCTTTGTCGTTCTCTTCTATAGAACGAGTGACGTATGCGTCGGTGTTGGGCCAAAAAACCTTCGGATAAGGAGAAGAATTCCATGCTGCACAAGTGTGTCAACATATTCATGGTAGTTTGCGTGTTGATTGCGGTTCTCGGAGTTCAGGGTGTCAAGGCTCAGACCTCCAGCGGGACGATCGTGGGGCACGTTAAGGACTCCTCGGGAGCCACCGTGCCCGGCACCCAGGTGACGGTCACGAACCTGGGCACACGCATTTCGTTCCGTTTTACAACCGATAACAGCGGAGATTATTATCTCCCCGCACTCCTCCCCGGCCGTTACCGCGTGGAGGCCGAGAAAACCGGGTTCAAGAAGGAAGTTGCCGATTCCGTGACGGTCGACGTCAACCAGGCCGTGCGGGAGGACTTCACCTTGCAGGTGGGCCAAACGACCCAAACGGTGGAGGTGACGGCTACCCCCCCGATGCTTTCCACCGACCAAGCAACGCTCGGCACGGTGGTGACCAACCGCGAAATGACGGAGTTGCCCCTCAACGGGCGGGATTTTACCAGCCTGATCTTCCTTAATGTGGGTACAGGGCAACTCCAGGGCGGCATCTCCCAAGGCGCCACCATTCGCCTGCACGGGTACAACGATAATTGGAGGTTGGCCAGCATCAACGGGTCGCGCCCAGCCTCCGTGGCCTATGTGATTGACGGAGTCCCCAGCAACGACGAGTTCTTTCAGGGTCAGTCCAATATCCCCACCGTCGATGCCATCCAGGAATTCAAGCTGCAAAACGGGCTCTATTCGGCGGATTTCGGGATGGGAGCAGGCCAAGTCAGTGTGGCGATAAAATCCGGCTCCAACTCCTTGCACGGGGCAGCTTGGGACTTCCTCCGCAACGAGGCGCTTCAGCCCGCCACCCCGCGCGCCTCGTACCTCAACGCCACCAGCGCCACGTGCCAGGCGGCCATCGCCAAGTATGGGAAAATCCAAATTCCTCCTTGCACGAATCCCCGGCCGCCCTTCGAGCAGAACCAGTTCGGCTTCACGCTGGGCGGTCCCGTGGTGTTTCCGCACGTCTACGACGGCAAAGACCGCACGTTTTGGTTCTTCAATTATCAGGGTGGGCGCCGGCTGACCTCATCCCTTGGTCAAACGCAACTCCCCACCGCGGCGGAGATGACCGGCAATTTTTCCGACTGGCCCACCCAGCTTTACGATCCGCTGACGGCAACGACCAACCCTAACTACAGCTCGACGACGGGCCCTACGGCGACGAATTCTCCCGTGCTGAAGACCGCGTATACCGGCAACGTGATCGTTGGCGCCGGCCTGCCCACCGCGAGCATCGCGACCGTGAGCAAAAACTTACTGCCGTACTGGCCCGCGCCGAATGTTACTTGCACGCTGCCCTGTCTGAACTATCAGGGCACAATATCTAGCCAGGACAACATGAACCAATACCTCGCCCGCTTGGACCACAATATTGGGCAAGCGGACCGGATCTTCGGGGAATTCATGTGGCAGAAGGAGTTCAAGCCCCAACCTGCGCTCATCCCTCTGTCCGGGATCAACGCTACTCAAACTGGATATCTGGGCACCTTGCGCTGGGCTCACAGTTTCGGCCCGCGCACGCTCAACGAGGCGTGGTTGGGGTTCAACCGCATCAACTTTATACAGGACTTCCAGACCGCCTACGGCGCAACCAATTACTGGAAGGCGGCCGGGATAACCAATCTCTGGGATGATCCCGCCAACTACGCCCTGCCCCCCGTCGGGCCCGGCACCAACTACTCGGGTGTGGGGTATGGCGGCACCGCACCGATCTTTAATATCGTGAACACCTACCAGTATGCTGATAACCTCACCCTCACGCGCGGACGCCAAACGATGAAGATGGGATTGGATGTGCGGCGCAACCAGGGGTTCGAGAAAAACGCCTCGGGGATGGGAACCATGAGTTTCAGTGGCGCCTACACCGCCTACGACCCAAGCATGACGCAGACGGCCGGGGCGGCGGGCACGGGCAATGGCTTCGCCGACTTCTTGCTGGGCGATCTAAGCTCCAAGCCCAGTTTCAGCGCTTTCCCGCAGACCATTTCCCGCCTGCGCAATACCGACTATATGTTTTTCTATCAGGATGACTTCCGCGTCACCCCGCAGTTGACTCTGAACCTGGGCCTCCGCTGGGAGCTCCATACCCCCTTCCACGACGTAAGCGATGGCGGGTCAATTTTTGACTTTAGTACCGCGGGCGGGCGCGTGGTTTACGCCAACTCCTCGTACGCCTCGCTTGTGAATAACAGCACGTATTACGGGTGCTGCGTCAGCCCTAACTTGATCAATACCGATTACCACGATTTGGCCCCCCGCATCGGCTTCGCCTGGCGCCCCTGGAAGAACAACAACAAACTCGTGGTGCGCGGCGGCTATGGGATCTTCTACGACATCCTGATGCAATACTACAACACGCAGTCGGTGAAAATGGACATCCCGTATATTTCGCCCACCTTGCCGACTCCCAGCCTCCTGGAGAGCACGCCGCCGCTTCAAATTGGGGGCATGTTCCCGGCGCCCTACACGATTGCCGGGCGTACCTTCCCCGCTCCTCACTGCACCGCCCCATCGGCAAACATCTTTAATTCCGCGGGCACCCAAATCATCGACATCTCGAACTATTGTCCCAATCCGCAAAGCCAGCTTCCGGACAATAAAACTCCTTCCCTCCAGCAGTGGGCGCTGAACATCGAGTATGCCGTTACGCCCACCACGATGGTCGAGCTTGGCTACCAAGGGTCGCATGGCGTCCACGAGCCCATCCAGTGGATCTTCAACCAAGGATACCCTGCCCCCACGGGCGACGTCGGCCTTCCGAACAACGGCGTCCAGTACGATTCGCAGTGCCCCACCGGTACTTTGAATGTCTCGTGTTTTCCCACTCAGGACCGCGTCCCCTACAAGAATTTCGCCCAAAATAGCTTTGCCAACGCCAACATCCTGGGGTCAAGGTACGAGGCGATGACCTTCAAACTGGACAAGCGCTTCTCGCATGGGCTTCAGACGCTCGTTTCCTTCACCTGGGCGCACGCGATTGACCAGTTTTCCGAGATTCAGGCCCAGAGCGGAACGATCTCTTCCATCGCGCCGGATGCGCATAACTTGAACTTGTTGTGGGGCTCGGCGGCCTTCGACCAGACCCGCCGGTTGGTAGGAAGCTGGGTGTATGAGGTCCCCGTGGGGAAGGGAAAGGCGTTCCTGAACCACGGCGGAGTAATGGATCGGATCTTCGGCGGCTGGCAAGCCAATGGCATCCTGACGCTTTCCGATGGCCCGCCGTTTGACGTCGGCGCCGGCGATGGCGACCGCGAGCAGGTCGGGAACAGCTATAACGTCCAGAAACCGAACACGACGTCGACTCCTCCGCTCGGCGGGTTTACGCGGAGCATGTACGAGTGGTTTAACCCCGCGGCTTTTACTACGCCGCCGCTAGGGACGCTGGGGAACTTCGGTCGGAATGTTTTGCGCGCCACCCATCAGACCGCCCTCGACTTCTCGGTGTTCAAGAACAATCGCCTCACCGAGCGGGCGAACTTGCAGATCCGCGCGGAATTTTTCAACCTCCCCTCCAGCGAAACCTATTTCCCGCAATTCCCCAGCAACAGCCTGTCGTCCAATGTCTTTGGCGCGATAATTAACGGCCCCATCAATCATCAGGACAGTGGGAGCCTCTTCAACCCCCGCGTCATCCAGTTGTCGCTCAAGTTGGTTTTCTAACCTGAACCAGGGCCCGGCCTCGCTGGCCGGGCCCTGGAAGGCCTTTGCGCCCGCAAGGGAACGTGAGAAGATAGGGGGACCGAACCTGAGCACCGGTGTTTTGGGAATCGAGAAAGGCCCCGGTCAAAGCTCTCTCCACGGTGTATTTCTCGCCAAGAATTGGAATTGGGGATTGAAAATGGGTCAAGAGCAGTGGTGTGGGTGCCGGAGAACCAGGCGTGGGATCTTCCTCGCCCTCCTCGGTCTTCTGTATTCCTCTTTGGGGGCGACAGCGGCTCCGCCCGCCGGACAGTCTTCTCCCCCGCAAGGGCACGCGATGGGTTCAGCCCCTTGTGCCTGGGCCGAACCCCTTCGCGGCACGGACAACGCCCTCGACGTTGCTGCCACGATCCGCGCCCTTCAGGATAATCATTTCAATTGCATGGCTCAAGTTATTGAGAATAGTCCGCCCAACACATTCGCTGACTTCAAGCGCCTGGTTTCTGCCGCCCAGCCCGCAGGGATTTCCGTGTGGCCGGTGCTGATTCCGCCCAGCGAAGGAGCGAGTTCGCTGCCCTATCGGACCGATTACGTGGGGTGGATGAAAGAGATGGCGAAACTCTCCCTTCAGTACTCCGCACTGCGAGGAGTGAATATTGATGACCTGTTCAGCGGTATCAGCACCAAAACCTTTACGCGCGCGTATCTGAACCAGATCTACCAAGCCAAGCAAGAAATTAACCCGCACCTGCTTTTTGTCCCCACGATTTACGACCTGGATCAGGATGTGGCAGATCGCCTGGCGGGTTGCGTGGACGGAGTTTGGTTCTGGTGGGTCAACCTGGAACACAATGCCGGGTTGCGCACGCTGTTAGAAGACAGCCGTGTGATTGTCGCCAACCGCTTCCCGATCTATTCCGGCGTCTATGCCCATCAGACCTCATGGCACCAAGCGGGCCGGCCTGCCCCGAAAGTGCTCCGGGGTGCGCTCGGGATTGGCTGCCGGTATGCGGACGGCGCCATTATCTGGAACCTTCCCTTGTTGCCCAATACGCCCGATAATCCGTGGCTGGCCACGGCACGGGAGTTCGCTCCGGGTGGCTCTGCCGACTTGGCGGGGAAGTGCGGGCTCGGTTCAACGAATCCACCCACGAAACCAGGCGGCGAATAACCATGAGGTCTCAGGTATGAACCGGCGGGAATCCCTTCTTCAGTTGGGTGTAGCAGCCTTCACCATGGCCATGCAGGCGCGTGGGCAAACGCATCTTTCGACGCAGGGGGATTTTGTGGATTGGTCAGAGGAGGAGGAGCGCTACTGGTTCTTTAGTGTCCAAGATGGCCTGGAGCGTCTTCGCCGCCTCGCTTATGCGCATCCTGACGCTTGCGAATTGCGGGAGATTGCGCGCTCCGCTACGGGCTTGCCCGTTTACGCCCTTCGTCTTGGCCGGGGCCAGAAGCAAGCCGTCATCCTTTCGGGCATGCACGGCTGCGAACCGAGTGGACCCCGCGGGGTGCTTGCATACATCGACGCCTTGCTCAACGCCTCCGCCCCCTTCGGGCTTTCCGTGGAGAGGGAGAAAATACTAAAGGCCGTCACCCTGCACGTAATTCCTCTTCTCAATCCCGGAGGCGCCGAGCGCTTCTCACGACACTTCCCAGACTCCTGGCATGGTACGTGGCTCCCGGAATGGACGGAGGCCAACAAAACAAAGTTCTTCGCCGAAGGCAACGAGCCCATGCACTTTTTCTACGGCACCTATGTCAAGAAGCCTCCCATGCGTTTCACGCCCGACCAGATTGCCCAATGGGAAGCGACCGGGCGCGTTCTCGGTTCGAGCCTTACTGACCAGGGACTCGACATGTGGTTTGATTGGGACGATACGCATGGGACGGAGACGCGGGCCACGAAGAATCTGCTGGAAGCCGTGCGGCCCTATTGCGTGGTCGACTTTCATAACTTCATGTTTCCGACGGAAGTGTTCGCGCCCACGGTCTATTCCCAGGGCGGCTGGGCAGAAGAGGAGCGGGCTTTGGCCCTCGCCCTTCAGGAAACCTGGCGAACGCGTAAGCTGCTTTTCCATGATCGGGCTCCGCGCCCTTATCCCAAGCCCGCCGAAAAGTATTATGAGGACTATTGGTTTCACCAGCTTAGTGCGCGCACGCTGATCGTCGAGACGAATGGAGGGATGCTCTCGACCGAGGGGGCTGAGTATGAGCCCGTCCCCGGAGAACGTGCGCTTTCCCGGCGCGAGTCACTGGAGACGGTCGTGACGGCCGTCGATACCCTGGTGAAGCAGATTGCGGCAAAAGCTTAGTGTGCTCTCTCGTACGTTCGTGGATTAAGTCGGCCAGGTTTGATCGGGAGCGGCTTGGGGTGCGGTGGTTTTGCTTTTCCGAGACGATTAACAACAGGGAAAACATTCTCACGGAAAGGCGCTAAGGTGCAAAGCATCTCCAGACCCTGCCTTTTGCAAGTGTCGCCGTTGGTATGAATAATTCGGGGAAGGAGCAACGGGGCCTATGGCCAACATGAAGACTCTCTTGTTACTGATCCCTTTTCTGGTCGTCTCGCCTTCGGCGGGGGAAGCCGAATTGCGCCTTCCCAGAATTTATCGCGTGGATTTAAAGATGGATCCCGCGGTGGTCCAGAGGTTCTTGGCGATGTCCATGGACGACCGCGGCTATATCTGGATGGGGAACTCAACGAAAACTCTCTTTCGGTATGACCCGCGAGATGGCAGCCTCAAGATCATCCCGATGCCAGCGTCCATCCCGGTGGGGCAATTCATTGCATCCGTTTTCGCAATCAACCGAAAGGTTTATCTACTGCTGGAAAAGAGTCCGGTCCTGGCTGTCTACGATCCGGTGAAGGGAGAGTTTACCACCCGAAAACTTCCCGCGGCTGAGGCCAACACCTGGTTTGGAACTCCAGCCGGCCACACTCCCTTCCTGTACCTTTTTGACCGCGACGTCTCCGGCTTGATTAAGTGGGATACGCGAAATGACTCCGCCACTGTTATCTCATATCCGTACCAGGGACCTCTGCCATCGGCGGGCGTTTTTGTCGTGGAAGAAGACGCGCTCTACTGCCCGATCTGGAATGGGAATAAGATGGTGAGGCTCAACCTGGCGACCAGCCGCTTTGACGGCGAGTATCCCACCCCCTGGAAGGACGCGGAACCGACGGGCGTAGTTCCACTCGGGGACAAGCTCTATGTTTCGGACCGCCTGAACGGCCGGCTTTTGGTTTTCAGTTTAGCCTCGCATTCCTGGGGGCAGGCTGTGCCCATTCCCGAATATGGCAAGGTTTTCGGCTTTGTAGGCGGCGGGCTCGCGTACCGGGACATCGCCTACTTCTCGCTGAGCACTTACAAGAACCCAGCGGGCGACTCGATCGACGGCAAGCCCTACCACTTCCTCGACAGATTTCTGGCTTATGATCCGAGGGCGGGGAAGTTTAGTTACCTCCAACTGCCTCGCCAGCCGAACGAATATCCGCAAACCGCCTACCTGTTGGCGGGGAGTGACGGTCATTTATATTTCTTCGGCCAAGACATTTACGACCCGAAGACGGGGGTGCTTGAACGTGAATACCACGGGAAAGCCATCGCCTATCAGACTCGCCCCATATCTCTGCACACAGATAAAGTAGTGCTCAAGACCGCGCCCTCAAAGTCGGGTGGTCCTTGAGCAAGCTGACGTGACGCCCGTCCCTCACTGGACCCACTAGGAGAACGAGCTGACTATGAAGCCGCTTGCCAGCGCGGCGGGGGCTTCCCCCTCAATCTTAGTGGAAGCGAGCCTGGCACACGCTCCCGCGGAGACAACACATGCCAATGAAAAAGGGAATAAGCCGGCGACGGTTCCTCCAAGCAGCCTCCGTGCTTACCGTCGGCGTTCCACCCGCCTTGTCAATTCCTGCGCAGGGCGCGGGAAAAGGCGCCGTGGTCCTCGAGAATGACCTCACGCGGTACGTCATCGGCGCTGATGGGCGGAATCACGGCTTCGTGGACAAGCGCACGGGCAGAGACTACTGCCGGCATGAACCCTTCACGGCGTTCCTCAGCCTGAAGAAAGGTGGCCAGGCCTACCCGCCCTCCCACTGCGAGCAGTCCGCAGGGAAAATCACCACCGAGTTCGCTGAGGCCAGAGTCACGGTCACCACCCGCGTGGTCGTGCGGCCGCGCTATTTCACCCTCGAGGTGACATCGGTCGAGGGCGTAGGGGTGGAAGAACTGACGCTCTCGGATCTGCGCCTGAACATCTCCCAGCACCTGGGGAAGATTGCGAACGTCGCCTGGGACGGTGAATTCGCGGCCGCCGTGATGGCCCTAAACCTTCAGGTGAATGCCGGGGGCAAGTGTGATGCCGGGTTCCGGTGCGAAGGGCAAGCGCGGTTGTGGTCTGCGTGCTACCCGAAATTTGGATTGCAGGGCGCAAAGATCGGCTTACTGGGTTGTCCCACCGCGGAACTTCGTCGCGTTATCCAAGAGATGCTCTTGCGCGACGGGTTCGTCCATTCGGAATTGGGCGGGGCCTGGGCCCTGGACGCGCCGGAGACCAACTACTCTTACCTTTTCGCCGATCCTTCCGAGGCCGACGTGGACGAATGGATCACCTTGGCGCGCCTGGGAGGGTTCAAAGAGGTGCTGGTCAGTGAGATTGGCCCCTACGGCCATTACCACCCCCATCCTGCGAAGTACCCGCACGGTCTCGACGGCGTAAAGAGGGTCGTGGACCGGATCCATGCCGCCGGATTGAAGGCCGGCTGGCACATGCTGGCTTTCGGCATCGCCAAGAACGATCCTTGGGTGAGGCCCGTGCCGGACCCGCACTTGGCCGTGCGGAGCACGTTGACGTTGGCGGCGCCGGTCTCCGCCGAGGCCACCTTTGTGCCGACGGTGGAGTGCCCGCAAGATCTTCCCGTGCATGCGGGTTACTGGTTCCGTGGCGGAATGGACGTCCTGGTTGAAAAAGAGATACTTACCTACCAAGGGCTTCAAACCAGTCCGCCTTTTGGACTCACGGGATGCCGCCGCGGGGCGCATGGAACGGCGTCGTCGGCACATGCTAGGGGAGCCACTCTCGGCAATCTCCAGGAAGTTTTCGACCTGTACGTACCGGATCCGAACTCCGGGCTGATGGAAGATATGGAGCAGCGCCTGGCTGACATCATCCGCACCTGCGGCTTTGACAAGGTTTACTTCGACGGGCTCGACGGCGCCGACGTCTTCGCGGGCAGCGACTGGAGCTGGTATTACGGCCCCAAGTTTGCCCTCGAGGTATTCCGGCGCGCCCAATCTCCCCTCCAGGTGGAAGCCTCCGCTTGGTATCACCACACCTGGCACATCACGTCCCGGCTGGGGGCCTGGGACCACCCGGTGCGCGATCCCAAGCGGTTTATTGACCTGCACGTAGACGGCAATGCCGGTCTTGGCGACCTCCTGCACACTCAGCTCGGTTGGTGGGCGCTACAGAATTACAAGGGACGCCTGGGCGTCGCGGCCACCTCCGATGTGATCGAATATCTCGGCGCCAAATGCCTGGCCAACAATATGGCCTTCTCGCTGGAGGAGATCACGCCCGCTGACCTCCGCAACAACCCCAACTGGGCACGGCTACTTCCGATCCTGGGGAAATACGAAGCCCTGCGCCTGGGCGGCGGGGCTTCCGAAGCCGTCAAAGCCCGGCTCCGCCTCCCCGGAGAGGAGTTCACGCTGGAGAGCCGCCACGGACGAGGGCGCTTTCTGCCGGTCACTTATAGTGAGCACAAGGTTACGGCCGTGGATGGCATCCACAACGTCATCAAGGTCACCAACCCCTACGCTGCCCAACTTCCACGGCTGCGCATCCAGGCGCTGTGGTCGGCGGCGCCTTATGGCACGGCGGGAAACATGATGCTGGCGGATGGGCAGAATCCCGGCGCATTCCGGGAGCGCCGAACGGCGCCCGGCGTGAGTTGTGATCTCGAGGTTTCGGCCGAGCAGGTGACGCCAGGAATCGCCAGCGGCCGGTATACGGCCCGAAGCCACCTGGCGGAGCGGCGGGGTGCCTGGGCCATGATCGGAACAGCGTTCCTGCCACCGTTGGACATGGCCGCGTGTCCCGCCCTGGGCGTATGGGTGTACGGCGACGGCAAGGGAGAAATCCTGAATTTCCAGCTTGTCGACGTCCGCGGTCCCGATCCGGCGGTGGGTGAGCATTACATCGACTTGAACTTCACCGGCTGGCGCTACTTCGAGCTTATCGAGCCTGAAGGGAAGCGCTGGAGCGACTACGTTTGGCCTTACGACAACGCGCTGGCCGTATATCGCGAAACGCCGAATGACGCGCAGATTGCCGCGCTCAACATCTATTACAACCATCTGCCGCCCCGCGAGGCCGTGAGTTGCTTGCTGAGTTCGGTGCGGGCGCTGGCGGTCGAAAAGGTCAAGCTGGAGAACCCGCGTCTTACTGTGGGAAGCAAGACACTCAAGATTCCCGTGGCGATGGAGAGCGGGTGCTACGTGGAATTCAATTCACCCCAGGACTGTAAACTGTACAATCCCGACGGCGTGTTTCTCCGTGAGTGCGCAGTGGAAGGGAACATTCCCAGGCTCGCGGAGGGCGAAAACCAGCTCGTTTTTGCCTGCGACGGCCCGAGGGGTTACAATGCGCGTGCCCTCGTGACCACGATGGCCATAGGCTCACCGCTCGGCGAGTGAGGGCGGGTGCGCCAAAGGCGTCGGTGCGAAAACGCGCCCTCGCGCGGCGGGGCGGCGCTCCGCAACGAGGCTTCAGTCAGCAGTTCTCAGAAACGGCTACTCCTGACCCGCCGGCGGGGGGACGACTGACAACTGACGACTTCTACTCGCAGACCGCCGATACAAGTTCGGGTTTTCACACCAACTCGAAGGCGGGCAGAAACGGCACGTAGAAGGAGATCGACTCAGCGATGAAAACCCTGGATTGGGGAGTGATGGTGGTCTATTCGCTCATCGCTCTCTGCATCGGATTGTATTTCACCCGGCGAGCGAGCCGGGGGATTGAGGGTTACTTCGTCGGAGGCCGCTCCCTGCCGTGGTGGGCCATCGGTTTTTCCACCGTGGCGACGTTTACCTCGGCGGGATCGGCTTCGGCTTTCACCATGCTCGTCTTCTCCGGCGGGCTTCTGGGGAACTGGTGGTGGTGGATTCCGTGGGTCATTTGGATGCCCCTGGTCGCTGTCATCTGGTCGAAGTTCTGGCGCCGCTTAAAGATCCTTTCCACCGCCGAGTTCGTCCAGGTGCGCTATGGCGGCCGGGCGGCCAGCGTCTTCCGCTCCGTGGCGGCCATTTATTTCAGCTTCGGGTGGGCGGTGGTGCTCATGGCGTATGTCACCGGGTGGCTGACGAGATCCGTCGGGCCGATTCTCGGATGGCGCAATAGTTCCATCATCCTTTTTGCCGCCACCCTCACCCTTAGCTACACCGTGCTGGGGGGCCTGCTGGGGGCGGTTTACTCGGAGGTCTTTCAGTTCGCTTTCTTTGTGCTCTCGAACGTCATCTTCATTCCTTTCATCATCCATCGGCTGGGCGGCCTGCACCGCATTTATGCGAACGTCGAGCATAACTACGGAGCGTCGTTCTTTCACGCCACCCCGCCCGGGGGGGACTTTGCCGGCCTGACCATTTTCGCGCTCGTCCTCCAGGGGCTTTTTTTCGCGGCATCGCCCGCGGGCGGCGAAGGCTTCACGGCGCAGAAGTTTATGGCCGCGAAGAATGAGTTCCACGCGCAGGTGGGTCAGCTCTTCAACGCCTTTCTCTCGCTGGTGGTGCGCGTCATCCCGTTTTTCTTTCTGGGGATCATTGCGGCGAGCGTTTTCCCCCACGGTTCGGTGGAGGGCGAGCGCATTTGGGGTGTGCTCGTCAAACGCTTTGGGTTCAGTGGCCTCACCGGCCTTCTCGTCGCGGGAGAATTTGCCTCCTATCAGTCCGCCGTGAGCACCGAAATGAACTGGGGTGCTTCGTACTTGATTAATGACCTCTATAAGCGGCTGATCAAGAAAGACGGCAGCGAGCGGCATTACGTTTGGGCAAGCCGCATCGCCACGTTCGTGTTGCTCGCGTTGTCCCTGATCGTCGGCGGATTGATGGTGAAAGGGATGATGGCTTGGTTTCTATTCATCAACAATGTGATGATTGCCTTCATTCTTCCCCTCGCTTGGCTCCGCTTCTTCTGGTGGCGTTTGAACATCTGGGGCGAAATTGCCGCGCTCGTGGGGGGATTGCCGCTGAGCTACGTTATTTGGTTCCCTCTGGGCTTTGCTCACAAACCTTTTTGGCAAGGCTTTCTGCTCCTGTTCGGTTCAGGGTGGCTGGTGATCCTGGCGGTGACGATGCTGACTCCGCCGGAAAAGCAGCAGACTCTTGAGGAGTTCTATCGCCTCTGCCAGCCGCCCGGCTTCTGGGGGAAGGTCACTAGCACACTTTCCCATAGCCACCGCCTACGGATCAGAAGAGAGCTCCGGGCAGATGTTTACGAGTGCGCGCTGGGCGTGGCTTTTTGCACCGCGAGCGTGGCGCTGGTGGCGAACCTTTTCGCACGCCACTGGCTTTCGAGTGGTGAGTTCGCGGTCGTGGGCGCCGTGGCGTTAACAATCTTTGTTCGTCGCTGGCGGAAGAGAGGAGTATTCAGTTCCCTGGCGGCGGGTCCTTCACCGGGGGCGGCTCTTCCGGCTAAATAGTCTAGCCGAAAGGTGTAGCTGAGGTCTGCTGAGGGGCAAGAGCCCAAGAGCGGTGCAGGGGAGCCATGCCGGATCATCGAGGCGAAGGCTTCGAGGTCGTTGGAGATTTCGGGAAAGAGTTGCGGGTCACGTCCCCATGACAAAATGTCTGCCGAACTCGCGTTATCGCTTTGGTCGGGGAGGAGACTGTTCTACACATCAGTAACGGCTTTTAAGGGCTTTTAAGGGGTTGTAAAGGCTCGATTTCGGGGTTAAAAAGGTTACCAGACGGGAGGTATGTATGAGGTTGAGGCGACGTGAGTGTCTGAAGGCGATAGGCGGCGGGCTGGCGGCAGCCGCAGTGGGCAGCGCGAAGTCAATCGCCCAAGCTGCACGATCTGAGTCGAAAGCCGAGGCGAGTAAGCTCGCCATGCCAGGGCTCTATCGTGGACGAGTCTGCGCCGTCCAAAATCCCGCCGTGCTGGTGGCAGGTCAGCACCAGGCCGAGGAGGTCCGCCGGATGATGCGGCGGGGGATGATGGAGCTGACAGGCGCGGACGGATGGGTTGACGCCTGGCGCCACTTCTTTGAGCCGGGGGACGTGGTGGGGATCAAGGTTAACCCGGCGGGCCAGCCGCGGGTGAAGACAGATGCGACGGTGGTGCTTGAGACCATCGCGGGCCTTGAAGCCGCCGGTATCCAGCGCAGGGATATCGTCGTGTACGACCGCTACCGGGCGCAGTTCATCGAAGCTGGCTACGACAAGTGCCTGCCCGAAGGTGTGCGGACCTCTTATGCGGCCGAGGAAGGTGACCGCGTCCAGCAGGCGATCGAGGGCTACGACCCCGACCACTACATGGACATGGCGCTGACCTTGCCGGACTTTACGGTCGACAACGTCACGGCGCGCCGCTCTTACGCGGCCCGCTTCATCACCCGCGAGGTCAACAAGCTTATTAACCTCCCGACGCTGAAGGATCACCAGTCGGCCGGAATCACGCTCGCCCTCAAAAACCTCTCGCACGGCCTGGTCAACAACGTCAACCGCAGCCACTCGTCCCCGAGCCTCAACGCTTGCAACGCCTTCATCCCGGCGGTCGTGGCGATGCCCGTGATCCGGAACAAGACCGTCCTGCACATTCTCGACGGCGTCAAGGGCGTCTACCACGGTGGGCCCGGCGCGCGGCCGCAGTTCATGTGGGAGCACTACACACTCTATTTTGCCACCGATCCGGTCGCGCTCGACCATGTGGGCTGGGACGTCATCGACGCCAAGCGGGTCTCGGTCGGGATGAAGAAACTTGTCGAAGATACGCCGGATCAGTTCTGTACCTTCGTGCACCGGCAACCGGAGCACGTCGAGATCGCGGGCGCCCTCGGGCTGGGCGAATGGGATCGAAAGAAGATAGATTTCCGGCAGTTGAAGCTATAACCGGTCACCCCAGGGGCCCTGTTCCGAATCGAGCTTGCAGGTACCGCACTCCTGGCTCGCATAGCCCGCAGCTTCTTGGGGGCGGAAGAACAGAAGTAGCGGTGGGGCTGCGATCACCTGCGTCTCCTGACGGATTTGAAGAGCGGTGGAGGTTGGGACGCAGGTCTGCTTTCTTGCATGAGACATACGTGGTTAGGGTGACCTTGTCGAGCTTTAGGGGGCTGCGGAGCTTTTGCCGAACGAGACTCTGGGGCACCGAGGTTTGGCGGGTTATGCCGAGCAAACAAGGGGTGAACGATGAAGCGACGCACATTTCTGCAATTCGCCCGCGCCGCGGCTCTGGTCAAGGTGGCCGGCCCGGAAGCTTCTAATAGCCTTGGCTCGGCTCCACGCGGCAGTCCGGTTGAGACTTTGTCCCCATCCCCACCCGAGATCATCAATATTTACAGTCCTGATGACCACCGGCGACGGCTTCAGAATCTCGCCATCTGCGAGCGTGCGATCCGGAAGTGCTTGCGGAGACACCTGATTACCGATTATCTGCCGGGCCAGTCCAACTACAACCTGGGTGAGTACCCCTGCCGAAAGGTTTGGGATCCCGATGACTGGGACGAGCGCGAACTCGACCGGTTGAGGGGGCATGGCATTCAATTGGTCCAGGTGCATGACGAGTGGAATGATTCCCTGCGGCTGTACGGAGGAGACAAATTCACCCCCGTCAATCCCGCGGGGTTTCGCCGGTTTGTCCAAATGGTGCACAGCCGAGGAATGAAGCTTATTGTTTACGCCTCGAGCGGTTTTTTTGAGAGGCCCGACCCGGATTTCCGTCCGGAGTGGGCACGCAATCAGGATTTGGTGGAGGCCTACTGGCATCTTGCCGAGTGCTCTCCCGCCAGTCCCGGGTGGCGTGCTTATGTTTATCCACATCTCGTGAGAATCATGGACGACTACGGCGTGGACGGCCTCTTCGACGACCTTGGTTACAGAGCATTGGCGAAGAACCCGTATCCTCCCACTAGCGACGAAGTGCTGGCTTTCCCGGAAAGTGGAAGTCATGATGGCGCCCTGGAAGATCTGTTGCGTCTTCTCTATGCGGAAATCAAACGTCGTGGCGGCATCTTGAAGGTCCATTATGGCGGTGCAACTCGCCCGGGAACCGACCTGAAAGTTTACGACTATCTCTGGGTTGGTGAAGGGATCCGCCATGGCGACGAACTTCGCGAAGCCACCAAGAATCATCCCCCCTATGTTGTCCCCTGCCTGGATATGAGCCGGGCCAAGATTGAGAATGAAGATGAGTTGTACCTGCACTCCATCCCCTACCTCCAGTTTCCCTACCTGCTGGCTGGAAGGCCTTTTACGGGCGAGCGGGCGATGATCCCCGGAATTCAATATCCGCCAGAAGAAAAGGACTTCTGGACGCAACATTGCCGCAAGATCTGGAGGTATTACCAAGCCCATCCCGACGGCCCTTACACATACGACTGGCACGATGCAGTGCCCGGTCGTCCCGAGGCCCGTCCCACTCACGCCCGATGGCTAAAACATTATATGTCCATGGTCGAAGAGGGCACATGGGCCTGGTTGGAAATTCACGAGTCCGATCTCTTCCCCCACCCCTTGCCGCAGGAGGTTGTGGCCTCGGCTTTCGCCAACCGCGAGATCTACCTGGTCTTGGCGAATTACGGACATGCGCCGGTTGAGGTCGCAACCTCCGACACCTATGTACAGGCTCAGGGCCCGCCCGAGACAAGAAGGTTATGGAAGCTCGCACCACGGTCACTGCATATCCTCAGGCGGAGGATGTTATGAAAACAAAAAACCATTAGCGAGTACCGGCTGACAAGTGACTGGCAAACGTTCCATTTGGATTAACGATAATAGGTGAGTTAAGGACAGGAGATCATTTCCGAATACGACCAGGGCGTCGCGATGGGCATCGGGCGCATCATGTTCATCCGAGGTTAATCCCTGCTGAGGAGGGATAGCACAAAATGACAATGCACTTCAGGCGGGCAATCGCGCTCCCCATTTTATTGCTGGTGTTTTCCGCGCTCCCGCTGCCGGGGTGGGCGGATGATTACCATTACGCCCTTCGCGACGGAGGATTCTGGATCCACAATGGGCCAGCGTACTTCAACCGTCCCTTATTCGGCACGCACGAACCTTCCATGCTTCTCAGCGGTGACCGGCCGGCTTTTGCTTATCTTGATCCCACGGGCACGGGTAAGATCGGGACCCTCTACATCGGCTTGGTCACGAGTCGGGGAGGCAAGTGGCTGGACCATTTCTCGGGGATCGACAGTATCTACGAGCCAGGACTGACTCGCCACGTCGTGGAGGATCCTGACGTCATGACAGGTTCGCTGGAAGTGACGGCCGTTCCGCTGTCCTCCGGCGAGGGATTCACCATAGGGCTGCGATGGATCAAGCCGCCGGTGGAAAAAGCTCGTCTGGTGTGGGCCTTTGGGGCCGCATCGGGGTACACCGCAAATTACAATTTCTTGATCGATAAGCTGAAGCTTTCCGCGGATGATGCTGCGGGGAACGTCATTCACATCTGGGGCAGCCGTTTTTCGGTAAAGTCCCCCACTCGGAAGGGCAGGGATATCTGGGGCACGTGCGACTTGCCGGGTCAGTTGGCGTTGAAGGATGCCGGGGAAGTTATTCATGGACCCTCCGAGGCCATGCGGGCCGCGCCTTCCAAGGCGTCGGTGGTCGTCTTTGCTGGAGACTGGCCTCCGGGACAGAGTCCCGTGCATTTGCTGTTTGCCATGGCGGGTGCGGAGACATTGGAAGAAATCGCTGCCCATCCTGCCCAGACCTTTGAGCAATCCCTCCGATTTTACCGGACGCTTGCGGAGCACGTTCAGGTGAAGACCCCCGATCCGTACTTCGACCTGGGCGTAAAGGCGATGGTCATTGCCAACGACGGCCTGTGGCAACCGCCCTCTTTCCTTCACGGGGCGATGAGCTGGATGGAGCACTACCTGGGATGGCGTGGCTGGTACGGATCAGAAGCCATCGGGTGGCATGACCGTGTGCGCACCGCCATACTCGCCTTCGCCGCCCTCCAGCTTCAATCGGGTGATAGTCGCGGAGCGATACCCGAGATGCTGGAAGAACCGGATGCCGTTTACTACAACATGGACGAAGTTTATCTGGACGACATCTATTACCACTATCGGTGGACGGGGGACCGGGGACTCCTGGGTTCGCTGTTCCCCGTGATTGAGGGCATCCTCTCCTGGGAAAAACGCAGGTTAGATCCGGACGACGATGCGCTGTACGAAAATTGCTTGAATACCTGGATCAGCGACTCACATTGGTACAGCGGTGGTGATTCCACTCAGGCGTCCGCGTACATGTACCGGGGTTATCAGCTTGCTGCCGAGGCTGCCGAGGCCGCCGGGAAGGATCCAAAACCCTTTCGGCAGGAAGCCGAGCGAATTCGCGCGGCGATGAATAGCAAGCTCTGGCTCGCTTCGGAGGGTCACTATGCGGAGTTCATCGACCGCCTGGGTCTCGGAAGAATTCACCCCGAGCCGGAGCTGCCGACGATTTACCACCCTATCGACTTTGGCATCACGGACCCGTTCCAGGCTTACCAAATGTTGCGTTTCACCGAGACGAATCTTCGCAATGAAACCGGAATGCCGCATGGTGGACGGCTGGTGTGGAGTTCGAATTGGGCGCCCAACTACGATGAGCACTATACCCACAGCACTTACGATTTAATCTTTGCCGAGAATCTGAACCTCGCGATCGCCTATTACCGGGCAGGCCAGTTCGACAAGGCGTACGAACTGGTGAAAGGCGTTTATGCCTCCCTGTACCAGGGTGGAATCCCCGGGGGCCTTTCCTGCCATGCGTACGCGAACGGTCAACAGCGAGCTAACGAAGAGTTCGCCGATGCCATCAGCATGTTCGCGCGAACGGCCGTTGAAGGAGTGTTCGGCATCCTGCCGGAGGTGCAGCACGGGATTATTAATATATCGCCGGGTTTTCCCAAGGATTGGAACGACGCGTCCATTTCCACACCCGACCTGAGCTACCGCTTTCACAAGACGAACTCAGGGATTACTCTCGAAACGAAAACCGCTCAGCCCCTGCGCATCCACTATCGCGTGCCGCTCTTTGATGCCAGTCTGGCGGCAGCGTCGATTAATGGGGCCTCCGTGGATGTGCGTATTGAACCCGGTATCGGCGGGTCGTTTGTGGACGTCACGGGGCCGTCCGCTACGGACAGTAGTTTGAATTTGAAGTTGGGACCGCGCAAAACCACTTTCGCTTTCAAACCCGTCGCAGTAATTGGCGAGCGCCTGGTGATTCAAAATCACGGCGCACCCTTTCAAGAGTTCAAAGATCCACAGGCTATTTTCGAACAAGCCGAGTTAACTGGCCAATCGTTATCAGGGACTTTCAAGGACAGGTTGGGACCACACACCCTTTTCGTCCGCGCCGGAGATCCTGGTGATTCCGCATGGGTGCCCGTGGATTTAGAGGTTCGCCGTCCCGTGGAGCTCCTGAACGTGCGGCCGGATCTTAACTCCGGGACGTGCGCCTTTGTCCTCCGCAACAACACAGGCGTGGCAATGAAGGGAGAGGCCAAAGCTCTGTGGGCAGGCAGGACAACGCCGTTGGACATCGATCTCCCTTCGGCGGCAGAACAGAAGTTCACGGCAGAAGGCAATGTTGCGGGTCTCCTGCTCGGAAAAAACCTCCTGAAAATCGTCGGCTTGCCGGGGGCAAACGCCGTCACCAGCGAGGTGCCCTATTGGCCTCAGACCCCGCCGGTGGCCGCGCCAAACATGAATTGGAAACTGGTGCCGTTGGACCGGTTTTACAATGATCAGCTCTCCACCGTCCTATCTCACCCCTTCTGGACCTCGGGCACGGATTATCCTTATTCGGTGTGTCGTGACTACATGTTCGACCATTTGGTGGGGGATCGCAGTGGACGGCCCAATGACCGCCGCTTAAGGGCTCGCATCAATGCGCAGGGCGTGTTTGTGGCGGACGATGGAATTCCCTTTGCCCAGCGTGCCGAGGGAAACAATATTGTAGCGTTATCGCGCTGGAGGGATTTTCCCAATCATGTTGCCGTTCCAGTGGGGGACACGGCCCGCAAGGTCTACCTTCTGATCAGCGCTGTCACCTTTCCCATGCAGAGCCAGATCGCCAATGTGCACGTTGTCGTCAACTACGCCGACGGCGGAAAGAGTGACTTCGATTTGGTGAATCCGGAGAATTTCGATTCCAGTTGGGCAGGATTCTTTGGCGGAAACTATCATTACGCTGCGAACGGCATGGAGGTGATTGGCGCGTCATCGCCGGAGGAGACGGATATGATGTCCGGGAATATGCCGGTCGCGCGCCCTGCAACCATGCTCGGCCAGCAAGGAGCGCCGGAGTTGCTGGATTACGCCCGATGGGCAACCCAAACCCATGCCGATATCGTCGACGTGAATTGCGACCCTTCCCGTAGGATTCAAAACCTCGAAGTGACGGTGCTCTCGAACGAAATCATCGTGGCCTTGCACGGCGTCACGCTATTGAAGTAGCAGCATGGGAAGAGAGCCGCAAGTGCCTCGTGAAGTTCGAGACCTCATGGCGAGATCCTTCTTTCAGCCACCCCCTTGGCTCCGTGGCTTCGTCTGTAGCTTTTGCCGCGTGCGTCATAGTTCGCAGAGCAGGTAGGCGGAAGCCAACAGCAGAAACGGAGATGAATAAAATCCGGGCATCGGCCGGGGAAAACGAATGGACGCGACTGTGCGCCCAAAAATTGTTCCCAAGATATGACCCAAACCATTCGCGAGCATGATGACGGCGAAGCCGTAGCCGATGGGCCGCATCCAGCGCGCGCCGCGCCATACAAAGACGGAGAGGCATAAGAGCAGAACAACTGCTATCACTAAACCAGCAAGCCAAACCTTGAACGTGAAAACCGGAAAGGGAAGCCAAGGCCGGCTTTTGCGCAGGGCCATCACGGTGGGGTTGTAGACCGAAAGGAACCCGGTGCTGGCTTCGTCGGCGACGTGCAAAGCCAGCGCCAGACAGAGCGCAATCCATGCCCAGAAGAGTTGGGCATGGGGGTTCGAGGCCAATCTGATTACCATCAGGATATGCTGTGGAGTCATCATGGGTTTGTCCTTGCTACACTTTCAGTTTGTGAAGGTAAGGGACGCTGGCTTGCATCAAGTCCCAATCCATTTCGACGAAGTAGTTCTTGATGCCGCCCGTCTTGGCCGCCGCGAAGAGCTTCTTCCAGTCGATGGAGCCCTTTCCGATCGGCACTGTTTTCTTTTCCGCCGTTGACCAGTCCACGAGATGGAGGGAAATAAAGTGGCCAGGATACTTGGTGAGATAGGTGGCGGCCTCGTAGCCAAGGCTGATCACCGCAACTTGAAATTGCATTTTAACCAGCTTCGGATCCAACTTCTTCATCAATTCGTCGTAGATGAGCACGCCGTCGATTTCCTTAAACTCATGGTTGTGATTGTGGAAACCAAGCTGAATACCTGCCTTGTGCGTCTGTTCGCCGAGCTTGTTCAGTTCGTCGGCAGCCTGTGCCCAGTCTGCCATGGTGGCGTCAGGCCGGAGGCCAAACGTGGGGACGATCATCTGTTTCAGACCCAGCTCCTGGGCATAGGCGACGGTGTCGTCCAGACTCTCTTTGAGCTCTCGGAATTGGACGTGGCAACTCTCACAACCCAAGCCCGCGCCATGGATCATGCGGCGGATTTCTGCGGCTTTCATCTTTACCAGCGGACCAAAGCCGGCCTTCGCGTAACCACGCGGCGAGCACATCTCGATCATCCGGTATCCCCCGGCCACAATCTGCCGCAGAGTGCCCTCGAAATCCTTTCCGATCGACTCCCGGAGTGGGTAGGTTTGACACCCGATGGGCATTCCCAGCGGGTTGGCTTCGAGCTGCATCGCCGCCGCGGCGATACCCATCGCGCTTCCATAAAGAAACTGTCTTCTTGAAATTGTCGGCATTTCAGTTCTCCTGTCGGTAGTGGTGTAGTTTGCTGTAGCGGCGGTCTCTGACCGCCGGACTGTAGCGTCGATCTCCGATCGACGATTCGGCGGTCAGAGACCGCCGCTACAACAAACCAAACTGCACCACTACCCTCCGATCACAGAGATTGAGGATCCCAGCCCTTTCGGTATTCGCGGGACAAATATTTGTTCGCTTCCGGAACATTGGTGACTTTCCGGTTTTCGGCGTCGTACAGCAGTTTCCGGCCCGTGCGCAAGG
>Ga0187849_1000887_pt1 | contig 36847 bp, 33 predicted proteins | sample June2016WEW_4_10_2_FD_132412 | JGI IMG/M metagenome (GOLD analysis project Ga0187849, IMG submission 132412) | Peatland microbial communities from SPRUCE experiment site at the Marcell Experimental Forest, Minnesota, USA - June2016WEW_4_100 | ecosystem: Environmental > Terrestrial > Soil >...
GTGTGACGGTATTCGAAAGAACGCCACTTATTCAGCTACTTACAAATTACACTCACAGACCAGAAAATACTATATTCAGTAACCAACTAAATTTATTCGATGAAACACCCGGACACTAATGATATGGCGATATAAAACGGCCTGTATTTTTAAATGTTTTTACAGGAGATTACAAGTGCATTGTTTATGGAACGGTAAAATTCAGCGGCTTCCACGATAGTGTACGCTGTTCGGTAGTATTTACAATATTATATACAGCTTACATTGACAGGCGGGACGGTCTCTCCTGCTCTGGACATCATAATAATATCTCAAAGAAAGCCGCACAGCCGGCTGAAAATTGCCGGTATCTCTGCAAGAATGCAAATGGTCAGAGTATGGTCAAAGATGTGTAATACTGTCCATTTTTTCTAAAGTATATGATCAAAAACACCGATAACCCCTCCAAGGAACTATCAATCTTTTTTGGGCTTATTGCGATAAGAAAATGCTTAAATATTTTCGGACTCTCCAGTAATGCGGCGATATTTTGTGTTTTAAAGAAGTTGATCATTTTGAGACAACAAAAAAATATTCGTTGCGTTGATAATTCATTCACGGCAGGAGCGGCATGAGATCAGGACATTCTCCTGCCAGAGGAAATATAGGATCGCAACTATAGCCGAGTTGGGGCAAGATGGATCAGCGGGACAATAAATTGCAGGCGGTACACGCGACAGAAAAACAGACTGGGGAACTGCCGAATGGGAATCTCCCTCAAATTCTGGTTGTGGATGATTCCCCGGACATTATTGAACTGCTTACAGACACCCTAATCAGACAGGGCTATCGCGTTCGCTCAGCTGCGAGTGGCTCCGAGGCGCTGAATTCAGTGGCAGCAGAAGTGCCGGACTTGATCCTGTTGGACATAAAAATGCCGGATATAGACGGTTACGAGGTATGCCATCATCTAAAATCCGACGGACAGGGCTATGGTATGCCCGTAATCTTCATAAGCAGCCTTGATGAGAGCATCGATATCGTAAAGGGCTTCCACGTAGGCGGCATTGACTACATCACCAAACCTTTTCATTTGCCGGAGGTCTTGGCCAGAATTGAAACTCATATTTCTTTGCGCCGTTTGCAAAGACAACTGGAAGAGAAGAATATTCAACTCCAGCAGGAAATCATGGATCGGGAGCGCGCTGAAGAGGAGTTGAAAAGACACAAATCTCACCTGGAAGAAACCGTTTTCCGGCGCACGGCAGACCTTAGTAGAATCAATAACGAATTGCAACATGAAGTCGCCGAGCGCGAAAAGATGGAATGCGTGTTAGAGCAGACCAATTATAAACTTCACTCCATGGTTTACGAATACGGACTGCGTCAACAGAGGCTCAACCTATTCAATCAAATGTCGGAGCGACTCCAGGGCTGCATCTCCCTTGAAGAAACGTACCCCATCATAAGCCAATTCGCTCAGAATTTATTTCCTCTCGCTGCTGGCTCCCTCTTCATACTCAACTCTCCCCGAAATTCAGTTGAGGCCGTCACATCTTGGGGCCGGGCGTTGTCCGGGGAAAAAACTTTCACTTCCGAAGACTGTTTCGCTCTTCAAAAAGGAAATATCCATACAACGGCCGATTTCAGCTCTGATTCGTGCTGCCGGCATATCTTAGGCGGCGGTAGAAAAAGCGGTTTATGCGTTCCCCTATCAGCACAGGGTGAGACCCTGGGAATGCTTCATTTGCAGCAAAGGATTTCTCCGTCAACTTCCGTCAACCCGGAATTTGAAGAACTTTCAGAGGGATTTAACGAAGATGTGCAGCAACTGGCTGTCACGGTAGTTGACTATCTTGCTCTGGCGCTCTCAAACATAAAGCTTAGAGATACGTTGAAACAACAGGCCATTCATGATCCCCTTACGGGTCTTTTCAATCGCCGCTACATGGAGGAAACCCTGATCCGGGAAATAAGTCGAGCCAAGCGTTACGAAACTCCTCTCGGAATTATTATGATTGACCTGGATCACTTCCGAAGATTCAATAATACTTTCGGCCATGAGGCGGGTGACTTAGTGCTGCGTGATCTGGGGAAATTCCTGCAAAGCAATATTCGCAAAGAAGACGTTGCCTGCCGGTATGGCGGGGAGGAATTTACCCTGATATTACCGGGGGCACCTATGGATATCACCGAAAAACGCGCCGAAACATTAAGAAATCTCGTGCGGGATTTGGAAATTTACTATAACGGCAAGCCGCTTGACAGCATCACGCTTTCCTTGGGAGTCGCCAGCTTTCCGGAGCATGGATCAACGGGAGAGGCCGTTCTCCTGGCTGCAGATGCCGCTCTTTACGCTGCAAAGCGCGCGGGGCGCAATAAGGTATCGACTGCCGACAAAGACGAGCCGGCGCGTACTGCTCAAATCTACTCTTTTGGCAATTAATTTGCCCCGTGCGTTCATTCTGATCCTTCTTCTTGACTTACAAACTTAGCCCGTCTTATAATCCTTCCCTCAAGAAACAACTGCCCTAAAACTTACATTTCAAACAGATTTTTTCATCGGAAATGACTTCGGCCGAGGTGCAAGGATGACAAGAAGTAAACTAACACCGACCTTGTCGGTGGCCTTGAAATTGCGCCAAGCCTACGGACAATGTCCTTCGCCTTGCCTGATAAGGATTGAAACGACTACTCTAAAACATTGTTCACCAACATTGTTGGTTCACTTAAGGTGTGGGGCCCCCGCCCCCACCCCCAGTACTGACTATGTTAGTGGTTTTGACAGATAAATAAATTCTCAAAATACAAGAACTGTTTTTGCCGAGGTCTGTCCAATGAATTGCAAGAAAGGCTTTATTTCCTGGTGCCTTACTTAAGTAAAAAATATCATTTTATTTTTAACCTGTTTCTCACTATACTTTACCGCTATCCCCCTGCACGCAGAAACGAAGACATTTGTCCGTGAATACACATACTAAGCAAGCGAAATAGACAGCAAGATATCATAAGGAGCGGCAGGTTTAGATAATGGACACGGGAAATGGCAGTCATGAACACTCACAAAGGAGCTGATGTATGCCCACTATGGAACTAACAAAAGAAGGAGCCGTTTATGTTCTGACTCTGACGAACGGTGCCAATGCTAATACCCTCACCGAGGGTGTGGTCGACGAGTATCATGACATATTGGATGAACTCGAAGCCTCCGCAGAAAACTCTGCCCTGATTTTGACGAGTAGCGATCCGAAATTCTGGTGTAATGGTATCAATCTGGATTGGCTCCTTAAGCAGCCGCACGATTATTTTCCGAAATTCATAGAGATTCTTGATGAATTATTTCTAAGATTATCCCTGCTCCCCATGCCTACGGTCGGGTGTCTAACCGGACACGTCTATGCAGGCGGCGCCATTCTCGCCACGACGCTGGATTTCCGCCTGATGAGGGAAGACAGGGGCTTCTTTTGCTTTCCTGAAGTGGACATCAAGATTCTCTTCAGCCCGATCATGTATGAAATCCTTCGATTGCTGCCAGACCACTACGCTCTGAATGAACTCGTGCTCACGGGGAAGCGCATAGGGGGTAAGGAGGCGCTGATGATGAAGCTTGTCTCGGCTGTGTTCCCCGAGGAAACGCTTTATGACAAGGCAATGGAGCTCGCAATGTCACTGGCTAAGAAAGATCGCAGGACATACGCCCACATTAAACGCGGTCTAAGACAAGCTCTGGTGAAATATACTCTTTGAGGATTTCCTGAGAACTCAAGAAAAGGTAAATACGGATATTGCGCGTATGTTGAGGATAAATGCCGCCAAGCAATCTCCACATTACAGTATTAGGAAGATTGCCGCGATTCTTCGTGCCTCGCAATAACGATGCGAAGCCTTTTTAAAGATCATCATTCCTTCAGGCCGTATTTTTTAAGTTTGTATCGCAGCATGCGTTCGCTGATACCGAGGATTTCAGCGGCCTTCGTCTGATGATCACCTGACTTCTCCATGGCCTCGAGAATTAATTTGCGTTCCATTTCTTCAATCGATCCCCGCAACAAGCCCTCTCCTTTTTTCCCTGCATCTTCCGGATAGATCCTTTCTTCGTCGAATGGAAGATCCTCTACGGAGATGACCGAATTTCGGGATATCACGACAGCGCGCTCGATGATATTTTCCAATTCTCTGACATTGCCCGGATAATCATATTTTAGAAGCAGGTCCCTAGCCTCACTGGTTATGCTCGTTACGTTTTTGCCATTCTCTGCAGCAAAGCGTTTCAGGAAGTGATCTATGAGCAGTGGCACGTCTTCCTTTCTCTCCCTGAGAGGGGGCATCTCCATGACAACCACGTTTAACCTGTAGAAAAGGTCTTCCCTGAATGTCCCCTCTTTGACCTTGGATTCCAGGTCGCGATTGGTTGCACTGATAATCCTCACATCAGAGTGGATGGTCTGATTGCCGCCCACCCGCTGGAACTCGCGCTCCTGCAGGAAGCGCAGTAGTTTTACCTGGACAGAGGCGGAAATATCGCCAATCTCGTCCAGGAACAGGGTCCCGCCGTCAGCCTCCTCAAATCTGCCAATTCTTCTTGCCGTTGCACCGGTGAAGGATCCTTTTTCATGACCGAACAACTCGCTTTCCAGGAGGCTTTCCGGGAGTGCACTGCAGTTTACCACACTGATCAATTTTGCTGAGCGGGGGCTGAGATTGTGGATCAACCTGGCCAGCAATTCCTTGCCCGTTCCACTTTCTCCCTTGATAAGAACAGTGGCTCGGCTCACTGCTATCCTGCTTGCCATATTGATCAGGATATCCATTTTATGGCTCTCATAAACGATCTTGTCCATGGTGACGCCCTTCTCCGAAAGTTCCTGACGGAGAATCTCATTTTCCCGGATCAGGGTGCGCCGCTCTGATACTCTATCCACATGGATAAGGAGCTCATCAAATTCAACAGGCTTGGTAATATAATCTATGGCACCTGCCTTCATGGCCTCCACTGCCGTTTCTATCGTTCCGTATGCAGTAATGATAATTACGTCGATTTCCGGATTGATTTTCTTCACCTCTTTGAGTACCTGCATGCCATCCATGCCTGGCATCTTATAATCCAGGAGGATCATATCAAAATGACCCTTCAAAATAGACTGAATGGCAGTATCCCCATTTTCAGCCTCCGTTACTGTATGTCCTTCTGTCACGAGAAAATCCCGGAGCATCTCTCGCTGAGACTGGCCATCCTCGACCACGAGTATGTTTAACTTCTTCATGCCTTAATTCCTTTAGACGGTGCCATTCTTTTCTCCCGCCCTTCCTGCAGGCAATAAAATCTCGAAGGTCGTTCCCGAACCCGGCCTGCTCAAAACACGAATTTCTCCCCCATGGCCTCGGATAATCTCATGCGCCAGGGGTAGTCCGAGACCCAAACCCTTTTCCTTCGTTGTATATTCAGGATTGAAAATGCGCTCTATCTCTTCAGGGTTCATACCGCACCCATTATCGGAAATCTTTATAATTACGCGGTCCTTTCCGCTCGAATCAACAAGTATACGGACGGTGCCCTCACCAGAAAGGGATTCCATGGCATTCTTTACGAAGTTAAAAATGGCCTGCTGCAGTTTATCCACGTCCATAGGAATGATTGAATGGTCATCTTTGAACCCGGTTTCCAAAGTGATTCCCTTTAATTTCGCCTCTTCCTGAATGACATTGACAATTTTCTGAAGAACCTCGGCGATAGGGTATTCATGCAATTCCAAACGTCGGCTCTTTGAAAATGTCAGAAACTCTTCGATAATTCCATCCAACCGTCTAATTTCATCACGAATAACACCGGCCAGTGTTTGGAACTCCTTGATCTTGTCGTCATCAGCCGGCATAAACTCCCTCTTCAGTCTCTGACTGGCCATACTTATGGCATTAAGAGGATTACGAATCTCGTGAGCAACACCCGCGGCGAGCTGCCCAAGGGCAGACAGCCTCTCGGCCTTTTCGAGCTGCCTTTCCATCTCGACAATTCCTGCCAGATGCCTGTTCTGATTGTGGTAGAGTATCCACATCGCCAAGAGCGTAATCAAGATTACAGAGGACATAAAAAAGATCATGTTACGCTTGTTCTCAGCAAGGATTTCATCTGTACCCTCGCGATCAAGACCAAGCCGCGCGACCCCTGCCACCTTGCCGAATAGGTATATGGGTGCAGCCATCTCCAGAATTTTTTTGCCGTGCGATACAATCTTCCGGCTTTCAAATTTTTTTGTGCCGGCAAGGATTTCATCAATACGCATCTTACCTTGTTCCTCTTTATCAGGCACCTGCCCCGAACTGCCCAGGATCATGTCTCGCTGATCCATGATCTTGATATAGACCAAACCCTGTCCCTGTCCCAATCTTTCCAGGGCCTTCTCTACGGATACTTTAATGCCCCAATATCGCTGCCCGTCGCGATCCAGAGCGATGATGACTGTTCCGCTCCCATCCGTGCGCCGTAATGCTACAAACCCGATCTTCTTATCCTTGCCCAGCCTTGAGAAAAGATCAATGGTGATTGCGTCCCTTCCCAATACTCTATCAGCATCTCCACCGATGAGGTCCGCATGTAAAACCCTGTTCTGGTAGACGACCTTTCCTCTTCTATCTAAGACGGCCACAAACCATAATCCCTTCTCTTCAGCAAATTCTCTTAGATATTCGTCGCTCAGGTGATCCGCCTTCCATTGATTGTCAATTTCGCGTCCCATATCCACAAGGGCAGCTGTTAGTGATTTCTGCGGCAATAAGGCCTCATCAACAGGGGGAGCAAAGGTGCCGCCGCTATCCCTCTGATATGCCTGAATCAGGGCATTCAGGTTTTCCTGGGCGAGCCTCTCAACGACCCCGATTATGGCCAGGCCCTGGCTTTCCATGAAACCCATGAGGCTCCTATCACTTCGTCGGATGTCCATGATCCCCATGATCAGAATAAGACAGATGAAAACTGTGCAGACAATCGTAACGGCGATGGGTTGCAGAAAACGCCGGCCGTAGTCGGGAGAGCGGTGCTGCCATATAACTTTATTCTGCGTTTTCATTAACTAATACTCATGCAACTCATTGTTTATATTTTTCTTTATCTCGAAATCCCCCATTTCATTTTTACAGAAGGGATGCGGTATTTCTGCTGTCCCTTACAATGCATGCCATCATATTTCATCAGCATGAAAAGTCAACGAATTCTTTCCCCTATGAAGAATTGCAGTATCGAGTGAAAAAATCCGACAATTATGTCGATTCCAAAAACAATTGACGTTCGTCTCTTAACTACTTGTTTTTCCAAGCACTATAAATATTTGTCATCATCCTGCATCGACATTTATTGCCCTTCTCTTTCCTCCGCTGGACATGCCGTTTGCCTCGAATATACTTCTATTAGCGCTGTAATATAAATAGCTTACACATATTGACCGGATCGTGGCATGACATATGCATTCTGAAAGCATAACAAAAGTTAATTATCGGTTAATAAACGGGCATGATTGGCCGGTAGTAAACTCCAAAACTAAGAAGGTAAACACCTTCACTCCTCCTGACCTTGGGGAGACATCAAGTCTCCCCTTTTTTTTTGCTTTGTTCATGCATCGGTTCCCGCAGCTTTCGCCACTTCTCAATTCTATCTTTGATGACCTTCTCGTATCCCCTCGCAGTAGGTCTGTAATAAACCTCTCCCATTAGCTCGTCTGGCAGATAGTCCTGGGGAGTATAGGCATCCTCAAAGTCATGGGCATACTGATAGCCCTTGCCATAACCAATATCTTTCATTAAACGTGTCGGGGCATTCCTTATATGGAGCGGTACGGCTAGGGTGCCGGTTTCACTTACCCTTTCTTTAACCATGCCATAAGCGACATAAAGCGAATTGCTCTTGGGAGCAGTCGCAAGGTAAACAGCGGCCTGGGCCAGGGCAAGTTCTCCTTCAGGAAGACCGATAAAATGAAATGCCTGCATGGCCGAAACCGTGATTCCCAGGGCCGCGGGATCGGCGTTGCCAATATCCTCGGAAGCGAATCTCACCATACGCCTGGCTATGTAAAGAGGGTCTTCGCCGGCTGCAAGCATGCGGCCCAACCAGTAAAGGGCGGCGTCAGGGTCGCTGCCGCGAAGGCTCTTATGAAACGCCGAGATGAGATTGTAGTGCTCCTCACCTCCCTTGTCATACTGTAAGGCCTTCTTCTGGAGGGCTTCCTCCACCACTACGCGAGTAATTTTTCTTGCGCTTATCTCCTCATTCCGCAGGAGAGACGCTGCCGCCTCGAGGCTGTTTAAGGCCATGCGGGCGTCTCCATCGGCGGACCAAATGATATGCTCAATTGCGTCCGGCTCTATCTCAAGGCTAAGGTCTCCCATGCCTTTTTCTTTGTCATGCATGGCCCGGTGAATAATAACCGCCAGTTCGCTATTGGAATAAGGCTTCAGCAGCATGACCCGCGTCCTGGACAGGAGCGGTGAAATTACTTCAAAAGAGGGATTCTCTGTGGTCGCACCAATCAGCGTAATAAGGCCTTTTTCAACATGTGGCAAGAAAGCGTCTTGCTGTGCCTTGTTGAATCTGTGGATTTCATCTACAAAGAGGATCGTCTTTTTGCGGTGGTAACGCCATTGAGATTGCGCCTCGTCAACAACAGCCCTGATCTCTTTAACGCCCGATAGAACGGCAGAGAAACTCACAAAATGGGATTTTGTTTCATGGGCAATGACGCGGGCCAGTGTGGTCTTGCCGGAGCCGGGCGGTCCCCAGAAGATCATAGAGAAAAGCCTGTCTTCTTCAATAGCGAGCCGAAGCAAACTGCCTGGGCCCAAGAGGTGTGACTGCCCTACAAATTCGTCAAGAGCCCGGGGACGCATCTTATCTGCCAGGGGACTGAGATCGATATCGGTATTCTTCTGATCAAAGAGGTCCATAATAATCACTCATCTTTGATTTGAACACGCTTTTTCGCCGCCTCGACGAGTTCGATAAGCGTTGTGATTTTGTCTTTAGGCATGTGACCGATAAAGGCATTCCATGAATCTTCGGTCATTGTTTCTCTCAGATACTGTTCAATGGGGAAAAAAGGATACCAGCAATTGATGACGCGTAGGCACGGCCGATCCCCGGCCTCCTTCCGGCAGTACGAGAATTTGACTTCACCACCAAGCCGTGAACACCTGATCTCTAATTGGTCATACTTATCCACGATATCAGCTCGCTGCATTAATAATGCCATTTCAAGCATGTCTCATAACATGTCTAAAAACAAATAAGCCGTCAAGGGGAATCTTGTTTTTCCCCTGACGGCTTAAGGGTTTATGGAAAGCTGATTTATTTATGGCTTAGGCAGTCCCTCAATGGCCTTCAATGCCCTCCGGATCTCTTCATCCGGCAACTCATAGGCTTCAAGCTTTCCCGAGAAATATGCGTCATAAGCGGCAAGATCAACAAGGCCGTGGCCGCTCCAATCGAAGAGGATGACCTTCTCCTTACCTTCTTCTTTCGCCTTCATGGCCACGTCCACCACAGCGGCGATGGCGTGATTCGTTTCCGGTGCTGGTATAAAACATTCGGTCCGGGCCCACTTCACGCCCGCATCAAAGGTCTCCATCTGATTATACGCCCTCGCCTCAACCAGCTTTTCATTGACGAGGTGGCTTACGATGGGGGCCATGCCGTGATAGCGCAATCCTCCCGCATGAATGGGCGCCGGCACAAAATCATGCCCTAACGTATGCATGGGAAGGAGCGGCGTCATTTTGGCAAGGTCACCGAAGTCATAGGCAAATGGTCCTTTGGTCATGGTCGGGCAGGATGTCGGTTCCGCGGCTATGATCTGGACTTTCTTGCCATGAATCTTATCCCTTGCGTACGGAAGGGCTATACCAGCAAAATTGCTTCCTCCACCTGCACAGCCTATCACGACATCGGGATACACGCCTATCTTTTCCATCTGCTTCTGCGCCTCCAGGCCTATGATGGTCTGGTGCAAGAGGACGTGATTCAATACGCTCCCGAGGGAATAGCGCGAGTTTTTATGGGTGACGGCATCTTCAACAGCTTCGCTGATGGCAATGCCAAGGCTGCCAGGCGAGTCCGGGTGCTCCGCCAGCACCTGCTTTCCCGCGTTTGTCATGGTACTCGGACTGGGGATGCATTCTGCTCCCCAGGTATTCATCATCATGCGCCGGTAAGGCTTCTGCTCGTAGCTGACCCTCACCATGTACACCCTGCATTCAAGATCGAATATTTTGCATGCCATGGCCAGCGCGCTTCCCCATTGCCCGGCCCCGGTTTCGGTGGCGAGCCGCTTAATTCCAAAAATCTTATTATAATAGGCTTGGGCAATGGCCGTATTCGGCTTATGGGAACCGGCAGGGCTGACGCCTTCATTCTTGTAGTATATCTTAACAGGAGCGCCGAGAAGTTTCTCAAAATTAAAGGCCCGGTATAGTGGCGTAGGCCGCCACAGGAGGTATTTCTCCAGAACAGCATCGGGAATATCGATCCAGCGTTGTTGGCTGACTTCCTGTTCTATGAGATTCATGGGAAAGACAGGCGATAGGTCGTCAGGCCCAACAGGTTTCCCCGTCCCCGGATGAAGGGGGGGCTTCATGGGAGTCGGCATGTCGGCCTGGATGTTGTACCATTGCTTCGGTATTTCGTTGTCGTTTAATACTACCTTGACCTGTTCCATATCATGTTCTCCTTTGGTATTTATTGAGAGCTTTGCCAAGCCCTGCTCTTGTTATTATTTCGTATCAATGTCAGCGGCACTCCCGCTTATACTTCGAGGTTCGACAGCAACCCTTTATGCCTTCGATACCATAAGTTGGGAAAGATTTTGTATAGCACCCTCGATGCGGGCCCGATATACTCTCTTGTTCTTCTGTCGAACTGGCACGCCTGGATGATTTGTTCCTTAATGTCCTTCTTATGCCCCACTTCATTAAATATCTTATAGGCGCAGTGAAAAAGCGGGCTGTACATATTTTTCTTTTCCAGATATTTATTAACGTTTCTTATGGTATTCGGCCCTTCCGGTGTACCATCGATCTTTTCAAGTACCTTGATATTAGTTTCAATGGGATTTCCTGTATATAATTCGTAATAAAATTTTCCGTACCGGTAATTCTTGCTCGCAACGGACGACAGGGTTATATACATATCCCCAACACCCGCCTGGCTGTGAAACGCCTGGAAACCCCCGCCCAGCAATTTCGCCAGCGATCGTATTTCCACGCCAGACCTGGCAAATATGGTGCCTGGGATTGAATCGCCAAGATCCAAAGAATGCAGGACTCCCATGATGTTTGCCACAATGTTTTTAAGAGCGCCACACGCCTCTACCCCGACAATATCAAAATTATAGAAAGAAGTGAATTCTCTGCGGTTGAACCTGATGATCTCATCTCTTATTATTTTCGCGATGCTCTTCTTTCCTGCCACGGTGACGCACACGGGATGCCCCAGCATGATATCCATATCAAAGAAGGGGCCACCGATACACACCACCTCATACTTTTCCTTCAAGTTGAAAAGATTATTATTAATCAATTGCGACGGCGTGATCAGTTCCTTTGTGATCTCATCGGAAATGAGACCCTTGATTGGCGTAACCAGGCATGTGTCTCCCGCTTTCTTCTCAAGCATCGGCTTCAGGTAATCCAGAAACTCCGGAAGCCTGTTCATCGTAATTGTCAGAAAAACGAAATCGTTGTCATCAACGACACGCTCCAAGTCGTTCGTTGCATAGACCGTGGGAGATAATCTGGGCACATTATCCATGCCGCCGAGTCTACGCGCTAATTCCTTGGTCAGATGTTTGGGATTAAGGTGATCTCTATTGATTGCCCGGCATACGTCAGTGTCATGATAATAGAGGGTTGCCCTCTTATTATCTCTGCCGAACTTATACGCAAGGGATGTTCCGAGCCTCCCCGGCCCGATAATTCCTATCCTGCCCGTATCTAAATTTTTTGTCCTCATGATGGATGCTCTTTGAGCCTTATCTTCTTATACTTAGCGATCGAGCCGCTATGACTTCTTTATTACAAAACTTCCCCTGTCCCCTAGGAATTGACGGGTGTTGTGCGATGCCAGCCGATCCGGAACGGCGATTATAGGTAAAAAAAGACCCCGATGTCAAACAATAATTCGTCATTTATAAAGTGCGTTCAATGGAAACGAACATTATTTTTAGAAATGAGCCATGGAAAGTTTATACTTGTATTACCGACTTGCTTTTTTATTCTTGTTATCACAATATACCAGAAGCATAATGCTCATACCATATTGATTTCCATTATTATTTGCTTTTCAATTTTTGTTGAAATAAGTTAATACCTGATAAGTTCTTTGTCAAAATGAAGTTGGCATATTGTCGCTGGGCAAGGATAGTGATTCAACATGTACAAAATGCTTATCGACACATGCGTGTGGCTTAATCTAGCGAAAGACCCGAGGCAGGTACCCTTGTTTGACGTCGTTGAGGAAATGGTGAAGGTCGGCGATGACCTCATCAATAAGGCGTGTCAGTTGACAGGAATTAAGGAAAAAACATCGTTAGTCAATCTTGAGCTCGAGGCCTTGATTTCAAGGAAGAGCAGCAGGAGACTGGCAAAACTCGAGGCAAGCGAGAAGAAACTGAAGGTGATTCCTCGGCGCAGGATTTAAGGCAAGAACAAATGATCTTGGTTGACACATCCATATGGGTGTCCCATTTAAGGACAGGGAATACTGATCTTGAAAAACTGTTGAATGAGGGGGAAGTTGCGTGCCATCCTTTTATGATTGGTGAACTCGCTTGCGGCAATCTCAAGAACAGAGCTGAAGTCTTGTCATTGCTGAATACCCTACCGCGGGTACAGTCAGTGACGCATGATGAAGCAATGTGTTTTATGGAAGCCAACAAGCCTGATAGGAAAAGGCTTGGGTCATATTGATATACATGTTCTTGCTTCTGCCGTTTTGAGCGAAACGCCGCTTTGGACACTCGACAGGAGGAGACTCAGCGGAACAGCTTTAATGTTAAAGATGCACTATAAACCCTGAGATAACCTGTTGTCCAGGGAATGACTGAACTAGCTGGTGCAGAAAGCGCAGTTCTTTGAATCAGAGTTTGAACTTTAATTTAGAATCTTAATTCAGGAGTTTATTATGGCACTATTGAAGGAAGGTGTTGTTCCCATAGGGCGAACGATGTTTATTCCCAAGGAAGGTGGCTTGACAAAGGACAGCCTGGAGATTGAATCGAACGGCCAGTATCAGATTGTGGAAAAACCTGACCGCTTCGAGATCAAGAACGCTGAATGCTGCAGAAGCATCCTTATCAAGGTCAAGACAAAAGAATAATTCCGGGAGAGCGTGTGCTGAGGCGCGCACATTTCTTGTTTAAGGATAGACCTGGGAGCGGCCTTCAAGCACGACGATCTCTTCATGTTTCCGGCTGCCAGTGAACACGTCAGGAAACGACTTTCAGTATCCGGGGTGCATTTCTGTCGGAAGGCTCCGGTATGCTTTTAGGGTAGCCGATTATGATAGGGGCCACTATCCTGCAATCATCGGGTATGCCTATTTCCCGCATGAGCTCTGGATTTCTCACGTTTGTTCCCAAGCCTATCCAACAGGTTCCCAATCCACACTCTGCGGCAGCAAGCATGAGGTAGCAGGCAAAAAGGGAACAATCCACATCTAGCAACCGGTAGTCCTGGGGACCAATCACGTAAACCAAGCAGGGGGCATTGTAGAACACGTTGAATTCTTCGTTCCGCAGAATATTTTCGTACTTCTTGGCAGGAGAGTCAGGATTCTGGGCAATATCGGAAAGAAGATTTTTCTTACTCTCATCGGAAAGCCTTTTAATCGTCTCCTTCCGGTTAATAACCACAAACTGCCAGGGCTGACCATTGCCCGAACTCGGGGCAAGACAGGATTCCCTGATGATGTCCGTGACTGTATCCAGTGAAACCTCTTTCTCCTGAAAATCACGAATGGATCTTCTATTCTTCAAGAGTTCCTGGAATTCCATGATAACCTCCTTTCGCACATATGGCTTACATCCCACATTAATCGCCAGAGCTTGACAATAATTTTTTTCTTATGACGTGAATGGCTGTCGCCTTGAAGGACGCCGTAACATCCATGCCCTCGTGCATAGACAGGTCTTCACGGGCATTATTTGTCACGTACGTAACCAGGGGAAAACCACAATCAAGTTCTACTTTATAGAAGGTGCCGGAAGGGATAATCCTTTTTACTACACTTGAGAATACATTTCGGGCGCTGGTAATTTCCTTTGAGGAACCCGTCGATATAGTCACATTCTCCGGGCGGATGCAGAGAATCACGGATTCCCCGGGGCTTGCATCGCCCACAGCTTCAATATCCCTACCTGCAACGGACACTGAAAACGTTCCTGTATCCCTTTTTATAACTTTCCCCGTCAGAATCGTCTCCGTCCCGACAAAAGAAGCAACGAATTCATTCACCGGATGGTTCATCACTTCCGTGGGAGACCCTATCTGTATAATCTTTCCCTCATTCATCACGGCAATCTGATCCGACAGCCTCAGGGCCTCCATCTGGTCATGGGTTGCCATAATGCCTGTCGTTTTTGTCGCGCGAAGAATCAACTCTAGGTCTCCCATCAGGGATTCTCGGGTCGGCGGGTCGAGGGACGAAAAGGGCTCGTCAAGGAAAATAATTTCAGGCCTTATGGCAAAGGCACGCGCAAGGCTCGTCCGCTGCGCTTCACCGCCTGAGAGCCTCCGGGCGGAACGGTTGGCAAGATGGCAGATACCGAAACGCTCGAGGTATTCCTCCACAACGCGTTTCACTTCGTCCTGCTTCACACCGCGAATTCTCAAACCCGCTGCCACATTTTCAAAGACGGTTGTATCAAAGAGAAGGGGTTCCTGAAATACCATGGAAAGATTTCTCCGATAATCGAATATAGTATAATTTGAGCCTACCCTTTTCCCTCTGAAGATAATCTCACCTCGAAATAATTTTAAGAGACACGATAACGCCAAAAGCAACGACGACTTTCCCGCGCCGTTCGGACCTATAAAGCAAAGGACTTTGCCTTCGGGAATTCCGAGATAAGAAATATTCAGAACAGGTACCCCGCCTCTTTTGACCTGGAGATTGTTCGCCTCGAGTATAGATTTCTCTGAGTTCATCGCGGCCTTTCTCTCTGCTGGACATGTGTCAGGACGGCATTGATGAAAAAGGCAAGGAGCAGCAGGATAATGCTGAGGGCCATGGCGATATCAAAATTGCCTTTGCTTGTTTCCATCACCGTTGCCGTCGTCAGTACGCGCGTGTATCCCTTGATATTTCCACCGACCATGATCGAAGCTCCAACTTCAGATATGACACCGCCGAACCCTGCCATGATAGCGGCGAGGAGCGGTAGCCTCGCCTCCTTGACGAGAATCCACACCATCTGAAGGCGGGTTGCACCGAGAGCGAGAATCTGCAATCTGAGATTTGCGGGAAGATGCTGTATGGCGGCCAGGCTGATGCCCATGACAATAGGTGTGGCGATGACGGTCTGTGCGACGATAATGGCTGTAGGAGTGTAGAGGATATCCAGAAAACCCAGGGGCCCGTTTCGCCAGAGGAAAATAGTAACAAAGAGACCTACCACAACGGGAGGAAGTCCCATGCCGGTATTGATCAGGCTTATGACGATCCTCTTTCCAGGAAACTGGGTAAGAGCTATCATGGTCCCAACTGATATCCCGATGAGCAGGCTGATGAAGGTCGCTATCCCGGACACCTTAAGGGAAAGCCAAGTAATCCCTATAACTTCAGGATCGAGGGTAAACAGGAGAATAAACGCCTGCTTTATTCCTTCTATAATTATGTCCACGTATCGGTTACCCCTTAAATTATTCCATCAAAAGTTGTCGTTCGCCCGGGATACCGTGTTGGAAAAGCGCAAACTGTCATTCCGAACGAATGTGAGGAATCTTTTCGGTCGCTACAAAGATATCTCGCGCTGCTAGATATGACCCCTCTTTGCTTGAGCCGCCGCCGGGCAAATACTTTTATTATGATACAACATAAAACAAGAATTCGATATCATTTGCCCAGCGCGTTATCCTTCTTACCCGCATCGGGGAAGAACAAAGGCGAACCGTATTTCTCCACGCCGAATTTTCCGATAACGTTCTGAGCCTGCCTGGACACCACAAAATCGGCAAACGCCTTCGCGCCGGCACTATTCACCTTGGGCCATTTAGCAGGGTTAACCTCGATGACATGGTAGATATTGAGAAGGGCGGCATCACCTTCCGCCAGAATATCGAGGCCAAGGTTTTTCTTCAAAGCCAGATACGTTCCCCGGTCGGCAAGGGTATACGTTTTTTTCTCGGCGGCGACGCTCAGTGTCTGCCCCATCCCGAGGCCTGTCTGCTGGTACCACTTTTGTCCTTCTGGATTTATCCCGGCAGCTTTCCAGATGGTCTTTTCTTCGGCATGGGTTCCCGAATTGTCTCCACGTGACATAAAGACGGCATTCGCCGCAGCAATCTTCCTGAAGGCCTCGATAGAAGACCTTGATCCCTTGATCCCCGCCGGGTCTGTATTCGGTCCTGCAATAACAAAATCATTATGCATGACGAGCCTTCTGTTGACGCCATAACCCTCCGCCACGAACTTCTTCTCCGCCTCAGGCGAATGGACCAAGAGCACGTCCGCCTCTCCCTTCTGACCCATGGCCATGGCTTGGCCGGAACCCACGGCGATAGTCTTGACAAAATAGCCCGTTGTCTTTTCAAAAATAGGCAAGAGGACGTCCAGAAGACCAGAGTCCTGGGTGCTGGTGGTTGTTGCAAGAATAATATTTTTCTGCTGGGGCTGCGTGGCAATTGCAGGTAACACGCAGAATACGACGAACATGACGAACATTATCAGTGCAATCGAGACGGTGCGATCAAGTATTTTCATCATTTTACCTCCTGATAAACGACATTATCTTAGTGCAAACTCTGCAGCTACTTCATCCCTTGTGCTTTCATCCACTCTTTTGAATTTGGGAAAAACAAAGGGGCTCCGAACTTGTCTTTGCCGAAATCACGGATGATCTTTTGACCTTTCTCCGGCGAGGTAAGCCATGCAACAAAGGTTTGGACGTCCTTCTTATTCACTTTCGGAAATTTCCTCGCATTAACCGGTATGAGGGATATATGATTCAGCAATGCCTCATCCTTTTCGACGAGTATGACAAGTTTGATTTGAGTCCTCATGGAGAGATAGGTTGCCCTATCTATCACTGTATAATACTGCTGCTGGTCAGTGTAGCGGAGAGTCGGGACATTTCCCTCAGCTCCCTTCTCATAGATCTTATACCAGGCGCCGGAGGGTTTGATCCCTGCTTTCGCCCAGAGCTCCATTTCCGCCACATGGGTACCCGATCCGTCTCCACGGCTTATGAATGCAGCGCCTGCCGCAGAAATTTTTCTGAGGGCCTCCGTTGCCTTATTTAAACCCTTAATACCTGCCGGGTCCTTCGCAGGACCGACGATGACAAAATCGTTGTACATCAGGGGAATTCTCTCGGTTCCGAAACCATCACTGGTGAATTTCTCTTCTAGGGATTTTGCATGCACCATAACCAAGTCGACATTCCCTTTCTCTGCGATCTTCAGGGCTGCCCCTGTCCCTGCACCCACATGCCGCACACGGATTCCCGTTTCTTTCTCGAATTGATCTTCCAGCACATTTACAATTCCCGCATCAATAGGCCCGATCGTGCTGGCCATCAGGATAAATTTCCCGTTCTGCGCCAGGGACGATTCCGAGAAGACAATGGTCAGGCAGAATAAAAAACCCCACAACCACTTTCTGCATTGAATTTCTTTTTCCACAGGTATGTCTCTTTCAATCATGTCGTTGAATACAGAACTTTTCCCGAGTCCTTAAAGTCGTACCCGCCAAGTTTGTCAACGCGCTTCCGAAAATCCCGTGACTTGAGAACTTCAATGAGGGACTGGACCCCTTTGGTGAAAAAAGTTGATTGATCAAGGATCATATCGAAGTTCTCACAGGTAATGTGAACAAAAGAAAGACCCAGGAGTTTAGCCACTGCAGCCGTGGCTATGCCTATGTCGGCTTCTTTTGACAGAACAGCAAGACCCACTTCGAAATGCGTAAAGACCTCAGTATCGTAGCCGGAGATATCACAAGCCGAAATACCTAACTTATCCATATGGTAATCAATAAGAACCCGTGTTCCGGAGCCCTTCTGCCGGTTCACAATCTTCACCCCTTTTTTCGCCAGATCCGCGAATCCGCCAATATGCAACGGGTTGCCATGAGCCACGATCAATCCTAATTCCCTGTGGAAGAGATTTACTACTACAGCTTTTATATTGGGCAGGTAGGCAGGCAGATAAGGAATATTGTACTGGCCGCTTTTCGCGTCAAGCAAGTGGGACCAAGCGATATCGGTAAGACCCATATCAAGGGCCTTGAGTCCTTCTGTACTGCCTGTATTTGCAGAAAAGATATAAAAATTGGGGTGACGCTTCTTTACGTAAGTTTGCAGCATGTCGAGAATGGGATCGTTGCTTCCAGATGCAAGGAGTCCCCCTTCTATCCGCCTGCTCTTCTGTCTTGCCTCTTTGACCCCTTGTTTCGCATTCGTTTCAATCCATTCATCAATTAATGTTTTAGGGAAGATCCACTTCCCCGTGACCTTGGTTGCAGGAATCCTTCCGGATTTGATCAGGTTATATACCTGTTTTTCATGAATATCTAGGTACCGGGCCACCTCCTTTGTGTTCATCACGCCTTCTGACATAACTCCCCCTTGATGAAAAAATTGAACATCATATAGAATATTAATTGAACCATCCGCGGAGGTCAAGGGCCTTTAGCTAACAGACAAAAAGCCCCGTTAGTCCACCCGGGGCTCTTTTCAGTATAATAGAACTTATTGCAGCCAGATTAGAAACTTAGTGTCAGCTTGTGCGTCAAGAGATAGTCGTTACTGAGCTGGGCACTGTAATTGCTGCCCATAAAGGCATCGCCCGCCCAGAGGTAGGCAAAGCCGACCATATATGACAGATTGTCATATATCTTGTAGGTTGCGCTGAGATCAAATTCGTCACCGATATTCTTCGAGATCTGATTGACAACTACAGCCTTGTCCAGACTGGCGCTGGTGAAGCTCGCCTTTACATCCAGTTTTGGTAAGGGCTTGATGCCGGCGAAGATCTGCCATGCAAATACGTTGTCCGTATTGTAAGTCAGGCTTACGCCATTTTGACCCCCCAATACGCCGTTCCACCTGCCGAGATCGTAGTTGAAGAGAATCAGGCAGGGGGTAAAGTCGGTACCAATCTTGGCTCCACCTTCATAGTCGGTTGTACCTATATCATTACCCGTTGCATAGAAGGTCATGGCACCTACATAGGCCGGTGCAAGGTCAACGCTGGCCATGATATAACCGCGCCAACCTGTATAATTTGAATTCTGGCGGGTTGTGCCGTTTTGAACATTGAAATCTTGATATTTACCCGTGAGGAAACCGAATTCGGTCTCGACATAAACAATACCGAACGCTGCCCTTGCATACGGTTGGAACAGCCAGTACTCTGCCTTATACCCGGTGGTAGGATTATCGTCATTGCTGGTATCGAGATAATATGTGATTTGCAGACCGCCATCACCCTTGCTCCACTTGTACCCGCCAAGAACAGAATACTTTTCCGAGTCGTGGTCCACCTCGTAGGTGGCCCCTGTTCCCGCTGGACCGAGACTGCTATAGTACTTCTTTCCCTCCGTCTTATCCCACCTTGCGCCCCAGAAGTAAGAACCGGTTATCCAATCCCACTTGATCCTCGTTCCGTAGTCCTGTTCGCCCGTGTCGCCGAATGCCGTACCCCATGTGCCCTGCGTCATGTATCCTATCATTAAAGTGCCAACATCGCCGGGGACATTTAAGGTCACAAATGCATGCGTAAACTTGATGTTTTGGGAGTCGATATCGTTCCCGCTCAAGTTATTTGAGGGTGCAGTATTCAATGTCGCGGAAGCACCCCATATCTTTTCCAATGCATCGAACCTGGTAGTCAGCATAAGGCCGTCCTGAACCTTGAAGTCCGTCTGCAATCTGAATCTCTGCCATATATCAGATACAGATGCACCGCCATTCGCCACCAGCGCGCGGTTGTTGTCATAGTAGCCCTGGGCCACATACGACCCGCTGAACTTGACATCCACCGCAGATACAGGCAAGGCGAATGCCATGATCAGCCCAATTGATACTAACCCTATCAAACCCTTTCTCATTTTTTCCTCCTTTCCTTTATTTAAATGATCTTCCCGAGCATGATTTATGGTACGATCATTTATCTTTTACGGTCAGCATACACTCAGAGTATTACAACTTGATGACAGAACGAATAAGGTTTTATTAATCTATCTTGCGTTATGAAAAAGAGCGCGGAGGGGGCAGCTTCCCGGACTTATTACTGAAGACTTTGTGTTTTTCCTCGCAGAATGAATGCGATCTTCTATATAGGTTTTGATATCGTTTTGAGACTAAATTATACATAGAGATTAAGAGATTGCAAGATCAAAAATTACAAATTATTACTTATTATTACTGCCGTACTCTCAATATTACATTAATGGTGACTTCATAAAAAGGCGTTACTTTAGGGCTTGCGACGTCATGGCGGGCCGGGTATGTTGGAAACTATTCTTTTATTTTCTTGGATAAGACTCTAAAGACGATACGGGTGAAGCCGGACCCCAAAATTTCAGAGGCGTATTTATGAAAAGGATGTCCAGGATAATTATTCTTCTTTCCCTTCTCGTCTTTTCCTTTCCACCTGCCCTTCTCGCAAAAGAAACTGTGCCCGTTGATTTAACGATCCTCCATGTCAACGATACGCATGGCCGCATTCTGCCTTACATTGAGGCAAACTCAGGTGAAAGACAGATGGTCGGAGGCGCCGCTTATCTGGCCCATATGATCCAAGAAGAACGGTCAAAAAATCCCAACGGCACCTTGCTGCTTTCCGCCGGTGATATGTTCCAGGGAACGCCCGTCTCCAATCTCTTCAAAGGCCGGTCCGTGACAGATGTGATGAACTATATGAAGTTCGATGCGATGGCCATCGGGAATCACGAATTCGATTGGGGAATGGATGTTCTTTGGCATCTTGTTGCGTCTTCCGTATTTCCTTATCTTTCCGCAAATATAAGAGATGAAAGAGGCAGATATCTCCCGGGTGTTAAGCCATATATCATCGTCGAGAAAAAAAAGTGAAAATTGCAATTATAGGCATGACCACGCCTGAAGTTCCCCGCATTACAACACCTGGCCGCTTTAAGCACATGACCGTAGACAGGCCCGAGGACGTTCTTCCCCGGTTGATAAAAAAGGCAAAGGACGAAGGGGCCGTAATCATCATCGTTCTTTCCCACCTAGGATTAGACGCCGATAAAGACCTGGCTCAGCGTATTCCCGGCATCCACGTTATTGTTGGAGGACACAGCCACACGGCATTGGAGAATCCCGTGGTGGCAGGAAACACAATAATCGTCCAGGCAGGCGCCTATGGATTATATCTAGGCGTCTTAAAACTCAAAATAGATCCCGCTACCGGCAAGATCATCCGTCATACGGAAGAGAAAGAGCTTGAAAAAGTTATGGCCGGCAAGGACAGGCCATATGATAAGGAGTTGGCAAGGATCATTCACGCTTACTACGGCCGGATAGAAAAGGAATACAGCAAAGTCGTCGGTGAGTCTTCCGTTCCTCTGGTAAGGTATCACCAGCGCGAATCAAACATAGGAAATTTCATATGTGACACCATGCAAAAAAAGACAGGCACGGATATGGCCTTCATCAACAGTGGCGCTATCAGGAACAATATCCCCAAAGGGAGAATTACCCTGGAGCAGGTCTTCACCCTTCTGCCGTTCGATAACATCCTTGTCACCATGAAACTCACAGGGAAACAGATCCTGGAAATCCTGGAGCAGAACGCGAAACTGGAGCATGACATCTTACAGGTGTCGGGTATGGAAATAAGGTACGATCTATCTGAACCGGCTGGCTCCAGGGTTCGCGAAGTATATATAGGAAGACGAGTTTTAGATACTGAAAAGACTTATACGGTAACGACAATCGATTTCCTTGCCGCAGGCGGAGACGCATTTTCGCCCTTTAAAGAAGGGAACAATATCGTGTACGGAACGGCTTTAAGAGATGTAATCGTCTCCTACCTCGAAAAGCATTCTCCCATTTCCCCCCGAATAGAGGGGAGGATTATCATGAACACACCATTGAATAGTCTAAAATTTCATGATGAGCGGATAGCTTTCCCCTGTATCGGCCTCTTTGATCTGCAATCTCAGCTCAACGGCCTTTTTCGACTCGCCCGGGAAGAATATGAACCCCTGCGCGATTTCTCCAGGCATGACGGAGCGACGTTCGAGAGACCTCTTTTCCAGATCCGATCTGATTTGTGCCTGGACGTCGGTATCTGTCATTCCCTTTAAACCGCCCCCCGTGATCCCTCCTGCCGCACCCAAAGCCGCCCCTTTCATTGCCGCATCAGCAACATTATGGCCAGATACAATGCCTATTGCAGCGCCTATGACGCCGCCGGCAATACCGCCAAGCACTCCGTACTTACCTGCTTCCGGAGCTACCTTTCCGAACTCCGTTTTCTTCTGTATGCGATCGTAGGCCATCCTTTCCTCGAGCACCGGCCAGAGGTTGTTTTCTTCATCAACCAGGAACGTTTGGTTGGCTACAATATCAATCGGGTGCTTCCCCTTGTTATCAAAAATGACCCTGACAGGAAACAATCCTGCACCAATTATGTCAAATCCGAAAGCGTCCTCTGCTTCTTTCTTGTCTCCGTATGATTGAGCAGCGACAGTCGCTCCTGCAACCTCCTTTGCATTAGGATAAGCGGCAGGCATTTTGAAAGGCACTACTTTCGATTCGTAGCTTGCACATCCCAGGATAAAGGCAAGGGCGGTGATCAGTGAAATAATCCCGATGGCTCTTTTAATCAACATTGCTGCGCCTCCTAATTGAAGCTTTCCGCAGCAAGCTGCGGAGCATCTTCGATTCTTATAGAACAGTATCTTTCGGCGTTCTCTAGCTACTGAATTCAAATACGTACGACATATCTTACAAAAAAGGTAATCTCTTTGTCAACATCGATGAGGGTTACGATGATTTTCATGTTGACATGGTGCAGTCACTCTTTGATAATTGACCAATTAAAAATCCGCCATGAAAGGCAAATGCCGAGTTACCCCGATCATTTTTCAATGAGCGCCTTGTTATTGACTATGAAAAAGCCATGTGTGGGAATAAGCCCCTGCCTCCTGGGAGAAAAAGTGAGATACGATGGGGGGCATCGGCACAATCGCTATATAACAGATATCCTCGGAAAGTATTTTGGATGGATACCTGTCTGTCCGGAGGTTGAATGCGGACTCGGAATACCGAGAGAACCCATGCAATTAGTTGGTGACCCGGCAAAGCCGCGCATTGTAACGATTTCCGCGGGTATCGACCACACCGATCGAATGATGAAGTGGGCAGAAAAGAAACTTGTGCAACTCGAAAAAGAAGGTCTCTGCGGATTTATTTTCAAGAGCAATTCTCCCAGCTCGGCGATACGAGGCGTTAGAATTATATCGCCATCCGGCGACGAGTACGGTGGGGGACCCGGCATATTCGGAGGAGCCTTCATCAAACACTTTTCTATGATACCCGTAATAGATGATGGCCAGCTTGGCGACCCCGTCCTGAGAAAAGATTTCCTTGAGAAGGTCTTTGCATGTAAGACATTACAGGACTCAAAGGAGAAAAAGCGATAAAACGTCTCACCCTTTGAGAAATTCTCTTTTCAAGACCTGGCCAGTTCTTCCGATGACCACTTTTTCCAGGGGGATATTCTTGCCGGCCATATTCATGCCATCCCGGATAATTACTGGAAGCCCCTGACAGCATGGCACTTCCATGACGAGCACAGTTATGCTCCTGATATCTGCCTCCTTGAATATCTGCGCAAATCTATGCACGTACATATCTGTTTCATCGAATTTCGGGCAGCCTATCAGAACTACTCTGCCTTTCATAAAATCATCGTGCAGACGCGGATAGGCAACAGGCGTACAATCCGCCACAACCAGAAGGTCTGCATTCTTCAGAAATGGGGCAGTCGGCGGTACGAGCCGGATCTGAATCGGCCAGTGGGACAGGGCCGAAGCGATACCTATCTGCGCAACGGGTTTGCTTCCACCTCGGCTTGGCTGTAAAGATGCAAAACTCACGATCTGTGAAGATGGACACCCACAGGCCATGGTCGGCTCTTCCGGAACCGGCCCTGTTTCTTGAGATTTTATGTGCCCTTCGACGGCCGCCTCGTCAAATTCATCCGCCTCACGTTCAATAATTTTAAGGGCGCCCCTGGGACACTCGCCCAGACAGGCCCCCAGACCATCACAATATATCTCCGCCACCAATTTAGCCTTGCCGTCCCTTACCTGGATAGCGCCCTCTGCGCAGGTAGGAACGCATAAACCGCAGCCGTCACATTTGTTCTCGTCAATCTGGATGATCTTTCTCTTCTTTTTCATAGATTCCCCCTCTATCCTCAAAATTGGGCTGAACGCCATTTTCAGTCCTCGCGAAATTTCCTTTAACGTATTCATGATCGACTGTTTACGCATTGACAAAAGTCAATTTTTTAACTTTAATTTACATTATTTCCTTTTGAGCAACAATTTATTGCATTATAATAAACCTAGACCTAAAAGTCGCAAGTCAAAAGGGCCGATAGGTTCGTAAGGAGGATTCCCGTGAATCTGCTCGATCATATTGTCGCCATCCCTCTTTTCAAAGGTCTATTGCGTGGACAGCATGAAGCTTTGGCCAGAATCTCTGTAAGCCGTTCTTATAAGAAAGGCCAGACTATCTTCTCGGAAGGTGATGAGGGCGTTGGCTTCTATGCGATCATCTCCGGGCGAGTGAAGATATTTAAACTTTCACCCGAAGGGAAAGAACAGATCCTCCACATGATGGGAGCCGGAGAGATATTTGGAGAGGTGCCTGTTTTCACTGGCCAGGAATATCCGGCAAACGCGGTGGCCCATATCAATTCTTCGCTCCTATTCTTACCCAAAAACTCATTTATCGAGCTCATTAGACAAGACCCGTCGCTGTCTCTGAACATGCTGGCTCTGCTGTCGTGGCGTCTCCGAAGATTCGCGGCGATGATTGAAGATCTTTCCCTGAAGGAGGTACCCGGACGCCTGGCAGCTTATCTTCTCTACGCGAGCAAGAGAGCTTCCAACAAAAACGAATTCGATCTCGATATCTCCAAGGGACAGTTGGCCTCTATCTTAGGCACGATCCCGGAAACGCTGTCACGAATCTTCGGTAAAATGGGTAGGCAGGGAATAATTAAATCGGAAGGTTTACGTATGCGGATACTGGATCGAGCAACTCTGGAGGACATCGCCACAAAAGGGAGAAAGCTCAAAAAGATCTGACGCCAGAGGAAAACGCGGGGACGCAGACATAAGCGTGCTTGACAGAAAGGCCTTTAAGACATTAAGGTAACAACATAACAGCATAAAAACTGCAAACGAAAATAACGATTCTCTCACAGAAGGGCTCCGTATGTTGTCTTCCAAGGAAGAAATTAAAGAAGAAGTATCCACCGATGAAAAAGGCCAGATAAGGGAGAAGAAGTTCACCCTCAAGGGAAAATTGGAGGGTGAGTACACATCCTATTATGGCAACGGGAAGGTCATGGCCCATCTTAACTTCCGTAACGGCGGGAGAGATGGGGATGCCGTTTCCTATTACAGGGATGGTCGGATCAGAGAAAAATGCACATTCAAAAATGACAAGCCGTATGGAGAATATGTCTCTTATCATGAAAACGGCCAGATAAGAGAGAAGGAAAACTATAAAGATGGCAAATTAGACGGGAGATATACACTTTTCTTTACAACAGGCCAGATAAGAGAAATAGAAAATTTTAAAGCGGGCAAGCTTGACGGCGATTACATATGTTATTACAAGAACGCTCAGGTCAAGGAGAAGGGGCGCTTTGTAAATGATAAACGGGACGGAGAATACATTGCCTATTATAAAAACGGAAGAATCAGGGAAAAGGCAACATTCAGGAATGGAAAGCTCGAAGGAAAGTTTCTGTCTTTCGACATGGATGATCCGGGAAATCGGGAAAACGGCCAGGAAGAAGAACCATCTGCATTCGCGGATGAGGACAATTTGAGAGAGAAGGAAAAAATGGTCGATGATCTCTTCAGAAACATGGCAAACTTCGAGAAGGAGCAGAAGGGTAAATGATCGCAGAAAAAATCCTGATCCCGACAGATGGTTCCGATTACGGAAAGACCGCCATTGAATACGGCATATATATAGCCAAGCGCCTTAAAGCGCAATTGATGGGTCTCCATGTTGTTGATATCAGATTGATGCAGGGGCCGGTATTTACCGATATTTCAGGTTCTGTCGGCCTGCCGCCTTACCAGGAGTTTCTCCCGGTATTGCAAGGCGGTTTTGGTGAAAGGGCAGAGACTGTTTTACAGGCCTTCAAAACAATGTGCGAACAGGCAGGATTGCATCCTGAGATAAAGAAAGCCGTCGGCGTCATCGATCAAATGATTATTGAAGAGGGCAGTAATGCTGACTGGATCATCTTAGCCCAGAGAGGTGAACATTTCCACTCAGGCGGAGGCAGCATACTGGGCTCTGTTGCGGAATCAGTCGTGCGGAATTCAGGAAAGCCGGTCATGGTGACACCGGCGACCTTCCAGGAGATCGAGAGCATGGGCATGGCCTACGACGGTAGCGCACCGGCTGACAAGGCCTTGAAGCTTGCGGCAGAATTATCCGAGCAGACATCCTGGCCTCTCACTGCCATTATCATCACGGATAATCATGACTTGGGCGCAAGCCTTACAAAGAAGATAGAGGACTTTCTCGAGCCCGTGAAGATCGACAGCGCCATCGTCATTCTCCGGGGAAGGGAAGACCGTGAGTTAATCAAGTTCATCAGGGAAGGTTCTGTCGAATTAATGGTCATGGGGGCCTACGGCCACAACAGACTGAGGGAACTGATTCTCGGCAGCACCACTTCATCTGTCATCCGCAAGAGCACAATCCCGGTTCTACTTACGCGATAACCGGAAATTTTTTTACGCTGACGCTAATGCGCCTCACATGCATTCTTACGATCAAAACTTTTTTTTGATATTTTCGCTCAACGCCTCAAGGACGTCATGCCGGGTCAAATCATAATAGATGGGTGTTATGGAAATCATGCGATGGCGAAGAGCGCAGGCGTCCGAATCCACTTCCTCCGCGTCGGAGAGTTTAGTTTCTCCGGCAAGCCAGTAATAGATGTTTTCCCTTGGATCCACCCTTTTCTCAAAACTCTCTATTAGGCGCGCTCTGCCCTGCTTTGTCACAACAACCCCCTTTATCTCCTCTTCGGGAACGGCCGGGATATTTATATTGAGGGCGAAGTTTTTTATGGGATTGTCTTCTATCATGAATGCCGCCATCTTTCGGGCAAATCGGGCTGCGAATGAAAAATCGGCGTTTCTGTGAGTGTCCAAAGAAATAGCCATGGACGGAATTCCCATGATGATCCCCTCGGTCGCCGCCGAAACGGTTCCCGAATAGATCACGTTGGTCCCCACGTTGGCGCCCAAATTGATCCCCGACACGACCAGGTCAACCGGTTTGTCTGATAATTCCTTGATCCCGATCTTGACGCAATCAGATGGTGTCCCTTTCACGGCGTATCCGACAAAGCTTCCTTCTTTTTTTACGGCCCGTACCATGAGGGGTCGGAAAAGCGTGATTGCGTGTCCCACCGCGCTCTGTTCAACCTCTGGCGCTACGATCAGGCAATCTGCGTCCTTGGAAAGTTCCTGATACAGGGCGCCCAGTCCCCTTGCATATATGCCGTCGTCATTTGTAAGAAGAAACCTCATATAACTTCTCCCATACCTATTTAATCTGGATGATTTTACCATCCTTTATCGTCAAGACGAAGACATCCTTCCGGGCGTCTCGCATACCTGAAAATGACGTTTTTCCCGTCACGCCCCGGTAATCCCTCACGTTCAGAAGGCTTTCTCTGAATTGATCCCTCTTCTTGACGCCGTCTTCCCTGATAATCTTTACAATGATGCCCGCCGCATCGTATGCGAGTGCCTCCATAGGGTCCGGTTCCCGGCTGTAGTTCGTATAGTAGACGTCAGTAAAGTCATTGACCTCGGGATAAAAGCTACTTGGAGAAAAAGCGTCTACGAAAATGGCATCTTCCAGTAATTCACTGCCTGCCTTCAAAATATCCGGCGCATCCCAGTCGCTTGTACCAAGCAGTTTGACACCTCTGACGTCATGGAAGGCCAATTGGGGAACTATCATGCTTATCCTCGCAGAGGAATCCGGAATAAAAAGGGCGTCAAAGCCGATGCCGGGCTTGTCCTCGTCTCCGGGACTTGCGCCTTCTTTACCCGCCGGCGGGTACTGTTTTAAATCGCTTATTGATTTGATCTCTTCTGCAAAATCCGTTTTAGTCGTTTGGTATGACCTGACTTTCAGGATTTCTCCTTTCCTTCGCAGAACCTCTTCCCGGAACAGCTTTTCCATCTCGCGGCCATAATCATCTTCCGGGTATAGAATGGCAAATCTGCCCAAGCCCATTTCTTGGATGACATATTTGACCAGTGACACGATCTGCACGCGATTGGTCGGATAAGAACGGAAGACGTAATTTCCCGTATCCGTAATCCCTTCTCTCTCGGTAAGGGTTATTATAGGAACCTTCAACCGCTGAGCCTCTCTGGCAGCGTACAGGGACTCATCGGCGCCAAGGGGGCCGAGAATGCAAATCACGCCGTCCTGGGTAGCCAATTTTGCCACAGCCGCCCTCGCTGTTTCCGGCTGGCTTTGCGAATCTTCTATGATAAGCTTGATCGGCGTTTTGACTACGTGATCGAATAGACCCGAGGCCAGAATAATGGCATCCAGAGCCCTGTTCCCGGCGGCGGCGTTTCGCCCCGATAGCGGCAGGACACAGCCGATCGCGTAACGGTCAACCGGTTTGGAAACAACGGAACCTTTAGCTCCTCCCCCTGCGGGAAATACCGCGCCGGTATCCCATAGAAAGAGCATCAGGACGAGAGACGATATCAACCATCTTTTAAAATGTTTTTTTTCTCCCATATATGTACCACGAGAATTCGAGGATTCGATAGCTTAGCACATTTTATATGAAAGGAGATCGTCCGTCGACAAAAAAATGCCCAGGAATCCATGGTGATGAATCCCGGGCATGGAGAACCACAGCGAATTATTTCACGTCTTCAAAGTCAGCGTCGACCACATCCTCATCCTTCTTGCCGGCACCCGGCTGTTCCCCGGATGGGCCTCCGTGTGCCCCTGCGCCTGCCCCTGCCCCTGCCCCTGCCTGTGAGGCCGAAGCCTTCGCATACATGGCCTCAGCAAGTTTATGTGATGCATTGGTCAGTTCCTCCTGGGCGCTCTTGATGGCATTAATGTCATCCCCTTCAATGACCTTCCTTACTCTGGCAATGGCATCTTCTATGCGTGCCTTTTCTGCGGCATCTACCTTGTCCCCGAATTCTTTGACATTCTTCTCTGCGCTGTATGCCATGGAATCTGCCTGATTCCTGGCCTCTATAAGCTCCTTCTTCTTCTTATCTTCCTCTCCATGAGCCTCCGCTTCTCTGACCAGTTTCTGTATCTCTGCTTCAGTCAAACCACTCGATGCTGTAATCTTGATGCTCTGCTCTTTACCTGTCCCAAGGTCTTTAGCCGATACATGAACTATGCCATTGGCGTCGATATCAAAGGTCACCTCAATTTGCGGCATACCTCTCGGCGCGGGCGGTATTCCTACGAGTTCAAATCTTCCCAGGGTTCTGTTGTCAGCCGCCATAGACCTCTCACCCTGCAGGACGTGAATGCTGACCGCAGGCTGATTATCCGCTGCTGTCGAAAATATCTGGCTCTTCCGGGTAGGAATGGTGGTATTCTTCTCGATCAGCCTCGTCATCACGCCACCGAGCGTCTCAATTCCGAGAGACAGAGGTGTCACATCCAAGAGGAGAACATCTTTAACATCACCGGCCAGAACACCCGCCTGGATAGCAGCGCCAACTGCAACTACTTCATCAGGGTTCACCCCCTTGTGGGGTTCCTTCCCAAACAACTCTTTAACCTTCTGCTGAACCCTGGGCATACGGGTCATACCGCCAACGAGAATAACCTCATCGATGTCTTTTGGTGTCAGATTTGCGTCCTTAAGCGCGGTTCTGCAGGGTTCGACTGTTTTTTCAATCAGGTCCTCAACCAGAGATTCCAGCTTGGCCCTCGTCAATTTCATTGTCAAATGTTTAGGCCCTGACGCATCAGCAGTTATAAAGGGAAGGTTTAAATCTGTTTCCATAACGGTGGAAAGTTCCATCTTCGCCTTCTCTGCCGCTTCCTTAATCCTCTGGAGAGCCATCCTGTCACTACGCAGATCAATACCGTAATCATTCTTGAATTCCGTGGCAATATATTCCATCAGTCGCTGGTCAAAGTCTTCACCACCTAAATGGGTATCTCCGTTCGTTGATTTGACTTCAAAAACACCGTCTCCCAGCTCGAGGATGGAAATATCAAATGTCCCACCGCCGAGGTCGAATACAGCAATCTTTTCATCTTTTTTCTTATCAAGACCGTATGCAAGGGCTGCCGCCGTCGGTTCATTGATGATTCTGAGCACATTCAATCCGGCAACTCTTCCTGCATCTTTCGTAGCCTGCCTCTGAGAGTCATTGAAGTATGCGGGAACCGTAATAACCGCATCGGTTACTTTCTCTCCAAGGTGATCCTCCGCCGTCTGTTTCATCTTCATAAGAACAAAAGCTGATATTTCCGCTGGGCTGTAGTTCCGTCCCTTTATGGTTACCTGGGCATCAGCATTGGGCGCCTCCGTAATCCTGTAAGGACATACCTTTTTGTCATACTGAACCTCTTTAGAGGAAAACTTTCTCCCGATGAGCCTCTTTATGGCATAAACGGTATTTTCCGGATTGGTTACAGCCTGCCGCTTGGCAACCTGACCGACCAGCCTCTCACCGCTATCCGTAAACGCCACCATAGAAGGCGTGGTCCTGCTTCCTTCCTGATTTGCTATTACAACGGGATCTCCTCCTTCCATAATAGCGACACATGAATTTGTCGTCCCTAAATCAATCCCTATAATCTTTCCCATGTCTAACAATCCTCCTTAATATCTAGTTTCCCCTTTTCTTATTCGCTGCCATCTTCTTTCTTCGGTCGTTTAAAAATAGACACTTTGGCCGGTCTCAACAGCCTCTCATGCAGACGATACCCCTTTTCCAGTTCCTCGACGACCTTGTTATCCTCGTGGGCGCCAGTATCAACCTGAAATACGGCTTCATGGATATTAGGATCAAATGTTTTATCAACACACTCAATTTGCTGGACGCCGTGTTTTCCGAGGCAACCCAGGAGCTGATCCTGGAGGAGCTTCAATCCCTTTATAAACGAATCGGAATAGCCATAGCTGTCGGCATGCTGTAATGCCCTGTCCATGCTGTCTACCAGGGGTAGGATATCCTTAATAATATTTTCATTGCCATATTTTATCGAATCAGCCTTCTCCCTGGCTGCGCGTTTTCTGTAATTTTCAAGTTCCGCAACCGCACGAACATATTTGTCGTAGTTGTCGGCTGCCTCCTTTTCCTTTTCCTGAAGCTTTAACATTATATCCTCATCACCGGATATCTTTTGTTCTTCCTCTTCCTTTTTCAAAACATCCGGTGTTTCTTTCGTAACTTCCTTTTTCGTTTTATGGCCCATATGTTGTCGATTCATCATTCTAAATCATCTCATGCTTAAGGCAGCGCATACGCCTTTATTTCGCATCCGGCCTCTGAAAGAGCTTATAGTCAATCATCTCGCATATCACGTGCCCAACTGTAATGTGGACCTCCTGCACGCGCGGCGTGCTGTTAGAGGAAACATTGAGGGAATAGTCTACCATCTTAGCTATCTCGCCCCCATCCTTCCCCGTCATACCTATTGTGATCATTCCTAGCTTCTTCGCCACTTCGATGGCTTTCATGATGTTTGGAGAGGAGCCGCTGGTGCTTATGCCCCATGCCACGTCGCCTGCCTGGCCTATCGCCCTAATCTGCTTGCTGAATATCTCAGAAAAGTCATAATCATTAGCGATGCTCGTAATTACGGACGTGTCAGTACTTAAGGCAATTGCCGGAAGCGGTGGACGTTCTATAACGAAGCGGTTCACAAATTCCGCTGCCAGATGCTGGGCATCCGCGGCAGAACCGCCATTTCCAAACAGCAGTATTTTGTTTCCTGCTTTCAATGCCGCCGTAATTGCCTCAATGACACTGACAATACCGTCAAGATTTTCTCCAACGAAGACATCCGTCAGATTACTGCTTTCCTTAAATATTTTTACTATATGATCTTCCATGTCAACTATGCGGTCTTGCGATTAAAACGCTCAAATTTTTGCAATAATATATTTATCGGTCTATCCCATGTCAAGGGCAGGGCCTCAATGATATTCCAAAAAAAGTCATATATAGGATTGATAAACAGACGGCTGCGTAACAAACGCAAGTCTTAAGACGCGCAAATCATATGGTATGAGGCATACTTAGACGCATGCGGAGTCAACTGATTCCATCGTATCTCTTCCTGTCTCTGAGTTCTGCCAGTTTACCTCTATTCCAGCCTGATATCCTGCTGAAGTACTGGGTGATCCTCGCTATCCCCTCTACATCCTTGGAGCCGCAGAATTGACACTCTTCTTTAAGGCATCTGAATGTCCGGCCGCATTCTCTACAGGTGGTAAATTCAGGACAGAACATAACTTGGTCATTCTCAGTATCCCTAAATGCCTTGGTGATAAATCTGACGAGTTCCTTACTCGAAGGCCGAACATCGCCGAGCCACACCTGGGTCACGCCTCCCCCCTTAATCAAAGGATGAAAGCGACCTTCCCGTTTCGTGCGTTCTATCGGGTCCACGGAGGCCGATGTGCTCAGATGGGTTGAATTTGTATAATAGACCTCTCCTTTCGAAATATCACCCCGCACAAAATGACCCGCCTTCGGAGAATAGTATCGCAGATCGAGCCGTGCAAAACGGTAGGCTGTAGTTTCCGCAGGGGTTTGTTCCAGAATAAAATTCAAGCCATATTTCTGGCTGAGTTTTTCGGTCTCATTTTTCATATGGGCAATCAGTTTCAAACCAAATATCAGGGCCTCATCAGATTCATGCAACTGGCTTCCCTTGCAAATTCGGACAAGCTCATTGAGCCCCACGATGCCGATGAGAAAACATGCCTGATCCATCCTCAAATATGGGTAGCCATCTCTTTTCATGGCTAGCATGGACAGCGGTCCTTCATCACCGTATGAGAGTAGCTTCTCGATAAAATCCTTCTTCTGCATATGGGCTTTTGCTGCCACTTCCATAAGATCGGAGAGCATAGACAATAATCTGTTTTCATCCCCCAGGGCTTTGTAACCCAGCCTGGGTAGGTTCAGTGTCACGTTCTGTAAAGCCGGACATCTCATCCGCCATGGCATCTTCGCCTCTTGAGACAGATTACCTTTTTTCGCGGCAGCCGGAAGACAGCACGAGTAAGCCTTTATCACCTCTTCGCGATCGAAAAGGAAGCAGGTGTTCCCCTTGTCAACTGCAACGGCGCAGATAAGATTTAGAAAGTCTTCATGACCCGGTGTCTGAAAAAAAGTCCCGGTAATATGAACAAGGGGCCGGGGAAATATGAAAGGTTTGCCCGTACCGTCCCCCTTCATAAAGACTTCTAAAATGGCCCAGGCAAATCTCCTTGCATCAGCTACGAAACCTTCGTAATTACTACCCGTCAATTCCCCTCCCGGGCCTATAATCGGAACATTCCGAAGATGCTCCGGAACATCCCAGTAGAGGTGAATATCTGTAAACATGGCCTGACCGCCCCTGGCCGATGTCAGCTGGGAGAATTCATAAATGAGCATCTGGGCAAATTGCCGCACTTCCTTTTCACTCATGTCTGTCAGATAGGGTGCAAAGGAAAAATTGACGGCATCCCAGCCGATAACACCGGCAAAATGCCCCTGCAGAATGGCGCTAAACCTGACCATATGGGCAAGGAGTACCTCCGCATGCTTGGCTGGTTTGGCAACCGTAAGAGAATGGGGAAGGTTCAAACCAAATTTCTTTATGTATTCAAGAGACTGAAATGAACTGTAAGGCCTGTCTATGTACCCCAGAGAGTGAAGATGGATATCGCCCATCACATGCGCATCCCCGACTTCCGGAGAGAAGACCTCATAAAGTGAGTATTCCTTCTTTATCCCTTCCGCAAGTATCAAATTCGTGCCTTCCGGACCGTGAGGTATATTGGCATTCTCCTTATTCTGGAGAAGGATCAACTGCCGTACATCATAAAGGGGGAATCCCAGGAGGGCGTGCATCTTCCTTGCCTGTTCAAGGCCTCTCTCGATGAGTTTTGCATCCACCAGTTCCCTTATGAGGGGCGTGGTCAGCACACCGATACCGGATGAAATGATCTGTTTTTCAACTTCTCTGCTGATTGCTTCTGCCGTATCTACGTCGACGTTCGTTTCACGGATCAGGGCATCAACAATTTTCTGCCGGTTCCATCTGGCAATATCCTCGCCGGATGTCTTCACGAACAGGGTTATATCTGTAGTCTCGTCATTTGCCATCCGCGATTACCTCAAAGTCGTCATTTCGATCCCCGCCTTCGCGGGGACAGTGAGAAACCCAAACGAATGATTCATCACAATTTTTGTCGGAGTTTAGCCGGAGCAATGCGAAGGGGTCTAAGAGATATTATGCTTTCAATACTATGGACAAGAAATATTGATGATCTGGTCATATATTAGTCTTTTCAGTTCCCTCCAGGTCGCTGAGCATCTTTTCAGCGGCCTTTGAGATTTCTGCATCATTAGCGTGTGAAAGAGCAAAGACCCGCAGATGGACGACCCGCGCCGGTATAAAGCGGTAGATATCTTTTAATGGCTCCGGGGATGTCATACCCGTGGTCGGGTTGAAGATATTAACCCTCTTTTCCGTCTCTGCCATGGGGTTTATGGGGCGTGGGTCCTGCGTTGCCAAATCGACGCGAAATGAGATGCCTTTCATTTTTTCAGGAAGATAGCCCCTGAGTTGCCTTTCATAATCAATGGCATGGGCGAATCTCGTCCCCCTCTGAATCTGGTCGATGGATATCTCTGTTGAAAAAGACATCTTCCATTTCACTTCTCTGCTGTAAAGCTTTACCCATTCCTGACTCAGTCTTATTCTTTTCCGATCCTTTGCATCGAGCCAGCCCAAGACTGTATGGTACAAATGCCATTCATCGCAATCCAGATACTCGTCGAGCGCCTCCAATGGATTCCACGGAAAGATTATATGCATCGTGTCACTGAATATCTCCTGCAGATGCAGGTCAAGAGCTCTCGTCGTTCTATGAAAATAGACATTCGTATAGAGATTCAATCTTGCATTTATGAAGCGACTCAGGGCAGAAACGCCTGCCTGATGAAGCGTGAGGCCGTCTTTCGTAAAAAAAGTATAAAAGCGAAGTCTCGTAATATCCACAATATCGAGGGAGAATCCCGTCATATATGCGTCTCTCTGGATATAGTCGAGATTATCCACAGTGTAAATGCCTGAAAAGAGCTGCCTCAGCAACTGCAGCCACCGCGGCAGCTTGGTGTCATCCCCCTCCGGTATTTTAATCAGAAATGCCACATGATTTGGATCGAGGCGCTCTCCGTGAGCAAAGGGACCATTAGGGCTTCTCCGTATTTGACGGATGATCTTCCCCAACCTTTTCCTGATAATCGCTTTTCCCAAGTCTTCATGGGTAATTTCATACTGGCTAAGAAAGTGCTCATCAAAAAAATGCCCGTAAGGGCCATGTCCCACATCGTGCAACAGTCCCGCAACACGGAGGAGTTCTTCAACATAGTTTAACGAAGGAGCATCCCTGCACACTTCTTTCAGACTTGGATAGAGATACCTTCCGAATTCGCCCGCCACGTGCATGGTTCCGAGGGAGTGCTGGAATCGACTGTGCTCAGCGGCGGGATATACCCAGCGTGCGCTCTGGAGTTGATAAATCCTCCGCAGTCTTTGAACCCAGGGAGAATCTATCAGATCCTTTTCCGTCTTCTCGTCCGGGAAATCAGTTGTCGGCACAGTAAAAGAGGCATACTGGTATATAGGATCGGCAATCAGCGCCACCCCCCGATAAACCTTTGCGCACTCTGCGTCCTTCCCTTTCATGCATAAGGGTTTACAATATTCCCTCGTAAATATCAAACCCAGTTTTTCAAATCAGTGGGAAGCGGGAGGGGGGCAATAAAAAGGAGCCTATCGTAAGCCCCCCGCCCCGCCGCAGGAGAACAGAGGAAAAAAAGAAACAAAATGGAAGGTGTTACATATACTATGCTGCGGAGTTTTGCAGCCGCAATTCATCACGGGAGATGGTTGAGATGCGCGAAAATACGTTTCATCGATATCTTCCGTTATTCCCCTCCCGCGAGGGGAGGGGAATTTTCTCAGGAACGGTGAGGCATGTTACAGTGGTATATTTCTTTATTTAGCTGACGCCTGGTAGTGTTCTTCTATCAACCTGGCCAGGTCAAGGCCCGTCATGGTCTTCATCTGTTCGAAGAAGGAGTTGACCGAGCCCGCCAGGTTCCCCACCAGGTGGGGGA
>Ga0187849_1000891_pt1 | contig 36778 bp, 37 predicted proteins | sample June2016WEW_4_10_2_FD_132412 | JGI IMG/M metagenome (GOLD analysis project Ga0187849, IMG submission 132412) | Peatland microbial communities from SPRUCE experiment site at the Marcell Experimental Forest, Minnesota, USA - June2016WEW_4_100 | ecosystem: Environmental > Terrestrial > Soil >...
AAGAGCGGGGAAGTGACTTCCCCGCACCCCGCAAGATTTGGCCGCGCGCGTTTGCGCGCGCGGCCAAGCGCTCGGCGCCGGCGGCGGTTGCCCAGCACTTGCTGGGCGCCCGCTGCAGCGCCATTCTTAAATAGCAGCAAAGCTGCGAGGGGGTTCGGGGGGCAAATGTCCCCCCATCCCCCGAGCTTTTCAGCTTCCTTTGGTACTCACTTGAACGCAACTTGGTATAAGCGGGACGTGGGACGCGGCAACGGATGTGTGATCCGGCAGCCGCCACAGTCTGCCGGATAGTCAATCTACCTGAAGCCATCATGTCTAAGGTGGAGGCCGAACCTTCAACGGGGCGCCTAACACCGGAGATGGGTTTGCCGTGATGGAGATGTCTTCATTGCTGCACGATAAGCCCTATGCATTCCACAACAAAGACCGGATATACCCGACTGTATTATGCAACCCCTTCGGGGCAAGAACCTAGACCCCAGGTGCTCATCTGCCGGAAGACCCTTGATTTTCCCACCTTCTATACGCGTTCACTGCAAGCCCTGGTGAGATCATGGAGCTGTGCGCATAGAGCGGATAAATGATAACAGGCCTCACACTCACACATTGGTCCATTTCGCGTTTTGAATAAAAAACAGTGATTTGTAAACTAATTTCGTGTCTCGTTCGTTATCTTAAATGGAAATGGAGAGTCGATTACCTGGATTTGGCTGTTTGATAAGTCTTGAAAGTAGATCATAATGAATAGAATACAGGGGAGATAAGATCTCATAGGCGACAGGGTGTGTTCTATTCAGGATGAATACTACGGAAGATCTTGAACCAAGAGTTTCCTCCACGCAGGCCGCTCAAGTTTCGGTGCTTGTAGAACGGGCCAGGCGGGGAGACAGGAATGCCTTCGGAGAGTTAATTGTACTCCATCAGGATGAGATTTTCCGCTTGGTGTTTTTTCGCACCAGGTCCAAGATCGATTCCGAGGATTTGGTGCAGGATATCTTCATGGCCGCGATCAAATACCTGCCCCAGCTCAAGGATTCGGACAGGTTCCGGCCGTGGCTTTACAAAATAGCGCTAAACCGGGTGCGCGACTTTCGCCGGAAAAACAAGTTTCTGGCTTTTTTGGGAATAACCGAGCACAGGGAGGAAACCGATGTGGCGGACGTTGAGCCGCACCGCAATCCGGGAGCGCTTGATACGGTGATTCGAAAGGAATTCTGGTCGCACGTCAGCCAGTTATCGAAGCGGTTTTCCCGGATGGAAAGAGAGGTTTTTTTCTTGAGGTTCGTCGATGATCTCAATCTCAGGGAAATAGCTCAGACACTAAAAAGGAGCGAGAGCGCTGTCAAGACGCACCTCTACCGAGCGATCTCAAAATTCAAAGAAGATGCGGCCCTGAGCGATTTTTTGCAAGGAGAACGGCCAGGTGAAAAAAATCAGCCATCTTGATGAAAAACAGATTATCGAGGCCGTGACAGACGAAAGAGGCCTGGATGGAGCACTGCGCTCCCATCTGTTAGAGTGCCCCGACTGCCGCGCTCAAAAGGAAGCGCTTCAAGGCAGGCTTGCGCGGTTTGGAGACATTTCACGCGGTGAGGTGCCTTTAGACTTCAGGAAGCCGAGGGTCCCGGAAATGAGCGCCGGCGTATTGAGTCCGGTGTGGAGAATCCGTCCCGCATTCGGTATGGGCGTGGCTTTCGCACTGATCCTTGCCCTTCTTCTAAGTCCTCTGACGCTTAAAAGGGACAGGCTGTATACGCAGGATGTGGTCTACCGGGAGATGCTCCAGGACGAAAAGTTCATGACAGAAATTGAAAAACTCGAGGAAAACCCTTTGCCCGGCTTCTATGTGGGTATCGGGGACCCCGGTGATGACGAAAGGGACATCCAGACCCCTGGCGCGGTGAATGACGCTAGTGTGGCCCATGACGGCGGATCACGAAATGCTTAGCAAGTCACTGGCAATGCTGGCCGCGATTGTGCTTTTTCTTTTTCCGGCGATTTGCCGGGCAAAGGAGGTCCCTCCGGGAAGGTGGTGGCATCTGCCCTATTTTGCGGATCAGTTGAGTATTACCGATAAGGAGAAAGACGAGTTGGACAAGCTCTTCGATTACAACCGCAACAGGCTTGCCGAACTTAAAGCGCAAATGGATGAGGAGAGAGCCGAACTCTTAAAGGCAGTCGATCAGGAGCACCTGAACGAAATATCCGCAATCACCAAGCTGACAAAACTGGAAAGCACCCGGACCCTTCTGGCCGCAACCCGGTTCAGCTATTCGCTGGGAGTGAGAAAGCTGCTCGGATACGAACGGTACCAGCGGATGAAAACCGTTTATAGAAACTGGAAGGGGTTGCAACAGCAGTGACTCCCCTCCGACGAAAAGCAAACAACCCGCTGCGTACTTCGGGCAATCAGGATGAAATCCGGCTTGACTGCGGCGTCTCTCCAGATTAGTATATACTTTAAGTATATATTTGGGGGAGATGTGTTATGAAATCGGCGAAAGTTTTTAAGAGCGGCAATAGTCAGGCAGTCCGTCTTCCAAAGGAGTTCCAGTTTAGCGGGGACGAAGTCTATATCAAAAAGGCTGGACGCGGTGTGATTCTTATTCCGAAAGATGAACCATGGGAGATGTTCGAGCAGAGCCTCGGCGAGTTCACTAGAGATTATATGGAAGGAACAAGATCCCAGCCCACCCAGGAAGACAGGGAGGACTGGTGATGCTCTTCATGTTGGATACGAACATCTGTATATACACCATTAAGAACCGTCCTGCCGAGGTCGTCCAAAAGGTGAAGGAGTTCAGTCCTTCTGATCTTGTAATCTCTGCGATCACCGTTTGTGAGTTGGAGTACGGGGCTTCGAAAAGTAGAAATCCGGAAAAGAATCGACAGACGTTGGTAAAATTTTTAGCCCCGTTTGAAATTTGCCCTTTCAATGAACAAGCCGGTTCCCACTATGGCGACATCAGAGCGCATTTTGAGAGGAGCGGCAATTTGATTGGAGCAATGGACCTGCTCATTGCTGCTCATGCACGAAGCCTCTCGCTGACGCTGGTCACAAATAATCTGAGCGAATTCGAGAGAGTGCCCGGGCTTTCTACCGTAAATTGGACATGATCCGTCATTCACTTATCGCAACACATCCCGTTGGCGCCTCGCCGCATCTCCTCTTCGGCTTGTCTGTGCTGGAGCCACCGGAGGACCTTTTCGAACTCGTTTTTAAGTTCGCGCAGCGCGAGCCCTCTATGGGATACGCTCAACTTCTGCCCCGTGCTCATTTCAGCAAAAGTCTTACCCATAGGAGGATAGAGGAAAAGCGGATCGTAGCCGAATCCGTTATCGCCTCGCGCCGAGTCCAGGATCAGCCCTTCACAGAAGGCTTCATAGGTCAGGGCGGCGCCGGAAGGCACAGCCAGGGACAGAACGCAGCAAAACCGGGCTTTGCGGTTTGCTTTGCCGGAGAGCGCTTTCAAAAGTTTTGCGTTATTGGCTGAATCGGTTGCCCCAAGCCCCGCATAACGGGCGGAATGGATACCGGGGGCTCCTGCCAGCTCCTGCACCTTGAGCCCGGAATCGTCGGCAAGGGCCGGCAGACCGAGGACCCTGGCCGTAAAGCTCGCTTTCTTGTAAGCGTTTTCTTCGAAGGTCGTACCGTCTTCGACCGGCTCGGCAAGCGGGCCGAAATCGTTCAAGTCCTTGAGCAGAACCGGGAAATCCTTGAGCACGCCTTTAATCTCCGCAGATTTTCCACTGTTTTTTGTGGCGATTACCACAATCGGATCAGCTCCAGGGATGGACATTTACTCACCTGCTTCTTTAACCGATTTAAATGGTTTTCCCCCGAAGAAATGGACGATCCACACGCTCGCCTCATAAAGCACCAGCAGCGGCATCGCCATTAAGAGCTGAGATACGACGTCGGGGCTGGGGGTAAGCACTGCAGCGGCAATAAAAACCAGTACTATCGCCCACTTGCGCTTGCGTTTCAAAAAGTCCGCGCTGAGCACGCCCATCTTCGCAAGAAAGAAGGCGAATACGGGCAGTTGAAATGCAATACCGAAGCACAAAAGCATTTTATTGGCAAACGACAGATACTCCGTGGTGCGCAACATGGGGGTTATGTATTCGGATGAGAAGGAGGCAAAGAATTTAAACGCTACCGGGATGACCACGAAATAACCAAACAGAACGCCGGAAATAAAACAGGAGCTGGAAAATAAAATAACCGGCAACATGTACATCTTTTCGTTTTCATACAGGCCGGGAGCTACAAATTTCCATACCTGCCACAAAATTACCGGAGCGGCAAGAAGTGTCCCCGCGATAAAAGACACCTTCATATAGACGAAAAAAGCCTCCTGGGGCGCTGTGTAGATGAGCTTGGCAGGCTGCCCTGGAGGCATTGCATTGATCCAGGGCTTCATAAGGATCTCGAAAATCCTGGCGTGGAAAAAATAGCAGACGACAAACCCTACCCCTACAGCCAGGCAGCAGATCAATAACCTGGTTCGCAGTTCCTCCAGATGCTGAAACAGGGGCATCTTGCTTTGTTCGTCCGGCATTTAGCTATTCCAATTAACAAGGAATAAGTCTTATAGGTCGTATAAGGCTTATGAGTTTTCCGGTTTGATTTCGCCGGCCTTGGGCGAAGAGGTTTCGGCGGCTGCAGTTTCTGCCTCACCGGGATCAACTGCGGGGGCTTGAGTTGGGCTTCCTTCAAGCATGGCGGCTTCGAATGCTTTCTTTGGCTCATCATAGATCTGCGCTTTGATTGCGGTCCCCTGATCCATGAAGAGGTTTTGAGCCGAAAGTTTTTTCAGAATCACCTCCCGCTGGGCCGAGCGGAATTCCTCTCTTAGTCCGCGGACCGTTTCGTCCTGATCCATCGTATTCTTCAACTCGTCCATAGTTCGTTTGAACTCGGCGTACCCGCGTCCAAGCGCTCTCGCCACACCGGGCAGCTTGTCGGGCCCGACCACCAAAAGGGCGACAACCATAATCACAAGGAGGTGCTCAAAACCTATTCCAAACATGTACTACTCCCTGAATGCTTCCTTGAACCCGATATCCCTTATTTAGGCTCACCCGGCTTTGTATCTTCCGATTTGGTTTCGCCTTCCTTGATCTGCTTCTGCTCTTCTTCCGGTTTGTCGCCGGCTATGGCTTTTTTAAATTCACTGATTCCCTTCCCAAGGCCGCTTCCGAGTTCGGGCAGCTTCTTACCGCCCACCAGAATGACAACACCAAGAAGCAAAAGCACCATTTCGGTCATATTCAGCATGGGACCCTCCAGAGTTTATCTTGCGTAGCTATGCAACCCGCTCAATAGAAAGTTTACACCAAAATATGTAAATAGAACACACCCAAAACCGATCATTGACAGCCAGGCCACTCTTTCTCCCTTCCAGCCCTTTAGATTGCGGGCGTGGAGCAAGGCGGCGTATATGAACCAGGTTATCAGTGACCAGGTTTCCTTGGGGTCCCAGCTCCAGTAGGCGCCCCAGGCCGAATTGGCCCAGATGGACCCCGTTATTATTCCGACTGAAAGCCACAAGAACCCGAACAACACCAGTTGGTAATTGAACCACTCAAGCTGGGAAGCACCGGGCAAAAAAGCAACGAAACCGCCACGCGGGTTCGGATTTTCGGGAAATCTTTTCCTTATCAGGTAGAGCAAACTAACCCCGAAGGATACCGCAAATGCAGCGTAGCCAAGAAAACAGGTCATTACGTGAGCAATGAGCCAGTTGCTCTTGAGAGCGGGGACGAGAGGCTGAATCTTTGAGTCGACGTCTTTTGCAAAAGAGGCGTACGCCATTGCCAGAAAGGAAAACAGTGCCGGAAAGACCCCAAGAGCCCGTTGCCTGACGCGCCATTCGAATACGAGGTAGATAATCATTATAGCCCAGGATGCAAAAACGAGCGATTCGTACATGTTGGAAAGCGGCGCATGTCCATAGCCCATCCGGTATGATTCCACCCAGCGCAACCCGATGCCCGCCGTCTGCATCAGTAGGGTCGCAGCGCCCGTAATCGCGCCGGCGCCAAGCAGAGGCTTGAAGCGAAAGATCGTTCCGGCCAGGTACAGGAACGTACATAGAAGATAGGCGAAAGTAGTCAGGCTGAGCAGAAGAGAACTGGTCATTCAGTGCCCTTTTTACCTGTTTTGTGCCCTCTTTTCTAAAGGGGGGCAGGTGGATTTTTCAGCCGGTTTTCGAGGCCCCTGCGCAGCGCCTCGAACTTTTCTTCGAATACCTGCACGTTGCGGCTCGCTCTTCCGGCAAGGGTAACAATCGTTTTCCCACTCTTTTTATCGGGTTCGATGCAGACCCATAGTTTCCTGTGGCTCGAATAGAACGTCAGGCCTATGGCCAGGGTCATCAGTGTAAAACCGGCCCACACAACCCAGATCCCGGGGTCTTTTTTGACCTGGAGTCCGGTAAACCTTGCTCTATCGGTTTGAGTGACCCGGACCAGGTAATTTTCGATTCTGTTGCCGTGATAAGGCCGGTCGACCAGAATCCACCGGGAGGAAGATTGCAGTCCCTGTTTTCCATAGACGATCTCGATTGCCTGCCCGACTCGCATCAGGTTTTCCTCATATTCGTTTATCATGAGCTGATCGCTTGTGCCGGGAATGGTCACAGGCCGCCGGAACGGCAGGGTCATTGCGATCTTTTTGCCTGAGTCAGGGTCGGTGAGCTCGATTTCGGCCTCCTTCAGATAGGTCCCATAGGAAGCCTGGTAAAAAGTGATCCCCTCGTAGGTCAGCGGGTCGTTTACGACTATGGATCGCTTCAACACTTCCCTGCCATTTTCGATTACGGCCACATCGCTTTTAAACTCTTTCGGCGCGCCCGTATCGTAGAAAGAGACCTCGAACTTGTCGCACCGGACCTCGAACGGAAGCTCAGTAACGCTATCGCCTTCTGCGAGCATCACTTTATCCGAAGTTTCGCCCTCAGTGAGGTTCATTGTACCTTTGAACCCCAGGTAAGACCCCGCCAAGGCGCCAACCAGAACTATCAGCACGCTTAGATGGACCAAGTAGACCATCAGGGTGCTCCATCGCCCCGTTTCACTTACGGCGCACAAGGGACCTAGCCCGCCCACCCGCGCCGATTCTATCCGGCACATCCGGCCGAAAGTTTCGCACACAGCGCTTTCGACAACAGATTGCGTCTGCTCGAGGGGGAGCGCGGCGGCAATCGAGCTGCTCATACCAAACCTGGACAGCTTCTGCGAATCGAAGGGATCTTGGGACCTTCGAATCAAGCGGATTGTTTTGGGGAGCCTCTCTATCGTGCAGGCGACAAGATTTGTGCACAGCAGCAGGAGCAAAATCCTGAACCACATGGAATGGTAGAGATTGTTGAGCGCAAGAAAGTTTATCAAAGAGGCCGTTGCGGGACCAAAATGCTCTCTGAGTTCGGGAAGGCTTATCTCCTGGGGTAGAAGGGTCCCTACGACAGACGCGGCGGCCAGGGCAAAAAAGAGAACCAGCGTAAGCTTAAGGGATGATAGCCAGCCGAGTGCGGCGCCGGGGGCGCTTTTTTCTTTCGACATTCTATATTTTGTCCTTCGGGTTCTATAGACACATAAAGTTGTAATAAATAATCTACATGCTTTTTTCAGACAATAGGATATCGGCATGAATCGGGAAATTTAGCGATTTATGCTCTAGAAATCCGGAAACCCCGGAAGGCTTTCCAGAAATGGAATCAAAAGCCGGTCTGCTTGAGTGAAATCGATTTGTTTCAGTTCGGATATGTTCGCCCACATGAACGCAATATGCTCAATGAGGCGGAGGGTTCCCCCGCAGATTGCGCACCAGTATGCGTGAAGGTCGATTGCAAAGTCAGGCTCCTGCCGGGAGATTTTCTTAAACAGGCCGTGCACGCGTATATCCAGGCACAGTTCTTCCTTTATTTCACGAACGAGCGACTGTTCCAGACCCTCTCCGGGTTCCACCTTGCCTCCCGGAAATTCCCAAAGGAGCCCGAATTTTTTCCAGGGCGGCCGCTGCGCCACAAAGAGCCGCCCCTGCGATGATATCAGGGCCGCGGTTACAATCATAGGGCCACTACAGCTCTCCTTTAGACGGGACCCCACGCTCCGCTGGCCAAGAAAGGCCCGCACCGGGTGAGTCGCCCCGATTGAACCTGTGACTATCAGTTATTACAATACATTTTCGGGCGGGATAGTACAATCGGCAAACGTGAAAAAAACCGCCAGCGTGAAGCAGGGAGCAGACAAATCCCCCTGCCCGCTTCTCACTGTCTTTTTACCAATACTGCATGAATGAAAGGAGCAGTGGTGGAGACGGAATTTGACGTTGTAATTCTGGGCAGCGGTCCTGCCGGGTTGCAGGCGGCCGTGCATGCGGCCAGGACCAGGGCCAGGGTGGCAGTTTTGGGAAAAGTGCAGAGCAGCGCTTTGTATAGAGCTCACATCGAAAATTACTGCTGCATAGATGAGACGGTTTCAGGGGAGGCGATCCTCGAGGCAGGAAAAAATCAGGCGAAAAAGTTCGGGGCACTCCTCCTCGACGAGGACGTTGTTCACCTCGAACAGGAGGTAAACGGCCGATTCAGCGTCAGACTCGAATCGGGAGATTCCCTGCTTACCCGGGCGATAATTCTCGCAATGGGAGTATCGCGCAACCGCCTGAACGTCCCGGGGGAAAAGGAGCTGCTCGGCAAAGGGGTCAGCTACTGCGTTGATTGCGATGCCAATTTTTACCGAAATCAGGTGGTCACTGTCGTCGGCAATGGCAGCGCGGCCGCTTCCGGCGCCCTGAAGATGCTGCTGATCGCCGGCGAAACTCATCTGGTTTGCGGCGTTCTCGAAATATCGGAGCATCTTCGTTATCAGATCGAGAGTAGCAGAATAGAAGTCCATATGGGTCGTAATGTGAGCCGGATTCTTGGAGACAGTGGGGTCCGGGCTGTTTTGCTCGACGATGGGACAAAGATAGAAACCAGCGGAGTTTTCATCGAACTGGGGGCCAAGGGCGCCATAGAGCTTGCATCGGGGCTTGGGGTTGCGCTCGAAAGCGATACAATGCGCTTCGTGGCGGCCAATAAAAAGCAGGAAACCAATGTGCCGGGCCTGTATGCTGCAGGAGACATCTGCGGTCCCCCATGGCAGATAGCCAAGGCGGTGGGCGAGGGGTGCGTAGCCGGGATGGAGGCGGCGACATATGCACGCCGGGCGCGGACCAGGGCTGCCCAGGGATAAGAAGTCGCAGATCTATCAATCGGGTGCGCTCCAAATGTTTGTTCAAGGTTCGACGGATTTATTCCTCGATCTCCTCAACCGATTTCACTTCGATCGTATCGCCTTTGTCACTCTCACTTATCGTGCCGGTGATTTCGACCATTTTGCCTTCCATTTTGGACAGGTCCTTGCCCTTGGCGATGTAATCGCCTTCATCGGTCTCGATTACGAACACCTTCCCGTGCTTGACCACGGTACCGACGATCATCTCTTCCTGAGCTGCTGAAGTGGTTTTGGTGGGCGCAAACGGTGAAAAGACAAAGACCAAAAAAAGAGCTGAGAGTACTATAATGAAACGTCTTAGCATAAATCCTCCTGGTATCAGCAGCTGGGCGTAGCACCTGCGTCCGTTGCCGGTTATATGTTTTCGTTCCGACACTTCCGGATGAACGCTATCGATCTATTGCGGGGTTTTTCAATACCAGAATCGTCCCCCAAAGTACATATCGAAAATGGGATTCAGGAATTTAGGATACGATGCCTCGTATTATTTTTAGTGATTATTAAGATTTGTGTTGAATCCGCTTATTTTTTGAGATTAGAATCCAAACCGATCCGAAACTCATTGATATCGATATCGAACCTGCGACTTGGCATGTGGGCTGCCTGAAAATAGGGGAGCCTTCCGGGTCGAGAGTCGCGAGTCAGGGGACACAAAATAAAGATCCATCACCCTGGGACCCACGACCCTGGACTCGAACGAAGGGTGGGCCCCCGGAGTTGTTAACAAATGGAAAACAGATTCCACTCCGATCTCGAACAGCTCAAAATGACAATCCTCCAGATGGCGACCCTGGCCGAAAAAGCCCTGGAAAAATCTATAAAGGCTCTGGTGGAAAGGGACGACGATCTGGCCAGAGAAGTGTTGGACGGAGATCGGGAAATCGATCTGCTGGAAGTGGAAGTGGACCGCCACTCGCTGAGACTTCTCGCTCTCGATCAGCCTATGGCGCGGGATTTACGATTCATAATCGGCAACTTGCGGATCGCGGTAGAACTAGAGCGCATAGGGGACCAGTCCGTAAACATCGCTCAAAGAGCCCTAATCCTGAACAGCCGCCCGCCTCTTCCCCCCAATCTCTCCATCGAGGAACTGGGCGATACCGCCCTTGACATGCTGCGCACTGTAATATCTTCTTTTGTGAACCAGAATGCGGATCTTGCCACGGATGTCTGCAAAATGGACGATGTTGCCGATGATCTCAATTACCGAATTCTCAAGGATGCTCTCGACTATATGGCCAGCGAGGTGCCCGCCGTGCAAAGGTCGGTAGAGACCATTATAGCCGCCCGATGTCTCGAACGAGCCGCCGACCAGGCGACCAATATTGCTGAAAGCGTGATTTTTATGGTCAAGGGAGTGAATATCAAGCACCATTGTCAGGCAATGAAAGAAAGTGAGTAGGTCAAAGGTTAACGGGGAAAAACCAATTGACCGATTCACCTTTTCACCGATATGCCGATTCACACGTTCGCCTAACTTCCTGGAGGCTTAGATGAAAAAACGCTTGCTCTCATATGTCTATCCCTCTGCCCAAGCAGCGAGACCATAGCTTTCCCCGTCTTCCCATTGACCTTTTTTGCAAATCATGCAGCGCAGGAGCGAGCAGATTTCGCAGTCCTCGGAATAAGTCTAGCCTTCGAAGCTACGCTATTGGATCACCTGCGGGGTCTACATTTCTTTTTCTTTTCAATAGACAAAGATGTACGCGGTGTATGCCCCCGGTTTGTTTGCCGGCAGATTTTTGCAACAGCCTCTTTCAATTCCTAAATTCAGAGAGGGGGAAAAAATATGGCGCTCTACCTTGTTCAGCATGGAAAAAGCCTCTCGAAAGAACAGGACCCCGAGCAGGGCCTGTCTCAGGAAGGCTATGCAGATGTAAACCGCATAGCGGAGGTCGCAGCGGGCTACGGTGTGCGACCTGCGGTTATAAGGCACAGCGGCAGGAAGAGAGCGCGGCAGACAGCGGAAATCTTTGCCGAGGCGCTTCGGGGAGAAATGAGCAAAGCCGAGCCGGTTTCAGGCATTGATCCTATCGATGATGTCACCGCAGTTGCAAATACGCTGAAAACCGGCGATAATCTCATGCTCGTAGGGCATTTGCCTTTCATGGAACGGCTTACCGGCTTTCTTATTACCGGGTCGGCTGAAAAGCTTATTTTCAAGTTCCAGAACGGGGGGATCGTCTGCCTGGACAAGAACCCGGACGCCCAATGGTGGTTCATAAAGTGGACGCTGATGCCCAGGATCGAATAACTCCCAGAGCATTCACCGCAGTTGTCTCCGATGGACGCTGAAAACTGCGGTGGGAAAAGAGGCAATGGCAAACATGAGCGTCGCAAAAATCCGGGAGTCGGTAATTGCCGGGACCTGGTACCCGACCGATCCTGCGCTGCTCAAAAAGGAGCTTGTCAGGTATCTTGACCGAGCCCGCCCGTCCGATCCGGAAGGAGACCTTACCGGTCTTGTCGTCCCGCACGCGGGGTATATCTATTCGGGAAGCGTAGCTGCCTGGTCTTATAAGCTCCTTTTGAAGAGTCGCTTTGACCGGGTGCTCATACTCGCTCCCAGCCACCAGGCAAGTTTCGCCGGAGCGAGCATCTACAATCTGGGCGGATATCGCACCCCCCTGGGCATTGTCCCTCTGGACCGCGAGCTTATTGATGAGCTCTATAAGAACACCGCCATTATACACTACGTCCCGCAAGCCGACTCCAGGGAGCATTCCCTTGAAATCCAACTCCCCTTCCTCCAGATCGTGTTGGACACCTTCAGTCTGACGCCCGTCATAATGGGGACCCATCACTACGATTTTTGCATCGAGCTGGCCGAGGCAATTGCGGAGGCGTGCAGCCCCAAGCGGGTATTGATTATCGCGAGCAGCGATCTGTCGCATTACTATCCTTACGAGAAAGCGATGCTGCTGGACGGGGTTTGTCTGGAGCGGCTGAACTCTTTCGATCCGCAGGGGCTCGCCGCTGAAGTGGAACATAAGAGGACCCAGGCTTGCGGGGCAGGGCCGTTAATCACCATGATGCTTGCAGCCAAAAGGCTCGGTGCGGACCGATGCAAAGTGCTCAACTACGCTAATTCGGGTGATGTGACTGGTGACAGGTCCGGGGTTGTCGGATATGCCGCCGCCGCAATTTACCGGAGCGCCAAAGATGAAGAATCTCAAAAGCCCTAATGCCCGCAAAGCGGGGGTGAATCTGGGATTGAGCGCCGAAGAAAAGGAAAAGCTTCGTGAAGTGGCTTTTCATGCGATCCGCTGCCGCTGCATGGGTGAAGCCATGCCCGATATTGCGGTGGAGACCCCCAGGCTTAAAGAGCCGGGGGGGGCCTTCGTCTGCATCCACAAGGGCAAGGACCTGCGCGGGTGCATCGGAATGATCGAAGCCCGGGCGCCTCTTTGGGAAACCATCAAGAGAATGGCGGTTGAAGCCGCTTTCGGGGACCCACGATTTTGCGCCATCGCCGGTGATGAACTTGACAAGATCGATATAGAGATATCCGTTCTGACCCCGATGCGGCGGATCGGCGATCTTTCGGAAATCGAAATCGGAAAACATGGCCTCTTAATCCGCAGAGGAGTCCGGTCAGGCCTTCTTCTGCCGCAGGTTGCAACCGAACACAACTGGAACCGGGAACAGTTTCTCAAGTGGACCTGTCACAAGGCCGGACTCCCGGAAGAAGCCTGGAAAGACGAAGACGTCGAGCTATATGTATTTTCGGCAGATGTTTTTTGAATCGTTTCAGGGGTTTAAATGGGCAGGTTACTCTACATCAGCGAATGCAAGCGGCGCATTGCCGCCAAGAAAGGATTCAGTCCATGGCGCCGCCGTTTCGGGATTTCGCTTGACGACAATACATCCATCCGCCGGCTTGATAATCCGGTAATCAAGTACCTGGTCCGGGGCAACGAGGATTCATCCTCGGCGTTCTACGAGCTTATCATGGGAATGAAAGGACTTGGCCTCGCTCCTCGGTTCCATTACCTCGACAGCGAATCTAAGATGAATGTGACCGACATTACGCTCTTCCTGCTCGATCTCGTTCGCTTCGAGGCAATGTACCGGATGGGCTGGCTCGATGATTACCCCTTCCTGAAGGTCCCCCTGGCCGACCTCATCCAGGCCTTCCAAGAACAGTTTTCGGCAGCCAGGCATAACACGCCCGCCCTTTCCAGCGCCCATCCGCTCTACGAAGAGTATGTAGCCGAATTTGAAGGTGACCGGCATTCATTCATTCGAAAGCTAATTCCCGAAGCTATAAAAACTTTCTGCGACATGGAAGATGACGCGGGGACGTAGAAACGTATCAGACCCTGAACCGTAGGCCCTTGGACTATGCCTAAAGAGCGTTTCCATCTCTACCTGGCCGATGAGATTGTGAACAGATGCGCCGGTAGCCTGCCGTCAAATGAAATCCACAGCCTGCCCACCCACCTGCGAACTCCGGCGTTTTCTATCGGGGCTATTTCTCCCGACATCTTTTACTACGATTTGCCTTCCTTTTCGTTGTCCTCTCTGGGCAACGCGCTGCATGATCTAATGGACCGGGAAGGAATTTCCATCATTTCCGGCTGGATTGCCCAAACCTCTTCGCCGCTTAAAACCGCCCACGCAAGCACAGTCCTATGGGGGCTTGGCTTCGCCTGCCATTTTCTGACCGATGCGCTCTGGCATCCGGTAATAAACGAGTTGAGCGGCTCGCACCTTTTGCGGGATTACATTGGGGTAAAAAGGCTCTCCGGGATCGAATGCCACCGGTTGCTCGAATCCGAGCTTGAAGCCCTCTGGCTGGCCAGATCACGCACGCCGGAAAGATACGATGAACTTCTGAAGGACTTCAAAAGAGACCGGGGCCGGCTTCTCGAGATCGCATCCTATTATCGCCGGTTCCTGGAATTTGCGGGACTGAGTGCCGGGGTTTCCGAGAGGCGGATTGTCAAATGCTGCCTGTCCCAGAATTTTCTTCTCCGGCTGTTTGCAAGCAGGATGTTGGGAGGCAAAAGGGACCGTCTGCTGCCGCTGCCGCCAACCCGCGCTCTGGGAGCGCTCGTGACGCCTTTGCGGCCCTTCCTGCCCGCTTTGTTCTCACACGCTTTGCCGGAAGATCGAAATCCGTTCAGCGACTACTTCATGGAACAGGCGCTCATTTCTTTGGAGGCCGATTTGTGCTCGCTTGCAAAAGAGCTGGGACACGGTCTTGGGATTTTTCCAGAAACTTTGTCACGCGGAGACGCAGAGGCGCGGAGGCGCTAAGAAACAGGGAGCAGGATGAACAGTACCGGGGTTTTTTGTCTTTCGGATGATCTTTTGGCCATTGCAATTGAAATGGCGTGGTTGTGCCCTTTTGATTTGGCTTTTTTGAAGGACCTTTAGTAAAATTCTCAGAAGAAGGAGAAAAACAATGCCGGAAGCGGCAATAAAGAAGGCAACCTACGACGATCTCTACAGCATTCCTGAAAATATGACCGGAGAGATCATTGACGGTGAACTCATCGTCACCCCCCGGCCTGCCAGACGGCATGTTCACGCCGCTTCAGCATTAGGGAGCAGGGTAAGTGCGCCATACCAATTTGGAGAAGGAGGTGGACCGGGCGGATGGATCATATATTTTGAACCGGAGATTCATTTCGGGGACAAAGATATTGTCGTTCCCGATCTGGCTGGATGGAGAAAAGAAAGACTGACCACCCTTCCCGAAGAGCATCGCTTTATGGTATCCCCGGATTGGATCTGTGAGATTCTCTCCCCGAATACCGCTCAGAACGACAGAATTCTCAAAATGCGTCTTTTTGCCCGGCACCTGGTGCCCTACACCTGGCTGATCGACCCGGCCCTGAAGACACTGGAGGTCTTCAAACTGGAGTCGGGCCGATGGGTTCTGCTGGACGCTTTTGCGAAAAACGAGAAAATACGGGCGGAGCCATTTCAGGAGATAGAAATCGATCTTGATAATCTTTGGTTAGAAAGCATGCCGCAAACATCTCAATGAGAATGGTCCGCAGTGATTAAACGGGAAAGGAGTCACACCAAGTGTGACCCCTAGCATCCCCTTGTCTACTTTGTCACACGTCCGTGCAAAACGGCTTTCACAATTCCTTCCCGGTTGATCCCCTCTGAGCTGTAGAGTTCTTCGGGTTTTCCGGAAAAGCCGTATCTTTTTACCCCAAGCCTCACCAGCCTGCACGGCAGGGAATTTTCGGCCATAATGACGGCGACCTGAGATCCAAGACCTGTATCGATATGATGGTCCTCGGCAGTCACAACGAGGCCGGTTTTGGCTGCCTGGAAGATTGCGTCGATGTCCGGCGGCTTGATCGAGGCGAAATTGAGCACGGCCGCCCGGATACCGTGATTTTTGGCCAGCTCTTCGCCTGCCTCCACCGCTTCGTGAACCGTAGGACCATAGGCGAGTATGGCCGCCTGGTCACCATGCCTGAGCCAGTCGGCCCTGGCGGGTGAAAACCGGTAATCGCCGCCGAACGCAGGCCGGCCCGATTCGTCAAGGATTGTGGGGAGTTTTGATCGGCCCATGCCTACAAAGAAGTTGCCGGGCCGCTCGGCCACATACCGGACGATCCTGTCGGTCTGGTTAGGATCGGCCGGAATGAATATGGAAAAGCCGAACAGGTTCTGGAGCAATCCGATATAGTCGATGCACTGGTGTGTCTGGCCGTCCTCTCCGACGTCCAGTCCAAGGTGGGTGCAAACCAGCTTGAGGTTGGAAGTGTTGATGTCGTTCAACCTCATCTGGTTGAAGACTTCCGTGACCCCGAAAATCCCGAAAGTACTGAAAAAGGCGGCAAAGCCCTCCCTGCTGATTGCTCCCGATGCGGTTGCGGCGTGGTGTTCCTGAATGCCGGATTCAAAGAAGGCGTTATCCGAAACCCTGTGGAACCCCTGCATTTTCACCGAACCTTCCAGGTCGCAGCTAAAGCCGATAACCATGGGGACTTTCCCGGAGTTGTTGAGCCTGGCCAGGTCCTCGAGGGCGGACCCATAAGCAGACCTGTTATCGGTGATAATTCCGGGGCCGTAAGTCCTGGGGACGCCGGTGTCGATGCGGGGATAAACGGGCTGCAACGAGAAATGTTTCTGAAACACAAGGCAGGCGTGCCGCTTTTCCTTGAGTTCAGCTATGGGGCTGTCGAGTCCAAGCTCCTCGAGGGCTTTTGCGGCCTCTGATTCATTCAGGACTGAGCCGTGGTACTTTGCCTTGTTTTCCATGAACGCGACGCCCTTACCCATTGTGGTGCGGGCGATGATCGCCGAGGGAAAGCGCGGGTCCCCGGCCTCGCAGCGGTAAACGCTTCGAAGCGCTTGAAAAATCTGCTCGAAATCATGGCCGTCTTCGATATAGACCACGTTCCAGTGAGCTGCCGCATAGTCGGCCCTTATTTCCTGGGGCATTACCGAGTTGGTGCTTCCACAGATCTGGAGGTAGTTGCGGTCGATGAGGACTCCGATGTTGTTAAGGCCAAATTTTACGGCGAATCGGCGCGCCTCCGAGATTTGTCCTTTCTGCTGTTCGCCGTCCCCCATGAGCACAAAGACCTTATTTTTCTTTCCCTGGAGTTTCAACCCCAGCGCCATTCCGGTCCCGGCTGAAAGGCCCTGTCCCAGGACCCCGGTATTCCATTCGATACCCGGAACACAGGATTCGACATGCCCGGTAAAAGCCGACCCGGCGCGCCGGTACTCCATACAGAAATCGTCTTCGTTCAGATAGCCGAACTCGCTCAGCACGCTGTAAACACCCGGACTGATGTGACCCATGCTAACGATCAGCCGGTCACGCTCCTGCCAGCAAGGATCGCAGGGATCGTGCGAGATGGTGCTGTAGAGCATCAGAAGAAGGTGAAGCGAGGACATTGAACCCCCGGGATGGCCGCTCCCGGCAAGAGTGGTGCTCACGATGATGCGGCGCATGCAGCGCAGCCACATCTCACTCAAAGTTCTTTTCTGCTGCTCGCTCAAAGCAGCCTGATCCAGGGGAATCTTAAACATTGCGTCGTCCTCCACACAGGTGAATCGGCATATCGGTAAACAGGCCACCCACCACGCGGGGCGTGGGGTTTGATGAAAAACGCGGTCCAACGTGGGCCGGCGCGGAAAACTTGTCCTGAAGCAAAGTGGTGTTAATTATCACGATGCTCCCCGGTCACCCATTCACCGCTCACCCAAGTTTTTCAGGACCGCTTCGACAAATTCCCAGACCGCCCTTACAAAGGGGGTATCTGCGCCCCCATTGAGTACCGGGTTGCCGCTGTCTCCCCCCTTGACCACTTCGGGATCGAAGGGCAATTGCCCAAGAAAATCCACTTTCATCGCATCGGAAGTCCTGCGGCCGCCGCCCGTCTGGAAAATGGGAATAAACCCGCTGCAATGCGGGCAGAAAAGTCCGGACATGTTCTCGACAAGCCCCAAAATCCTCATATCAACCTTGCGGCAAAAGTTTATGGATTTTCTCACGTCGGCAAGCGCCACTTCCTGGGGGGTGGCAACGATCAGGGCCTTCGCGTCGGGAATGAGCCTGGAAATGCTGAGGACCTCATCTCCCGTGCCCGGCGGCGAATCGAGCACCAGAAAATCGAGATCCTCCCACCTGCAATCGGCCAAAAACTGCCGTATTACACCGTGCTTTAAAGGACCCCGCCAGATTATTGCAGAATCTGTATCTTCCAGCATTGATTCAATTGAGACGATTTTCAGATTGGGTCTGTATTGGTGCGGGACGATTTCGCGTTCGGCAGTGATGTTAAGAGGCCCGTGCAGGCCAAACATCTTTGCAATAGAAGGCCCGTGCAGATCGATGTCTAGAAGTCCGACCTGGTATCCCTTCTGCGCCAGCGCCAGGGCCAGATAACTTGCAATGCTGCTTTTGCCCACTCCCCCCTTGCCGCTCATTACCAACACTTTGTTCCTGATGCGCGAGAGCCTGCACTCGATGAGATCCTCTTTAGACCTCTTTTGCGCCGCGCTCGGACAGCCCGCGCACGATTTCTGATCACATTTCATGGTAAAACCGCTCCTTTAGCGGATACCGGATGTCGAAAAAAAGACTCCGGGCATTGCGAGACGCTCCGATTTGATCAAAATCGAAGCTTGGCACATTAGAAGTTATCTTCCACGAAGTCAACTCCAGGGTATCGGCAGCCGGAAAAGGCCCCCCCGCACCGGAAGATGACTAATTTTAAACCCTCGTATCATAAATTTATATAATACCCTGCTCGAAAAAAAATGCGCCTGACATAATAAGAGCGGCGACCGTACGCGCGGCCATGCAGAACATACAGACATTAAACGTGGTGCGTTTGAAGGCAAGCCAAATGTTAAGCGCATCAGAAAGTAAAGTGACAATGGTGTAAAGGTCTCGCTTCGCGGGGCTTGCCCGGCCTCCCGTAGCGACATGTAAGCACGTAGCGCGGAGGCCGACCGCAGCGGAGGTCTGTCACACGCGATGGGCGGGAGCGGGAGGCCTTCTGTGCCGGGAACAACACTCGTTTCAAGGGGGTCGTTTACTTTTTCGGTGGATATTGCTAACATTCGCACTCCTCCCAAGGCGCGAATTTATTTAATGGGGGCATCCCATGGAAGATCAAATTTCCCTTCTGGATGCGTTTCAGCAGGAATTCAATCTGCCTGAAGAGCACAAACGGCTTCTGCAGCAATCCATTTTCGTCAAATGCCTTCCTTTGATGGATGCTTTCGAAAACATTGCGATTACAGATGAAGGCCGCATCCTTCGCGTTATGGCCGGGCATCTTGGCATTGAGATGCTCGAACGCGAAGACTATCCGGAAAAGCCCGTGCTTCTGGAAGGCGTTTCAATGTTTTTTCTGCGCAAGCACGCTGTTTTGCCCATTCAAGTGGAAAGCGGACGGGTGCGGGTCGTGGTGAATAATCCTTTGGACCTGCCGATTCTCAATATTGTTTCGAGCTATTTTAGCGGAATGGAACTTAGCCTTTGCCTAGGGCAGCGCGAGGAAATCCGTACGGCTATCGACCGGCTTTACGGAACGGCGGCCCGCGAGGCCGAAGAACAGTCCAGGGATGGGATCGCCATCGGTGCGGACGGCTTCGAGGAAGACCTGGAACACCTCAAGGGGTTGGCCCAGGAGGCACCTATTGTACGGCTGGTAAACGTTCTGATCTCCAGAGCGCTGGATATGCGGGCCTCGGACATACATTTCGAGCCTTTTGAGCGCTCCTTTCACGTACGATGCCGGGTGGACGGCGTGCTTTTCGATCTCGACCAGCCTCAGAAGGCCATGCAGTCAGCCATCGTGAGCAGGCTCAAGCTTATGGCCAATCTTAACATAGCCGAACGCCGGTTGCCCCAGGACGGCAAGATCAAAATAAGGTTTGGAAATCGCGAGGTGGACATTCGCGTATCGAGCGTTCCTACCATCTATGGGGAGAGTGTGGTTCTGAGGCTCCTTGCGCAGGAAAGCGTTGAATATGATCTCGCCAACCTGGGGATGGATCATAAAGACCTTGATTATGTCCAGAATTTGATCGAGCGCCCATACGGGATGATCCTGGTGACCGGACCGACCGGGTCGGGCAAGACAACGACTCTGTACGGCGTTCTGAAAAGGCTCAATACGGTTACGCGCAAGATTATCACGGTCGAAGATCCGGTCGAATACCAGATAGACGGGATAAACCAGGTGCAGGTAAAACCGCAGATTGGCCTGGGCTTCGCAAATGCCCTGCGCTCTCTGGTTCGGCAGGACCCGGACGTTTTGCTGATAGGTGAAATTCGTGACAAGGAGACTGCCGATATAGCCATCGAATCGGCCCTGACCGGACATCTTGTCCTCTCGACGCTGCATACCAACGACGCCCCGGGGGCAATTACGCGCCTTCGAGACATCGGAATCGAGTCCTTCCTGATGGCCGATTCGCTTCTCTCAATCATGGCCCAGCGTCTTATCCGCGTGCTGTGCCCTCATTGTAAAACCCAATACTCGGCCCGTGAAGTGGACAGGAACCGAATCGGCGAACTACTGCCCGATTTGCCCCCCAGCCTTACCCTCTACCGGAACAAGGGGTGCGAGAGGTGCGGATATACCGGCTATAAAGGCAGGCAGGCAATTTTCGAGGTCCTCCCGGTCAACGAGACCGTAAGATCGGCCATTGTCGCGGGCAAAGACGCCGGAAGTATTGCCCATACAGCCTTTGAACTCGGTTATCGGCCGCTGGCCCACCACGGGTTCCGAAAAGTGGTCGAAGGGATGACGTGCCTATCCGAGGTCCTGAGGGTAACAAGCCTGTCAATTGAGTGAATAGTGAATGGTGAATAGTGAATGGTGAATCTCACCGCTCCGCTCACTAATCACGGAGTTCGTATGAGTTTTTTCAAATACCAGGCGCGGGATGCCAGTGGGGCAATACACCGGGGAGTGACCGATGCGCTCTCGGAACAGGACGCCGCCAGGAAGCTTAAGGCGGGCAGGCTTTTTCCGGTCAGAATCAAGGCCGTAGGAAGCCGGAAGAAGCGGCGGGTTCCCGAAGAGCATATCATCCGTTTTTTTTTCGATCTCTCCGACCTTCTTGTTGCAGGCTTGCCGCTTGACCGCGCCCTTAGCCTCATAAGCAGCAATCAGACTCACAAACGCTTTCAGCGCATGGTGCAAGAGTTGTGGGAAAGCGTTCAGGCCGGAAACGATCTCTCGGGCGCCTTGAGTAATTATCGAGATGTATTCGGCTCCCTGTCGGATCACATGATAAGGGCAGGCGAGGCAAGCGGCACGCTCGGGCCTATCCTCAAGCGCCTGGCCCAGTACCTCGAGCAGCGGCGCGCATTTCGACAAGCCATGATATCATCGATGATCTACCCTGTTATCCTGCTTGGGACCTCTGTGGTTTCGGTGATAGTGCTGCTGGTCTACGTCATTCCCAAATTTGCACAAATCTTTCACGACCTGAATCAGAAAGTCCCTTTTATCACACAGGTTATGGTCAATATCGGCGCCTGGCTCAAAGAGTTCGGATGGCTGGTCCCGATCGTCATTGCGGTGGGCTTGTGGGGCGGCAAATACCTTCTTCGCCGGCCAAGAATAAGAAGGTTTCTGGATAAGTGCCTGTTCTGGTTCCCATTTTCGCGTTATTTGATCCTGCACAGCGAGCTTACCCGCTTCTGCCGAACGCTTGGGACCATGCTGGAGTCGGGGGTCCCCCTTCTGAGGGCCCTCAGCCTCGGCCAGGAACTGATAATGAATGCCGTTCTAAGGGAGTCGATAGCACCCCTGCATCAGGAAATAAAAATCGGGCGGTCGATGAGCAATTTTTTTCGCAGCCATTCCGCTTTTCCGGCGCGAATGGGAACAATGTTGCGCATATCCGAAGAGCAGGGCAACATCGGAGCGGGCCTGCTCTCTCTTTCGGAATACTTTGAAAAAGAACTTCACAGGACGCTTCAGAGGATCATGACCCTCATGGAGCCCCTGGTGATCTTGTGCACCGGCGGACTTATCGCCCTGATAGTCATCAGCATGTTTTCGGCTATCTTTGGAATCAACGACATCAAATTCTAGACGGAAGACGGAAGATGGATAACCGATGGCGGATATTATTCGATTTGCGGTCTCTGCCCTCCGTACTCCGTCCTGCGATCTCCGTTCGCGGTTTTACCCTGGTTGAAATGATCGTTGTACTGGTGGTCATTTCAGTGACTATCGCCGTGGTTGTCCCAAGGGTAGGCTCCAACTGGAAACAGATTGAAGACAGCGATTTTCTTCAGCAATTTACAGAGTCAATAGAAAGGAGCCGCCTGTTTGCCATGAATTGCGGACGCCCGATCTCATTCAGACTCAACGGGGCCACGCGGGTCTACGGTTTTGAAAATCCACCCAGGCATTCCATACCTCTTAATGCCGAAATATTTTCAGAGAATCTGCAGCAGGAGCCGGGAACAGGCGATTTCCTTATTATTTTTTACCCAGACGGCAGCCTCGTCGGAAACGATTTTGAAGTTGTATTCGATCACGAGCGCACCTACCACGTCTATATACATCCACTGTTTGGAACGTTGAGCCTGGAAAGGACTAAGTGAAGGGGTGAGAAAACAGACGCGGAGACATGGCCGCGCGGGGACCCGGGAACTAGGATTCACGCTCCTTGAGATGATGGTCAGCCTGGCTATCGGCGCTTTGATTATAGGCGCGGTGATGGGGCTTATCTCCGAGTCCATTCGCTACAGGTTCAATTTGAAGGAAAAGGCTTATATTCAGCCCATATTGGAGTCCGCCGCACAGGTCATCCTGGCCGATCCGGCAAAGGCGTTGGCCGAGGTTGTGCGCCTGGGAGAGATTGATGGATCTCCTGAGGTGGGTGTTTACCTGCTTCCGGTCCCACTTTCTGAAGAAAGTGAGGGCGGCGGCAAATCCGGCCGGTTATGCCGTGTGACGCTGAACTACAAATCCTCAAGTCTGGAATTTAGCATTATGATTCCCAACAAGGATCTGAAATAGCGGTGAATCACGGATGGAGGAGCGGAGTGGATAGAAGAGCGCAGCGTGCTGGATACATGCCGGATGCCGGATGCCGGAAAGGCTTCACGCTGATCGAGCTGATCCTGGCTACGGCGATCTCCGCGCTCGTGGTCGGCATTCTCTCGGTTTGTTTTGCGTTTACGCTGCGCGTATGGCAGAGCACTCAGAATCAAAAGCCGGACCAGACTTTCCAGTTGGCGGATCTGCTCAATCGCCAACTGGCCGAATGCGATCCAAAGCCCATCAAGTTCACGGGCGGCGTGCGTCCTCTGTTTGCAGGGGAAATTAACTCGATTGTTTTTGTAACGGCTCATTCCGTAAAGGCGATCTCACAGGGTGTACAGGTAGTCGCTCGTTACACGTATGATTCAAACTCCAGGGTGCTATACTATTCTGAACTTTTGCTGGACCCCTATCATCCGGATTCCATCGAAAGGTTTCTCGCCGGCGGGTCTTCCGGCAAACAAGGCACTGAAGTTCGTACTTATGGAGTTGATTTTCCGGAATTCGTTCTGGCCTATGCCGGCAAGGAGTCCAAGGAGTTTTCGCAATCCTGGCAGACTGTGGACGAATTACCGGTGGAAGTTCTTGTGAGGTGGAGAGCAAAGGATTCGGTGGTTCATGCCCGGGCCTGCATGCTGAACGCTCCATTCCCGATCGAGGTCCCAAAGGTGTCTGTCCCGGGCGTCGGAGCAGGTGGCCTGAACACTGGCTTAAACCAATGAATAATATCGTCCAAAGCTTAAGACGGAAGACGGAAGACAGAAGACAGAAGACGAAAATCCGCCCTCTGTACTCTGTTCTCTGTCCTCTGTCCTCCGTAAGGGGTGTTGTGCTTATCGCCGTTTTGTGGAGTTGCGCCCTTATCATGTGGTTTTCATTCCAGATAAGCGCCCAGACCCGCCTGCTGGGAGAGGACCGGATTCACTCGATACGAGAGTCCCAGGCCCTCTATCTTGCCATTGGTGGATGCTATGAAGCCCTGGCGCGGATGAACCAGGCGACTCCTCAGAGTACGGACAAGCCCCTCGATCTGACCTGGCAGCCCGATGGGCAGCCCCGCATAGTCAGGTATAACAGCGGCATCGCCGTTGTCATTATCGAACCTGAAGAGATCAAGGTAAACGTCAACTCGGCCCAGGAGGTTCAACTCAGGCAGGTGCTTCAAAGTGCCGGCGCCGATGAATTGACCTCGGAGAAGCTGGCGGACCGGATACTCGATTTTATCGATGCCGACGATATCCCCCGGCCTAAAGGGATGGAAAAAGATGACTATATCAAGGCGGGCCTTAACTACATTCCGTTCAATGGCCCGCTCACCGACCTGGATCAGTTGCTGCTCGTCCCGGGCCTCAGCCAGCAGCTTTTTTACGGCTACGATAACGGAATAGATGAAAGGATGGGCGAGTTACCGGGGAGCTGTCAGGATCTTGTAATTCCGGCCAAAAATTCCCTCTTCAGCCTGTTGACGATATATGGGGGCAATGCAAACTTGCCGTCAGGCCTTCAAGGGCAACAGGATTCCGTGTTCAAACTCTGGAGACCCGGAGGTCTCTATCGCATTCTTTCGTTTGGGAAATCGGCAAACGGACCCCCGAGTGCGGGTGTCTGGCTAACGGTGCGCTACACGAGCGACGGCGAAAAAGCGTACCAGATATTGAGCAGGAAGGTGATGTAGGCAGGGCCCCAAGTCCCTGAATTCGCTTCACAAGGCCACCCGCCGCCGGCCCCGCCTCGCGGGTGGGTGGGCTGGGCTGTCGAGAATCCAATGTGGCCCGTCGCGGGGTTGTGCTGCGCAGCGCACTAATGTGAGCGTAGCGGCTTTTTATTGGTTTCTTTGGGTTAATTACCTCGTATGATAGACTTATATAACCGCCCTCCCTTAGCGACACGTGAGCGCGCAGCGCGAAGGCCGACCGCTCATTCTCGACAGCCCGCCCACCCGCGAGACGGGGCGGGAGCGGGAGGCCTTATTTATAGTCTATCTCAGCAGGAACAGTTATGCTAAAGAGCATAATCAAGTACAGACCGACCAACCTGCATGTTGTCTATGTGGAACCTCTCAGGATAGAGGTTATACAGGCTCACAGGCACTGGAGATCGTGGGAAATCGGAGTAGCCGAACAATTCCGTGTCCCTCGGGGTGAATCGGTTTTCGATCATCTCCAATATCTGAACCTCAAGCCGAAAAGCAGAACAGGAAGCGCCCTGCTGGCCATTGTGTCGAGCGTTTTCTATTCCGTCCACAGTGAACACTATCCCCTGTCGATAAAGGACCAGCTCGATGATGCGATCAATTTCGACTGGCAGGAAAACATCTTTCTGGAGCACGACAGGACCCTGCATTTTTCCGGGCCGCCGGTTGCATTGAATCAACATGTTTCGGTCCCCGTTTTCTCCATTCAAAAGCAGATTTACGACAAACTGAACCAGGCGCTCAATGGAGCGCTTTTCCATACCTTCGCCGTGGCGCCGAGTGCGCTGTCGTTTTCAGCTTTGCTGCCCCTGATCGATGATGGGGGAGAAGAGTGCGAGATCATTGTCCGAGGTCTGGACGATGAGAATCTGGAAGTACATCGCTTCTACCGGGGCGCCTTTTTGAATTCTGCAGTGGTCGGTAAGTCTCTCCATGGCTTGAAACGGTTTGGCGAAAACCTCAAATGCCTCGGCGACGAGGAGTGCGGGCTGCACATCCATCTTGTCTGCGCACCAGGGGAGAGCAATTCTCCCGAAGATCCGGCCGCAATCTGGACCAAGGCGGGGTTGCCGGTTAAGGCGCAGGAGATCCCCGAGTCTTTAGTCACCAGTTGGCTTCGCCACCTGCTAAAACAGGACGCCATCCACACTTTCGATTCCGAAATCCTGTTGAAGCCATGGCAAATTCCTCGAATTGCCGCGCCTCTGGCGGCGCTCATTTTCATTTTCACCCTCTATGGCCTCTATCAGTCGCACTCGACCGCGAGCAGGGTTCAAACCAGCAACGGCCTCAAAGTTCAAATCCATCAGCTCGAAGCCCGGTGGAAACCCATCGAGCAGATCCAGACGCGTATTACGAAGTTTCAGGAAGATCAGAAAACACTGTCACAGTTCAAAAGCGAAGACTTTCAGCTCCTGGAGCTTCTGAACTTCCTTACCCAGCTCACTCCTGAGGATACCTGGCTCAATTACCTCTCACTTCGCCAAGGACAGCTCATTCTCAGGGGCGAAAGCAAATCGGCGATCAAGTATCTCGCCGAGTTGTCGAAGACCGAGGGGCTTGGCGACGTCAAATTCGCTTCTCCTGTAACCCGAGACCCCGGCACCGATCTGGAGAGGTTTAACGTCCAGCTTCACTTGGATATGGAGAAGCTGAAAAAAAGTTTCGAAGCGCTGCCGCCCGAAACACCCAGTGAGGTTTTAAGTGAAGGTCCGAATGCCGAGGCGGCCGCCGAGGAAAAAGGACTGCTTGAAGGCTCGCCCTCCCCGGCTGAAGAGCCGCAGGCCGGTGAGCAGACCCCCGAGGAGCGCGCGCAATGAAAGTCAAAATTCCGAAGATAACAATCGCGGATATCGGAAAACACAGATGGTCAATAGCGGGTTCAGCCCTAGTGGTGACGGCCTTGGCGTCAGCCTATTTTATCCTGATCGCGCCGATAGGAGCTCAGAAAGAGGCGCTCGATTCGAAAATAAAACAGCAGCAGGAACTCATCTCCAAATACGAACAAAAGCTCAAACAGAGCCAAAGCATTCAGGACAAACTCGCAAGGCATGAGGGAGAGCTCCGGGAGATGCAAAAAAAACTCTTCCGGGGGACCGACCCGTACCAACTCGCCGCTTCTCTGGGAGACCTGCTTTCATCAAAGGGCGGGGCTGACGGGCAGAAACTGGACATCAAGACCTATCAGGTACTTGCAAGCAAGGAGTATGGTCTTTATCAGGAAGTGCATCTCAGATTCAATCTCGAGACCAACATCGATGGGCTGCACTATTTTCTTTCCAGGGTCAAGAATTCTGAGTTCGCCATCCAGGTGCAGGAAATCAATATACAAAAAATACAAAGGCCTAAGGGACCTGACCTTGTAGTAGACGTAATTCTTGCCGCGCTCATGGAAAAAGGAGAAAAATCTTAGTGCAGAGCCGCTTTTAGCGCTTCCCTCTCCGGGCCTGTTATCCTGTTGCCGATTCACCGATTGTGATATAGTATCGCTATATTTGAAATCGCCGGTCTGGAGTTCTCTGCCACGGGGGGGGGACCTTTAAATGAGAACGTGCCAGTCTATCCTGGCAATAATAGTGGTAATCACTTCTATTTCATGCCAATCTTCACCGCCGAGCCCGGTCGGCCGGATGCCGCAACCTCAAGTCGCCCGGCCAAAGGCGCCGCCCCCTGAATCCCCCTCTGCTTCCATTCCGGACGAAATCGATTCATCCAAGGCTGGCGCTATTGATAAATTCTCAGCCGAGACACAGGCGAAGGAGGACCAGGGAGCGGGTTCCAAAACAGTTTCCTTCGGAGAGTTGCCGCCGCAAAGAAAGGCCCCCATAAAGCCCGTGATTTCCCCCGTTCAGACGGGACTCTTAGGCCCTTCAACCCAGGAAATCCCCTCCGGGTCGCCCGTGCCTGGGCAGAAGGAAAGACAGCGAATCGTCCTTAATTTCGAGAAAGCTGATATTGCCGAGGTCACCAACCAGATATTCAGCGATCAGTTGAAGCTCAATTACGTGATGGACCAGACCATTCAGGGCCGGATCAGCATGTATATCGAAGGTGATTTCGAAAACGACGAGCTCCTGCAGATGGTCACAAGGGCCTATGAAGCAAATGGGATCAGCATCATCCCCAAAAAAGGGTTTTATTTCATTCAGGTTGCCCAGAAAACGGGAGGCAGCGGTCTTCCTGTAGCCAATGCGCAACTGCTCAAAGACGAAAAAGGCTCAAGGCCGCTCATAGTAATCTATCGGCTCCGATTCATGGAGCACAAGCAGGCGATCAACCTGCTCACCCCTTTTCTGACCCCGGGCAGGAGGATCATATCCGACCCGCTTACCAACAGCCTTATCTTTGTTGAAGATACCGATAACGCCCGCGTCCTTATCAATCTTCTCAAGACGATTGATATAAATGTTCTTCAGGAAGTCAGCATGGAGATCATCCCCCTTTCTTCGATAGCTCCTCAGGACGCCGTTCAGGGGATGGAATCTCTCATGAGCAAGCTTGGCGGGTTCAAGGAGAGCGCCATCAAGAACAGCCTGGCGCTTATTCCCCTGAACAATTACAGGGGCGTGCTGGTCATGGCTCAGAACCCCGAACTGCTCAAATCGGCCCGGCAATGGATACAGGCCCTGGATGTACGTGGGTTAGGGACCCAGGAAGAAATCTATGTGTACTTCCTCCAGAACGGCCTGGCGCGAGACATTGCTCAGATCGTGAGCTCGGTGCTCGGGATTGGCGGCAGCGGCGGGATGGGACAGCAGATCGTGCCATCCGGGCGCACCGCAACCGGCAGCGCCTTAGGCACGACTGGAGGCGGCGCCAGCCCCTTCGGCGGCGGCGGCGGTCCCTTCGGCAGCGGCACCTCCGGCAGCACCAGTCTGGCAGGCGCCAGCGGTCCGGTGGGCGGCGTCGGCTCGACCGGGTCGGTTTCCGGAAGCTCATTCGGGGGCACCTCTTCGCGGGCATCGAGCGCCGGCGCAGCGAAGACCGGCGCAACGACGACCGGGGCAACGAGCGGGCCGCCAAAGCCCGGAGGCATTTTCACCGGTGAGGTGATGGTAATTCCCGACGAGGTCAATAACGCGATAGTCGTCCGGGCAAACGCCGTCGATTACGGAAAGATAAAAAAGACGATCGAGACCCTCGATATCGTTCCGAGGGCCGTACTGATAGAGGTGCTGGTCGCCGAGGTGGACTTGACCAAGGATTTCGCTTACGGGGTGCAATACTGGTATCAGACCCATCCGAGTACCGGCGCCGGGGCCAGCCTCTCTTTCGGAGGGCTGTCCAATGCCACAACTACCAACACATCCGCCACTCCCTCCAGCGCGTCATCAATAGGCAACATCATCTCCCAGACTATCGGAACGGTGGCGACATTGCCGACGGGAGGAACGGGGCTCGGCCTCGGCTGGGTCGCGAATTCACAGAACATAGCGGCGCTTCTGAGCGCTGTGGCATCCAAAACCAACACCAGAGTGCTTTCCGCTCCCACGCTGCTGGCCACCGACAACACGGCGGCAACCATGACAGTCGGCGGCAGTGTGCCGGTGCCGACGGGTTCAGTTACCGGCCTCACCACGGGGGGCGAGGTTGTCAACACGATCCAGTACGCGGAAGTCGGCGTCATCCTGAACATAACGCCGCATATAAACGCCGGAGGCCTGGTCCGGCTCGAATTGGAACAGACGATTCGAAATGTGAACCCCACCCCCGCTACGGTCGGCAACCAGAATACCGCGCCAACGTTTACCGAAAGGAACATAAAGACCACTCTTCTTTCCCAGAACGGCTCAACGGTGGTAATCGGCGGAATAATCCTGTCGCAGAATACAGTCGGCAAAACGGGGATCCCCTATCTTCAGGACATACCCCTGTTCTCGCCTCTTTTCTCCACCAAGAGCACCGATCTAACGCGGACCGAACTACTGGTGGCGATTACTCCGCACGTAATCGACCAAAGAGGTTCGGAATCGACCAGGGAACTCCTCGAGAAGCTCCACAGCTTGAAGCAGCAAACCGGACTGTGACGGAGGGCCGTGAACAATGGGTGAAAGGTGGTAAGATTTCACCGCAGAGGCGCAGAGGCCGCAGAGAGAAAATGGAAATCAACGAACTGACAAGGGAAGTCATTGGGGCGGCGATTGAGGTCCATCGGGCATTGGGGCCGGGTCTTTTGGAATCCGCTTATGAGGAATGTCTCTGTCATGAATTGGGGTTAAGGGCGCTTCGTTTTGAACGACAGAAATCATTGCCGATTGTGTTTAAAGAAGTAAAGCTCGATTGCGGTTACCGCCTGGATTTACTCGTATCGAACTCTGTGATCGTAGAGATCAAAGCAGTCGAAGTGCTCCTGCCTGTTCACGAAGCGCAAATTCTTACCTATCTCAAGGTTGGAGGATGTAAAGTCGGGCTGCTGATTAACTTCAATGTCCCGGTGCTCAGGGATGGAATCAAAAGAATTGTCCTAGGCCTAGAGGAATGAAAAGCGGTTTTTCTCCGCGTCCTCTGCGTCTCTGCGGTGAATGGGTACGAAAAGTGAGCACTGTCAGAGTTCAGGCCACCTGCGCGCGATTTCAAAAAGGGTCCTTACCCCGAAGCCGGTTGCGCCCTTTGGAGAAAAGCCGGTGTCTTTGTCGGTCCATGCGGTGCCGGCAATATCGAGGTGCGCCCATGGGATTTCCTTCGGTACGAACTGTTTGAGAAACATTGCCCCAACGATCGCCCCGGCGCTGCGGTCTCCAACGTTTTTCATGTCGGCCACATCGCTCTTCAAAGCTTCGAAGTAAGAGTCCCACAGAGGCAGCGGCCAGAATCTTTCCCCAATTGAGGCTCCGATCTGCTGAATGGAGCGGACCAGCTCTTCGCGGTTGCCCAAAACTGCGGCGACATCCCTGCCAAGAGCGATGATGCTCGCCCCGGTAAGGGTGGCGATATCGATCATGAGGGAGGGTTTGAAGCGGCCGGCGGCGTAGGCCAGCGCATCACAGAGCACCATCCTGCCTTCGGCGTCGGTGCTTATGACTTCGACCGTCTGCCCCGAATAGGATCGGAACACGTCGCCGGGTTTATATGCCCGACCGCCGGGCATATTTTCCGTGCAGGGAAGTATACCCGCCACTCGCCTCACAAGACCGGTGCGGCCGATCACCTCAAAGGCGCCCAAAACTGATGCGGCCCCAGCCATGTCCTGCTTCATTTCTTCCAGCTTATCTCTCGGTTTGAGCGAAATACCTCCCGTGTCGAAGGTGATGCCCTTGCCGATGAAAACAATCGGAGGATCGTTCCCGGTCCCGGGCGGCGCATGCTCCAGGACGATGACAAAAGCGGGTTCGGTGCTGCCTTTGGCGACTGCGTCAAAGGCCCCCATACCCAGGGATCGCGCCGAATCCAGGTCGATTATTTCGATTCGGAACCCGAATTTTGCAGCAATTTCGGATGCGGTTTCGGCAATAAATCCGGGGGTCGCCCGGTTGGCCGGAGATATTGTCAGGTTTCTGGCGAGCACGATCCCGGCGACTTCAGACCGGGCCAAGGCGGCAGTTTCCCGCAGGACGGGTCCCGGATCGGCATCGCAGAGAAGCAGGATGGACTCGGGGCTTTGCGGGGCATCCGAGTTCCTGGTCTTCATTTCACTGAAACGGTGAAGCCCGGCCATCGCACCGGTGAGACCCTCCCGCAGCAGACTCTCTACAGTGCATGAAGACGACTCGCAGGGAAACCCTTCGAAGGCCGATATTGGGATCCCCGGCCTATTTATGCCCATCTCGCGGCACTTTCTCAGAGCAAACGCAGCGGCGTTTTTCAGCTTTTCGATTTCGAACTGTTCTGCCGGGCCGAGACCGGCAAGTATGACGCGCTGGACCCGCACCTCACCGGCAGGCGCATAAACGACGGCCACCTCAGAGGGCTTGCCTTGAAAGTCGGGCAGCGCAGCGGAGACAGCGAGCCACTTTCCAACATCTTCCAGAAATCCCCTCAAGCCGGGAAGATATTCGTGGGGCTTTTCGAAAACAAAGAAAATCAGACCATCCGCCCGCCACTCATCACAAGGAGCAATTTGCCATTCAATCTGCATTCAAATCCTCGCATGATAGACTTATATAATACCCTGCTCGAAAAAAAAGCAGCCCCTACTAAAAAAATACCAGATGTACGAGACCATACACCCCCTTTACTGTGCTAATGTCTGCGGCACGTAGAGCCCGATTTATTCCATTCTGTGCGCTCGATCGAAACGGTTATAGTGTCCTGGAGTACAAATTTTCAAAGAGCGAGAGCTGCACGCGCAGCCATGCAGACGGTGCAGATAATATCCGTGGTGCGTTTGAAGGCAAGCCAAATGTGCAGCACATCAAAACGTGAAGTGAAAATGGTGTAAAGATCACGCTCCGCGAGCTTCACACTGCTTCACTTTGTGAAGCGTGCTTGCCGGCCTTCCTGCTCGATGCGTGAGCGCGCAGCGCGGAGGCCGACCGCAGGACAGGTCTATCACACGCGCTGTGCGGGAGCGGGAGGCCTCACTTGGAGGGTATGACGGCTGGTGGCCCGTCCTGGGTGGAACCCCTGGCGATCTATTCATCCGCAATAGGTCTTATAATAATAATTCGAGAAAGAAATTGACAAAAAAAAGGCATAGGTGAATAGGTAAAAACTCCAAGGTCCTGTTCATCCGTTTACGATTCAGCGATAGAGGCCTCCCGCTCCCGCCCCGTCTCTGGTCATAGACAGGTCATGGAAAGCGTCGAGAATGAGCGGTCGGCCTCCGCGCTACGCGCTCACGTGCCGCTAAAAGAGGGCGATTATATAAGTCTATCACACGAGGAGAAAGATCCATGACCCAGCGAGTCTTCAACTTCAATCCGGGGCCGGCTGCCCTGCCCCTTGTTGTGCTCGAGCAGGTAAAGATGGAAATGCTCGATTTTCAAGGCTCAGGCATGTCGGTGCTGGAAATAAGCCATCGGTCCAAGAGTTTTGAAACCGTTCTCGAAAGCGCCGTTCAGAGAGTCCGGCGCCTGCTGGGCCTCGACGACAGCTATCAGGTCCTTTTCATTCAGGGAGGCGCAAGCCTCCAATTCTCAATGGTTCCTATGAACCTTGCGGTTGCCGGCAAGCCAGCCGATTACGTCAATACCGGGACCTGGTCGACCAGGGCAATAAAGGAAGCCCGCACACTGGGCAAAGAGGTGCGTGTGGTCGCAACTTCCGAGGACGTGGAGTTTACCTGCATCCCGGAAAAGGTCCCTGTCAACCAGGATGCCGCCTATCTGCACATAACCTCGAACAACACTATCCGGGGCACCCAGTGGAGGAGCTTCCCGGGCCCGGGGGCTGCTCCTCTTATCAGCGACATGTCCTCAGACATATTCAGCCGCAGGTTCGATCCGCACCCCTTCGGGCTGATTTACGCCGGGGCGCAGAAAAATATCGGTCCGGCGGGGGTTACCCTGGTCATTATTCGCCGAGACATGCTGGAAATAGTTCCCAAAGAACTTCCGACGATGCTCAAATACACGACCTATTCTGAAAACAAATCGCTCTACAATACCCCGCCCTGCTTTTGTATCTATGTGTGCGAACTGGTGTTAAAGTGGATCGAACAGACCGTAGGAGGTCTGGACTGCATGGAGAAGATAAACGACGAGAAGGCCCGGATTCTCTACGATTTTATTGACAGCCAGGACTTTTACCGGGGAACGGCCAGACCGGATTCGCGCTCCCGCATGAACGTCACCTTCCTGCTGCCTGATGCCGAGTTGGAGAAAGAATTTTTGGCAGGGGCGGTTGAAGCCCGATTGGGCGGATTGAAAGGACACCGCTCGGTCGGCGGCTTGAGGGCGTCCATCTATAATGCGGTAACCCTTGAGGCGGTCAGAGTGCTTGTCGATTACATGAAATATTTTGCCGCAAAGCACGGTTAAACGCAGACTTTTGGGGAGTTCTGCTGGGCGGGCTTGCCCGCGGTTAGCCAGCCTGCGGGATCGAAAAAACCCTGGAGGAACATGGAGATGACGCATAGCCTCCCGTGAGGCCGGCCCCCTTTCGGCCGCCTTCCTGAGATTTGCTGTCGCATCCGAAAATTTCGACTATATTTCGCCTCTCCGTATCTCCGCGTCTTCGCGTGGACGGTTCTAGGAACTTTTTTTCCTGGCCTCGATAGGCTCCGGTTTGTGCTTATCCGGGTCGAAGGGCTCTTTTTCCCAGTGTTTTAGACCTTCATGACCAATATCAAGATCGAGAACCCCGCCAGGTTCCCCGGCAGAGTCAGAAAGACCGGCCGCCACACTCCCCGCGCCGATGGGCTCGCGATTCCGGCGGCAGCCGGCCAGGAGCGCGTAGAGAATCAGGCCTAAGCCGGCCACGGAGATAGCCGAAAACAACATGGTTAGAAAGAATCGGCTCATACAAACCTCCTCGGCTTGATGTTCCACCGGTTACCCGGATAGATTTTCACCTCGATTACATAGTAACCCCGATCAGCCCGGTACATAACCGGGCGATCGAACGAATACCTCGTCTTCAGCTTTAAAACGGCGCCCTTCGGTGAATTGATATTCCTCGAAAAAGTGAAGTAAACCCCGCTGTCAACCTGTCCGACCCGCCGCCATTTCACCCTTATTTTGTCACCCGAATGCACCTGCGCCACATTAAGTCCGCGATCCCGCGCCGGATCGAAATTGAACCTGATCACAACAGGCTGCGCGCTGTGAGCCGGGAGCGTCCTGCGCGCGTAGCGCTCCGATTCGGATTTGAGGTGGGACTGGCTGCGCTTATCGTCGCATTTTGGCTCTCGAGTTGCGTTGGCGTCCTGCGAGAGTTCCCTCTGGATCTGAACCGGTGAGGACCGGAAGTGCGCAAATTGATCCTGTTTCGGATAAGGGCTCTCGCCTTTGCCTACCTGCGGAACCGGGACCGGTTCTTCGGCCGCAAGGTCTCCGGATTGGGGTTGGCGCCCCTGAAGAGCACTCTCTGCGAGGTTTGGGCCGGTTTGGGTCCCGGGTTCCACCCCGAATTGAGGAGCCGGTGCAGCAGCGGGCGCAGTTTGGTTCACCGTGCCCTGGGATTGCAGGCTGGTTGCGGGCTCGGGCGATTTCACTTCGGTTGGGTGAATCACTCCGGTCTGCAAAAGACCCAGACCTGAAAGGCCAATAACAAGGATAACCGTTCCAATGCCGATAATAGCTCCGGGCTTTATCACGTTAGTCCTCCCCTTTGGGAAAAGTCATCTAACAGATTGGATATTAGTTTATTCAAACGGTTAGACGCTTGAGGGAGTATTTTAGTCGACAAAAAAAGGCGCGGGAAACGCAAAGCGAAAAAAGAGCAGCCGGAAACGGGAGTATCGCAGGCAGACCGCCCACCCTGGATCAGGTCCGGGGCAGGCTCTCGGGGGGCGGATGGGGTGACAAAAGACTGACGCGGAGAAGGCGCCCCGCCGGACAGCCCGGTCTCTGGTCATAGACAGGTCAGGGAAAGCGTCGAGAATGAGCGGGCGCCTTCCGCAGCCCTCCCGCCCACCCGCGCGGGATACCTTCCGCCTAAAGGCGGTATGACCAGATTATGACCAGATTATCGCTAAGGGGTGCGCAATAGAAATGATGTTCTTCTGCTTAGTGTTTTACTTAGCCTCTCATACGAGGGGAGACGGTTTTGTCCCAGCGGCCCGCCGCCTTCGTACTCTTCGTGTTTGTGGTGAACGCTTGCTTTTATTTTGCTCCCGCTCTCAGGAGCAGTTTCTTAACTTCGCGTTGGCCGCCCTGGGAGGCAAGCATCAACGCCGTCTGGCCGTTGTTGTCCCTGACATTGACGAGGGCCTTTTTTGCGAGCAGCAACCGAACGACCTGCACATGGCCAAACCTCGAGGCATGCTGCAACGGGGTTGCACCGTCCTTGTCCTTGTCATTGACCGCGGCCCCTTTTGCCAGCAGCGCCTGAACGACCTCGACGCGACCATTGCGGGAGGCCAGTATCAGGGCGGTAACGCCGTTATTGTCCTTGACATTGACTTGCGCCCCCCTGGCGAGCAGCAGGTCCAGGACCGTCCGGTGACCATCCTGAGCAGCCAGCATCAGCGGGGTTGCGCCATCCTGCTTGGCGGCATTGGCATCAGCGCCTTTGTCGAGCAGCGCCTGCACGACATCCCGGTTGCCAAGCATGGAAGCAATCATCAGCGCACTGAAACCTTCATCCATCACGGCATGGAGATCAGCCCCCCTGTCAAGCAGCGCAAGCACTACATCGAGGTTGCCGTTGCCGGAGGCAACCATCAGCGCGGTCTCGCCGTCGTTCGCTCGGGCATTGACCTCGGCGCCCTTGTCGAGCAGCGCCTGGACGATATCGCGGTCGTTATTCCAGCAAGCGGCCATCAACGCGGTCCGGTCGCCGTTCTTTTTGGCATTGACATCGGCCCCCTTGTCGAGCAGGACCGTGACCACGTCTCGGTGAGCATTCTGCGCAGCGAGCATGAGCGCGGTTAGGCCATCCTTATCTTTTGCGTCGATCTCGGCCCCATTGGCGAGCAGCGCTTCCGCGATATCGCGGTGGCCGTCCTGGCAGGCAATCATAAGCGCGGTGTAGCCGTCCTTGTTAGCCGCAGAGACCCTGGCCCCTTTGTCAAGGAGCGCCTGCACGGCCTCCAGGCTGCTGTTCTGGCAGGCCACCATCAGGGCGGTTTCGCCGTCATCGGCCTCGGCATTGACCTCGGCTCCCCCGGCGAGCAGCGCTTCCACAATCTTGGCATAGCCCTTCATACAGGCAAACATCAACGGGGTTGCGCCGTTATTTGCCCTCGAATTGACATCGGCCCCCCCGTCAATCAACGCCTGCACGATCTCCAGGCGGCCGTACCGGGAGGCAAGCTCCAGGGCGCTATTGCCGTGGTCGTCTCTGGCGTTGACCTCGGCCCCCTTTCCAGCGAGCAGCGCCTGCACAACGTCGGGGTGTCCATATCGTGAGGCAAGCGTCAACGCGGTCGATCCCTCCCTGTCTTTGACATTGACCTCGGCCCCATTGGCGAGCAGCGCCTGCACGACCCCGGCGTTGCCCCTCAAGGAGGCAGCCATCAACGCGGTAGCACCGTCCTTGCTGTTCCTGGCATTGACATCCGCCCCACCGGCGATCAGCGCTTCCACAACCTCTTTGTAGCCGTTCCAGGAAGCGGTCGACAAAGCGGTCCAGTCGTCCAGGTTGGTTGCATTGACCACAGCCCCCTTGCCCAGCAGCACTTTGACGATCTCGCTGTACCCGTTTTCGGAGGCAATCATCAATGCGGTTATGCCGCTGCTGTTAGCAGCGTTGA